>Ga0310691_10003668_pt1 | contig 18124 bp, 14 predicted proteins | sample 176DNAGHGlowgp2_FD_203887 | JGI IMG/M metagenome (GOLD analysis project Ga0310691, IMG submission 203887) | Sheep rumen microbial communities from Palmerston North, Manawatu-Wanganui, New Zealand - 1766 DNA GHGlow gp2 (v2) (version 2) | ecosystem: Host-associated > Mammals > Digestive system >...
AAAAATTAACTTATTATTTTTTTCTTCAACTTTTATTATTTTAAACGGAATAAACTCTTCATAAATATCAAAAAATAAGTATTTTAAATCATTAATATTAATATCATAGTAGAAATTTACCAATATTGTATTATTATTGAAATCTATATTAGTTATATTTCCTATTTTTACAAAATCTAAATTTTGAATATTATTATCCATAAATAATAAAATTTACAATTTTAAACAATAACATTCCAAGGATCTAATATAATAGGCTCTTTTTCGAAATTTTTAAGAACTTCTTCAGATAAATATTTCTTATTAATGACACATTCATAAACATAATCTGTAAACCATTGATCTGTCATTAAAAAATAACCTTTTTTACCTCTATCATCACCCCATGAATTCTGTACTTTCCATCTTATTGGTTTATATTCTTCTTTTTTATCATTTTTATCTTCTTTATCATCTTTATTATTTTTATCATCTTCAATAGTATTTGCATCTTTATTAATATTATCATTTTCTAAATGAACACCTACAAAAGTCATGGCATGATTACATTCAGTATTTAAAAGCTCTATTCTATCTACTTTATCATAATTAAAGTCGATATTAAATGTTTTACTAGGATTAACAACTTCTGTTGATAAATAACCTTCATATCTACTAGCATCAATAGTTACATCACAAGCAAACCATACAGGCGAATTGTCTTTTATTGAATCAATAACGGCTTTTTTCATAACATTAATATCAACATTTAATGCTTTATATTGAATTTCTTTATCTTCAATGATATTAATATTCATCTTATTTGAATAAGTTTGATTAAAAGGATATTTTTCACTAGGATAATTTAACAATAAAATATAATCATCTAAATCTTCTTTAAGATATTTATCTGCAAATTCTTTAGGAGTCATCTTTAAAGAAATAAATTTTTTACTTTCTTTTTTCTTTTTATCTTCTTTTTTATCATTTAGCTCATCTTTTTTATCTTCATTATTTTCTTTATCATTTATATTTTCTTCATTATCTTTACTATCTTCTTTTAACTCTTTTTCATTTTTATTATCTTTATTTTCTTCACATTTTATATCTTTATCTTTATCTTTTTCCTCATCTTTATCATCAACTTCTTCAAAATCAAAAGTAAATTCATCAACAGGAAGACCAATACATATTGCTAAAATCTTATAAATATCATTCAAAGCTTTCTCTTTTATCTCCAGCATTTTATCAATATTATTAGCATTTTTACGTATTAAAGCTATGTTTTTAGTTAAAATAGTGTCAATAAGTTCATTCATTTTATCAGAATGTGATGAATCATAACTTTCACCCATAACTTCTTTAGGGCATATACCATATTTTTTTACTAACTTAACAAAATAATGCCAAAACCCACCGTCGCTTTCTCCTGACATTGCTAAAATATATCTAAACAATCTAGAATCAACTTTTTCATGAACATTTTTAATAACAAAATCTAATGTAGTATTACACTTTTCTAGCTTATCATAAAACATCAAATATGACTCTGATAACTCTATTTCTTTTATTTTTAAGTTCTTTTTAACAATATTTCTAATAACATTAAATCCTGCAAACATCCAACATCTACCAGATTGTTTTTGATTAGTTATTGAAGCCATATCTTCAACTTCGTTATTAAAAACCTCTTGAATTTTAAAAGAATTTCTTGTATTAAAAATAACTTCTGAAACACCATTTCTTTGTACAGAATTACTCAAAACCTCGAAATTATCATCTTTTAAAACATTATCTCTATATCTCCTTATCTGTTCTTCTCTTAATTTACAATCATTATCCATATCTATTAGTTATGTAAAACTTACTTAAAAAGTAAGCAACCAGGATTAAATCCTGGACCTTAGGAACTTTTTGTAAAAAGTTCCACAAAAACTTTTACGTTTCGACAGATGGTCGAAACAAAGAATATATAATGTATTTTAATACATAGCGTTATATATTACTGTATATATTTTGTTTTTCCGAATGGAAAAACGTAAAAGTCTTTGTGAAACTTTCTACAGAAAGTTTCGAAGATCCAAACTTAGTTTGGTAAGTATTTTTTAAGTAACTAATAAGTAGATGTTTGATAAAGTTAAAGAAGTTGTCGAGAAATATAATAAGTTGAAAAAAGAGTTAGAGGATCCTGAAGTTATTGGTGATTTTAATAAGTTTTCAAAGATAAATAAAGAGATAAAAGGACTTGAAAATATAGTCAACCTTTATAATGAGAGGAATAAAGCACTAAAAAATATCGAAGAAAATAAGATTCTTTTAAATTCTGAAAAAGATGAAGAGTTAAAAGAAATGATAAAAAATGATATTGAAGAGCTAGAAAAACAGATTCCTATTCTTGAAGAAAAACTTAAAATTGAACTAATACCTAAAGATCCTAATGATGATAAAGATGTCATCTTAGAAATTCATGCAGGTACTGGTGGTGATGAAGCAGGTATATTTGCTGGAGATCTTTTTAGAATGTATTCTAGATATTCTGAAATAAAAGGTTGGAAATTATCTGTAATAAGTTATGTTGAGAGTACTTCTGGAGGTTATAAAGAGATAATTTGTAATATTAAAGGAGAAAATGTTTATAGAATAATGAAATATGAATCTGGAGTTCATAGAGTTCAAAGAGTACCAGAAACAGAAACACAAGGTAGAATACATACTTCTGCAGCTAGTGTTGTAGTACTTCCTGAAATAGAAGATATAGATATTAATATAAATATGAATGATATTAGAAAAGATACATATTGTTCTACAGGAGCTGGTGGTCAATCAGTAAATACTACTTATTCTGCAGTTAGATTAACACATATACCAACAGGATTAGTAGTAACATGCCAAGATGAAAGATCACAGATTAAGAATTTTGAAAAAGCAATGAAAGTTCTTAGAGCAAGATTATATAATATCAATTTAGAAAAACAACAACAAGAAATTGGTGATATAAAGAGATCAATGGTTAAACATGGAGATAGATCTGATAAAATAAGAACATATAATTATCCACAAAATAGAATTACAGATCACAGAATAGGTTTTACATCTTATAATCTTGATAGAGTTATCGATGGTGATCTAACACAATTTTCAGAAGCTTTAGAAATAGCTGATAATGCAGAAAAATTAAAAGCAGATAGTGAAAAATAATGATTATAATTTATATAAATATTTAATTTCACTTTCTAATTTATAATCATAATTTATAATTTTTTGTTCATTTATTTTTTTGTATAATAGGTTTATTTTATCTTTTTCAGATATTTTAGGATTAATAATATATTCTAAAGACACTTCAATTTCTTTTTCATTTGAAACAAAATAATATTTTTTATCATTAAAATTATAATAAAAACAACATCCATGACCTATAGAACCATAGTTAACATGGTAAAATGAATAAATTAAATTGATATTATTATTTAATAGTTGATCATAAGAAATAAATTTATTTTTATTATTTAATATTATTTTACATTTATTATCTTCATATTTAAAGGATATTTTATTATTTAAATAACTTAATAAATTCAATATCTTATCACATATAAAACTATTTGCTGAATGTGATAAATCTTTTTTTTGATATTTTATTTTTAAATTATTTATAAAATTTTTAAATATTGATAAAAAATCTTCTTTTTGTTTAAAATAATTAAAATTTTCAATATATTGTGATAGAGTTATATCATTTAAATTAAAATCTTCTAATTCAACATTTTTATTTGTTTCATATTTTTCAAAACAATCTATTGTATATAAACAATCTTTAAATATTTCATAATTTATATTTTTTTCATTTTCTTGTTTTTCAAAATCTTCTAATTTTAATTTCTCACCAATTTCAAAAAATAAATCACAAATAGAATTAAATAATAATTCATGACATTTATTATTAAAATTATTATTTTTAAAATCATTAACAATTTGAGCAATATTATTTAAAAATTTAATATTAGAATCTGTAAATTCTTTTAAAATCTTATCTTCGTTATATAATAATGTAGCTAAAAAATAACAACAACATTGAATTCCACAATAATCTCCAGACCATTTATAAAATGAATTTTTATAAATTAATTTATCTGGTAATAATTTTTCTAAATTATCGACATATTGTTTTTTATCTTTATTTTCATTATCTTTATTTTCATTATTTTCACTATTATTTTCATTTTTATTATTATTAATTAATTTATTTTTATTATTATTTTTATCATTACAACAACCAGAAAATATATTTATATAATTAAAATTCATTAAAAAAACCGATAAAATTATTTTTTTTATTTTCATAATTTAATTTTTAAATTAGTAACTTTTTCCAACGTGACGTTGGATCCACCTTATTATTATTGGTTACTTTTAAAGTAACTCTCAAACGCCGAACCGGCTTTCATAATTTAATTTTTATAATTACATAATTTTTTCAATTTACAATTTTTACATTCAGGTTTTATAGCTTTACATTTATATCTTCCAAACATAACAAACCATGGATTAATTTTATTATAATATTTTTGTGGAAATAACATCATTAATTCTCTTTCAATAATATCTGCATTTTTAGAATTAACTAAATTTAAACGATTAGAAACTCTATTTACATGTGTATCAACAGCAATTCCTGGATAATCATAAACAATTGATAATACTAAATTAGCTGTTTTTCTACCAATACCTTTTATTTCTATTAATTTATTTAAATTATTAGGAATTTCAGAATTATATTCTTGAAAAATTATTTTAGAAACATTAATAATTCTTTCAGTTTTTTCTTTTGGATAAGATATTGATTTTATTAAGTCAAATACTTCGTTGTAATTTGCTTTTGATAAATCTTCAAAACTTTTATATTTTTCAAATAAATTTGGAGATATTTCATTAATTCTACTATCTTTACATTGTGCACTTAATATAATTGCAATTAATAATTCATAATCACTATTATATTTTAATTCAGTTTTTACAATATTTTTATCTTTATATTCATCATTTTCAAAATAATTAATTATTTCTTCTATTCTTTTTTCTTTATTATTCATATTTAAAGTATAACATTTTATTGTTACATTTAGTTATTTATAAAATTAAAATAAAAAAATATATAGTGATTAAATTTTTTTAAAATAAACTATTTAATTTAATAAAAAATATAGTATTTAGTATTTATTTATCAATATAATACGCTCAATATGATGTTTAAAAAGATAAATATATGTATTAATAGTACATTTATTTTTAATATAAATTCAATGGAATATTATTTAAGATTCGTTAAAGATAATTTAAATGAAGAATATAGTAAAAACTATTCTTTTAATTTTGAAAAAGATTTTTTAAATTTTGATAAAGATATTTATATTTTTAAGCCATATAAAAAACATAAAAAACATGAAAATAACAATATTTTAAAAAAAATAACAGCAGAAAATATTTTTAATAAAAATAAAATTTTCTTAAATGATAGTAAAGAAGAAATTAATACAACAACTGATTATGAAAATATTAATAATTGTGTTGTTAAAAAAAAAAAAATAGATTGTGTTTTTAATGAAGATTTAATTTTTATCTGTGATAAAATTATTAATATTTCTAAATTATTAAATTTAAAAGATAGTGTTAAAAATACTGAAAATATTAAATATTTTTTTAAAAATAATAAAATTTTAAAATATAATGTTGAAATTTTTAAAATATGTGAAGAAATTAATAATAAAATTGACAATTTTAAAAAAAAAGAGATAAAAGAAATTACAAATTTAGAAATTAATTCAATAATTAATAATTTAAAAAAAATAAAAGAAATTATAAATAATAATAATATTAACAAATAGAAAGAAAATATTACACAATGATTAATATAGTAATAATAATCTAGCTTTATTTCTAAATATTTAAAATTTCTAAATATTTTTTTTTTTTATTTTTTTTATTATCTAAAGAAAAGAATGTTGAATATTAGATTTAAAAAATTGTTTTTTTTATATATTTTAGTAAAACTATTTGATTTTTCGATTGTTGCAAGAAAATTTGAAGAAAATTCTATAGTTAAATTTATAAAAAATAGTAAAACTAAAATTGGTAATGAAAAAAAAAAAGATAAAAATATTAGTAAAATAAAAGGTAAAGGATGTTGTAAGTCTTCTGTAGAAGATAAAAAAAAAGATGAAAAAAATCAAGAAACAACAGAAGAAGTAAAAAGAATTTATTCAAAAATAATTAAAAATGTTTTTAAAATATTAGGTGGCGATTATGAAATAAAAAAAAAAAAGGATATTTTTGATGAAAAATACAACATTGATGAAAGTAAAAAAAATGATTTAGATTTAAATATTTCTGAATTTATTGAAAATGGTAAAAAAAACATCAAAACAGATAAAAAAAATAATACATGTAATGAACCACAAAATAATATAGATTTTTATAATAATGTATATTTTTTAAAATACTTATCTGAATTTATAACAGTTTCTATAAATACAATAAAAGATTTATTTATTAATGAAATAGAAGAATTATTTATAATGCAAAGAAGAGAAATCAATGATAACACATTGATAAGTTATTCAGATTTTGAAGAAATAATAAAAAACTTTAAAGAAAAACATTTTGATGTACAAGGAATAAAAAGTATATTCGAATCTTCATTGAAAAAACTTAAAAAGAATAATCCTATAAGAAGTGTTTTTTTAGATAAAAAAGAAAAAGAAAAAGAAAATGACAATTTATTAACTGATGTTTTAAATTTTTTAAGTGAATTTAATATTTTTGATAAAATAAAAGAAATAAAAATAGATGAAATAAAATTTGAAAATATTATATTAACAATATTAAAACATATATTAAAGAATTCTGATAAACAGTTTTTTTCATTAAAGAAAATGAATAATGACGAATTTGATAAAGCTATTGAAAAATTTAGTAAACATCTTGAATTTAATGTTGAAATAAAGTTGAATAATTATAACGATTTTATTAATAAAACAAATGAAAACAAAGGTTTTACAATAGAAGACTATATTTTAATTTTTAAATTTGTTGATTTCTGCAGTGGAAATTTAGATACATTTAGCAAGTCCAGTAGTTTATATAATATTAAAATAAATACATTACTTTTTAACAAAGAAATAAAAAATAACGAATTATTAAATTTAGCTGGAATAGAAGTAATAGAAAATTTAGAAAAAAATGGAATTATAGCTTATAAAAAAATAGAAGAAAATGATGGAAAATTAAAAAAATATATAATTAATGACAAAGAAAAATTTAGAAAAAATTTTAAAATAACATTTAATGATTTAAAATATATTTTTAATCTTATAAAATCTATCGATATATATATGTATTTTGACAATACAAATAAAGAAGATATTTATAAAAGATACAATAAATCACAAATTATTTATGATGTATATAATAAGAGTGATAATATAGTTAACAATATTAAGTTTTTTAAAGAAAAATTAAAAAAAAAAGATAGCAACAATAATAATTTATTTGTAAATAAGATAAACAAAATTTTTACTTATTTATATTCTAAATCCGAAACTGGTAATGAAAAAGAAGTTATAAAAGCAAATGGTATAATAAATACAATATTAAAATTTATTAATCCTTTTAATAAGGAAGATGCTATTGATTATAATAAAATATGTTCTGAAATTTCAAAATTAAATATAGTTTCAAATAAGGATTATTTTGGAATTTATTGCGATAAAAATACAATTGATGAAAAATGATTTAAAAAAATTGAATTTCAAACTATTTTAATTAACTAATAAATATATATTGTTAGATGTCTGAAATTGTTGGAGAAATAGTTCAAATAATAGGGCCTGTAGTAGATGTAAAATTTAATAGTAAGGAAGATCTACCTGAAATACTTGATGCTCTAGAAGTTGTAAATAACGTTGGTAAAGTTATTATTTTAGAATGTCAAAAACATATTGGTGATGTTATTGCTAGAACAATAGCAATGGATTCTACTGATGGTTTACAAAGAGGAATAAAAATAGTTAATAAGAAAAAACCTATTCAAATGCCAATAGGTGAAAATATAAGAGGTAGGTTATTTAATGTTGTTGGTGAAGCTATAGATGGAATGCCACAACCGGAAACTAATGGAAAATCATTACCTATTCATAGACCTGCTCCTGAATTTAAAGATATTTCTAATAATACAGAAATACTTTATACTGGTATTAAGGTTATTGACTTATTAACACCATATGTAAAAGGAGGTAAGATTGGATTATTTGGAGGAGCTGGAGTTGGTAAAACAGTTCTTATCATGGAATTAATAAATAACATTGCTAAGACATATTCTGGATTATCAGTATTTGCAGGAGTAGGAGAAAGAACAAGAGAAGGTAATGACTTATTAAGAGAAATGATTGAATCTGGAGTTATTAACTACGGTGAAGAGTTTAAAAAATCAATGGAAAAAGGTGAATGGGATCTTTCTAAAGTAGATATGGAAGCCTTAAAGAAATCTTATGCAACATTGATATTTGGACAGATGAATGAATCACCAGGAGCTAGAATGAGAGTTGCTTTAACAGGTCTTACTGCAGCAGAATATTTTAGAGATGGAGAAGGAGATGAAAAAGGTAAAGATGTTTTATTATTTATAGATAATATATTTAGATTTACTCAAGCAGGATCAGAAGTATCAGCATTATTAGGAAGAATGCCATCAGCAGTAGGTTATCAACCAACATTAGCTTCTGAAATGGGATTAATGCAAGAAAGAATAACATCTACAAAACATGGTTCTATTACATCTGTACAAGCTGTATATGTTCCTGCTGATGATTTAACAGACCCAGCACCAGCAACAACATTTGCTCATTTAGATGCTACAACAGTATTATCAAGAAAGATTGCTTCATTAGGAATATATCCAGCTGTAGATCCATTAGCTTCTAGTTCAAGAGTTTTGAATCCTGATATTTTATCTAAAGAGCATTATGAAACAGCTCAAAAAGTAAAAAACATATTACAAAGATATAAAGAATTACAAGATATCATTGCTATTTTGGGAATGGATGAATTATCAGATGAAGATAAGAAAACAGTAGAAAGAGCAAGAAAAGTACAAAGATTTTTATCACAACCTTTTACAGTTGCAGAACAGTTTACTGGTTTAAAAGGTGCAAGAGTTCCTATTGAAGACATAATAAAAGGATTCAACATGATTCTTAGTGGAGAATTAGATTATCTACCAGATTCTGCTTTTAACTTAGTAGGTACTATCGAAGAAGCTATCGAAAAAGGTAAAAATATTAAATAATTTTACTTTTAAAGACTTACTTTGCAAGTAAGCAACTGGTTCTCAAACGCCGAACCGGCTGTTACTTTAAAAGTAACCAACTAGATGTCTTTACATTTGTAAAGACGAATATATAACTAATTTTAATACATTATCTATTAAAATACACAATATATTCTTGTTTTGACGAATGTCAAAACGTACATTTGCTACTTTCTTAGAAAGTAGTTACTTTAAAAGTAACCAACAAGGACTAGTCCTGGACCATAAGTTTCAACATTCGTTGAAACAAAAATACATTATGTATTAAATATTATTGCTTACTTTTAACGGCGAAGCGCATTAATACATATATATTAAAATACACTATGTATTCTTTGTTTTGACCTTCTGTCAAAACGTAGAAGTTTTTGTGGAACTTTTTACAAAAAGTTCCTAAGATCAAACGTCACGTTGGTTACTTTTAAAGTAGATCTCAGACACCGAAGCGCCTTAATATATAATGTAATTATTACTTGATATTAATAAAAAAACTACAAAATTTTAAATTTTTTAAATATTTTGAACTAAAAATATTTTTTTATTTTCACAAAATATTATTTATCTAAATTTTTAATTTCTTCAACAGTTAAACCAGATAATTTAGAAATTAAATTAATATCCAAACCTTCTTTCAACATATTTTTAGCAATTTCTATTGATTTTTCTTTTAATCCTTCTTTTATTCCTTCTTGTTTTTCATAATTAAGATCATTATAATAATCTCTTTCATAATCATTAAAAGCATCAATGATGTATTTATCTTGTTGGTTTTTACTTATATATTCTAATTTTTCTATAGCTTTTTCTAATTCCTTATTATTAGGTTTTATAATATCGTTATCTAATATTTCTGGAATTTGTAAAAAATTTACCCAACCAGATAATATATCTCTAAAATTTTCATTATCTACTTTATATTTTTGTAATTCAAATAATATTATTCTTTTATTTTCAGTAAAAACCTCCCATTTATCTTCTTTATTTTCTTTAAAACAAGGAAATACCTCAGAAATAGCTTCTTTCCTATCCGTAAAATTCTCTGCAAAAACCCAAATACTAATTATTTTCCTATCTCCATATTGTTGACCAACCGAATGGTTTCGGTAGAACTTATTCTCAAACGCCGAATCGGCTTTATTAATATTATTATTCAGTCAACTAACATTTAATCTATCAGAATAATATATTATCCTATCCTTTAAATTTCTATTTTTTCGATATTGCATTTCAATATTTATACTTATTCCATTATCTGTTTTTGCTAAAATATCAAAATGACAACCTTTGTTTTCAATACCTTCTTTTGGATATTCTGTATTTAAAAGTTCTAGTTCTTTAATAACAGGATTTCCTTTTAAAATCGAATTAATTAAAGACATTAATATATCTTCATCACCTTTTTCACCAAATATCTTTTTAAAAACATAATCATTCTTTGGATCCAATAACTTTACTTTCTTACCAATATCTATCATATATTTATAAACTAAATGAAAATTATTAAAATGTAAAATATTAATATTTCTTAGTATTTATAATTTATAAAAAATATTTCAAAAAATTTTTAATATTTTTTTATTTTTAAAAAAATTACATGTCTAAATATGATTCTCTGCGTGTAACTTTTTCATCGTTAAATAGGTTTATATTCAAGTATATATATATAGAAAATTCAATGTTATAAGATGCATTATATGGTCCAAAACCATATACAAATGGGTCAAATGACACTTTTCTAATATTACTAAAGTCTGATTTATTCTTTATTTGAAATCTTAAAAAGTTAAATTTTAATGCAACACCCATATGTAAGAAACTTATTATTTTTGTCTTACAACCTGCTTCTGCATTGAACCATATATTATAATACGTTTCATTAAAATTCTCATCATTATCTTTTGTATTTTTATGATCATATTTTAATCTATTAAAATTAAAACCACCACCTGTGTATAAAGTGTTTCTCTCAGAATTTTTTTTTAGAAAATTATAATAAACGTTAGAATTTATAAAAAACCCTTTTTTGGTGTTTTTTTCACTTTTTTCTGTTAATTCTGAATAATTATGTAAATATCCAAACGATATATCAGTTATTATTCTATTAAAATCTGTATTTAATTTAAACCTAAGATCAATATATGAAACATTACTTAAAGTATTATCTTGCACTTCAAATAATAAATTATATATTGTACTAAAAAAATCATAACCGACAGCAACAAATGAAGGTTTATAATTAAACTTTAATTTTTTATTTTTTTCTTCGGTTTTTTTATAGTTTTCACTCTTTTTATTATTTTCTATAATCTCATTAACGTTTATAGCTTTATTGTTTTCTAATGGAAAGCTGTTGTTTTCTTTCGAAAATAAGCTAAAACTAATTATTAATTGTAATAGTATTATTCTTATTATCGTCATTTTTATTATTAATTATATTTTTTCTTTCATCAACTTTTTTACCATTAAAATATATTTCACAGTTAAAAGTATAATATTCTGTATTTTGTACTTTCGTTCTATAAAATTCTACTGTTATGGTTTGTTTCTTGTCTTTTATATAAAATTCTGTAACAATTCTATAATCACAAGAAGTTGTATCTATATATTTTGCATTTACTTTTATTTCGTTTATATTTGTTTTTTCTTCATATTTATCAATTGTAAAACTTGTATCTTTAAAAGCTTCTTTTTTTAATGTTTCTTTCTTTGGTAAAAGTTTTTTATACATTCGTTTTTCATGTTTTTCATCTTCAAAGTAATAGAAATAATAATCTCTATAAGGATTATGATTACTGTAATAATGCTTACTTAATTCCTGTCCTATTTCTTTATCTATATATTTTTCTTCCATATAAAAAAAGTATTCATCTTTTGGTATTTTGTCTATAGGATGCTTTCCTAATGTTTCTAAAAAATTCTTTTCTGGACAAAAAACAAATTGTTTTAGTTTTGATGGTGTTCCATAATAAAAAACCATCGAATCTTTTTTTTTTTTACCATCTTTTTCAATATATAAAAATGTATCATAATATATTTCATTAATATCTATTTTATTCTTAAATTGTAATTTTATTGTTGGATAATCTCCATCTTTAAAATATATATAAGACTCTGGTTTTTTTTTTCTACAAAGACATCCAGAATAAATTTTGAATAAAAAAAAGTTAATAAATAGAAAAATATAAAACTTTTTATTAGTCATAATAAAAGGGTTCATTATTAATTAGAAACTATAGTATTTTTAGGAAAATAATTAATATTGAAATAAAAATATTGGCGAGATAGCTCAGATGGTTAGAGCGGTAGATTCATAACCTACAGGTCAGGGGTTCGATTCCCCTTTTCGCTACATTAAAAAAATGTTGTTTTTTATATGAGAATAGATATTTTAACTTGTCAACCTGATCTCATTACAAGTTTTTATTCTCATTCAATAATTAAACGAGCTATTGATTTTAATAAATTACAACTTAATGTTCATAACTTACATGATTATTCTTTAGATAAACATAAAAAAACCGATGATTATCCATATGGTGGTGGTGCTGGTTTAGTAATGAAGATAGAACCAATAGATAGATGTATTTGTAAGTTAAAAGAAGAAAATAATTATGATGAGATTATATATATGTCTCCTGATGGTGAACTTTTAAATCAACAAATATCTAATGAATTATCATTAAAAGAAAATATTATCATACTTTGTGGACATTATAAAGGTGTTGATGAAAGAGTAAGACAACATTTAATAACGAGAGAAATAAGTATTGGGCAATATGTTTTATCAGGTGGAGAGTTACCTGCGTGTGTTTTAGTAGATTCTATAGTTAGATTATCACCTGGGGTTTTAGGAGATATAGAATCTGCTTTGGAGGATTCTTTTCAAGATAATATGATTGCACCACCTATATATACACGTCCAGAAATTTATAAAAACTATAAGGTTCCAGATATATTATTAACAGGTGATACAAAGAAAATCAATGAATGGCTATATGAGCAAAGCGTAATTAGAACTGAAAAATATAAAAATAAAAATAACATTCATAATTAAAATTTTATAAACCTAATTAAAAATTTTAAATAAAAAAATAAAAACCTTAGTTAATTTTTAATTTTCTTAAAAAATAAAATTTTATATATATTTTTTCGATTATTATTTTAAAAATCTATATTAATTTAAAAATTTATCCATTATATTTAATTTTTCAAATATAAATTGTATATGGCAAATATATTTAAAAAGGTTAATTTATTAACCAAATCGAACTATAGTATTTCATTTTGTATGTTAACTCCAGTATGTTTCGGAATGGAGAAAGCTAAAGAAGTACAAGCTAAGAATATTAAAGCAATACCAGGTAATATAATTAATGAAGCAATAACTGTTAAGAAATTAATACGAGATAATAAGATTGATAAATTAATACGAACTAAGAAGATTGCTAAAGCAGCACGAGTAGCACAAGCTGAGAAAGTTAAAGCAATACTAGCTAAGGAGATTGCTGAATCAGTACAAGATGAGAATACTAAAGCATTATCATTTTTTAAAACTCTTTTCCCTGATCAATATTTAAATAATAAAGACAAAAAAGTAAATAAACTGTTTATTGACCAATTAAATAAGATGAAATCAGAATTTGAATCATTGAAAATGGAAGGTAATGATAAGATAAAAATAGAGAAAAAAATGAAGGAAAAACTAAAAGGATTAGGATATTCTGACGATGAATCTTATATTTTTTTAAAAGATATAAATAAAGATCCAGAACAATTTATAAAAGACAGCCCTGGTATTATATATAAATTTTATCAAATTGAATTAAGTAAGGTACTTTTAGAACAATTATACTTTCAAGGAGAAAAAAAATATGATGCTAATGGTAATTCGTATTTTAAAGGTTTAAAATATGAAATGTCGAGTATTGTTGGGAGAGGAGGCTTTTCTATTGCTGTGTTAGCTAAAATAATAAAAGAATTTATTGAAAACGGAATAGTTAAAGAAGAAAAACTTGTAGGTCAAACTGTATTTAAATTTTCTAAACTTAATAAGGTCTATGAAAATGAATTTAATATAGCAAGTAGAAATAAAAATATAAATGTTGTTAATTTGATGTCAAGTGGTCATATATGTAAAATTTTAGAAGACAATCAGGAATATAAATTAAACCAAAAAATTGCACTTTTAGGTTTAGAATATTGTCAAAAAGGAGATTTATTAAATTTTTTATATAAATGTTTAAAAATAAAACAAATTAATGAAAGTTTGCTTTGTTATATAAGTGGACAAGTACTTAATGGTTTAATATTTTTACATCAGAGGAATATTTGTCATTTAGATATAAAACCGCAAAATATATTAGTAGATAATTTAATAAATTTTAAAATAAGTGATTTTTCTGTTAGTAAGCTACTATCTAATGAAAATGATGAAATAATTATACGCCGAGCAGGAACCGAGAATTATATGGCTCCTGAAATTCTTAATGATGATACAATAAATAAATCAGATTTATATAAAGCTGATGTATTTTCTTTTGGAGTTATGCTATATTGGCTTTTTACAGATATATATCCTTATGATTCATATAAAAAAAATAAAGTTTATTATTATAATAATTTTAATATTGATATTAAATTATTAAAACAACGTGGAGCTACAGATGTTTTTATTGATTTTTTAAAAAAATGTTTAGCTGAAAATTATAACGAGAGATCTTCATCTTTTGCTTTATTAAGACATCCGTTTATAGCAGATTTTTATTGTGCTTTACGTGATCATAAGGAAAAATTGTATAATGTAGAGCCTTTTTTACTAGATTTAGTAGTAGCTGATTGTTTACATAATTTAAAAACGATTAAAGAGTATGAATTTAATAAAGATGGCCAACTTGTTTGTAAAGAAGTAAAAAATGAAGAAGATAATATTATAAATTTAGAAGAGTCAGAAGATAATAATATTATTAAAAATAATATAAATAAAAAAATTTTAAAAATAACTAAAAATATAAAGAAAAAATATAATAATATTATAAGAGTTGATAAAAAATGTAAAGAACTAATTGGTAATAAGAGAAAATTATCTAAGAAAAATAAAAATGATGATGATGATAAATAATATTACTATTTTATAATTTTTTATTTAGATCTTTATTTAAATAAAAAATTATATTTTGTAGTTAATTTTTAATTTTTTTAAAAACTAAAATTCTATATATTTTTGTTCGATTATTATTTTTAAAATTTATATTAATTTAAAAATCTATCTATTATATTTAATTTTTCAAATATAAATTGTATGATAAACATATTAAAAAAGGTAAAATACCTTAAAAATATCGAAAAAATCTGCAAAATATCTTTATATCAATTACCAATTGTATCTTTTGCAATGAATAATAATGATAATAATGGTAATAATAACAATAATATTAACAATATAAAAGAAAATTATTATAGACAAAAATATCAAAAAATTTTTGCTAGCATTAATGAAGATCATAAAAAAAATAATGAACAAACAAGAATAGAGTATGAAAAATTTTTAGGTAAAGGCGGTTGTGGTGTTGTTGTTTTAGCATCTATATCAAATGCAAATCTTAAAAAATGTGCTTTAAAAATAGTGAAAAATAATGAATCTAATAAAAAAACTGTATATAGAGAAGTTGGTTTGTATAAAGAAATTAGATCCCATATTCCTGATTGTTATTTATATAAAGAACTAGATGATTATTTAGTTATTGGATTAGAATATTTTTCTAAAGGTGATTTAAAAAGTTTTATGAAAGAAATGGGAAAACAGGTTTTATATGAAACTGCTATTTGTTATATAGCTGGACAAATTGTAAAAACATTGAGATTTCTTCATGTAAATAAACATGTTGCTCATTTAGATATAAAACAATCAAATATTTTAGTTGATGGCTGTTTAAATTTTGTATTGTCTGACTTATCAATTTCCGCTAAATATAACGAAAAATATAAGCAATTTATGAATATTGGTACTACATATTATCAGGCTCTTGAATTATTAGAACGAAAAGAATATTCAAGTGAAGTAGATTTTTATAAACCTGATATATTTGCATTAGGTAGTATGTGTTATAATTTATTTACTGGTAGTTTCCCTTATTTAAAAAGATCACATAATTTTATAGATCAAAATGGTGATTACGATTATTTAAAATCTATGCAAAATAATAAAGTTGATATTAAAACTTTAGATGCTGAACAACCTTCAGATATGTTTAAAGATTTTTTATTAAAATGTTTAGAAAAGGATTTTACAAAAAGACCAAATATTGTACAAATAGAAAAACATCCTTTTATAAAGAGTTATGAAATTATATCTCAATATAAAGAAAATATAGGTATTCTTGAAAGCTTCTATATTGCTATTACTACTGATTGTGTTCCAGAATATAATGAAGAATGTAAAAAATATATACTAAAAAATGGTATTCTTACTTTAAAAGAAGATAATGTTGAAAAAGTAAATAGTGAAATTAATAATGAAAATTTAGGAGAAATTATTGATAATAAATTTGTTAAAAAAGAAGATAAAATAAAAAATGTTTTAAAAAATAACACTAAAAAAATATTTAAAATAACAAAAATAAAAAAAAAATAACTTATCTACTAATAATAACTATTATAACATTGATATCTTTTTATATTTTATAAAAATACCAGGACTAAGTCCTGGTTACTTTAAAAGTAACCAACTAGATGTTTCTAGGCTCTTTTTAGAATTTATTGTTAAGCGGGTGAAAAAAAAAGAATAAAAAATAAATAAATTCTAAAAAATTATTAGAATTTATTTAGTCCCGAACTTTTATTATGGACATATTAAAACTAAATAATAATTTCGAAAAAAGAAATTATAACGACTCGAAAAATAATTATGATGAAAATAGTGTTATTTATAAAGATGTAAAAAATAAGACAAAAATAAAATGTTGTCCTTTTTGTAAATCAAAAAAATTTCATAATCATAACACGTACAAAATAACATTGAAAAATAGTGTTTTTTGTAATAAAACTGAATATTTAAATATAAAATATCATCGTTTAAAATGTAATAAATGTCATAAAACATTTTTAGAAAACATTGAAAATCGTTATGAAAACAGTAAAATAACTAAAAATCTAACACATCAAATTATTGAAGATTTTAAAACTCATCAAATTATGTCATATTGTGCTGAAAAATTTAAAATTTCAAATGTTTTAGTTAAAAAAATTATATATGAATTTCTCAGAAAAGAAAATTCTAAAAATGCCGATAAAGATGTAAAAATAGTGTCTATTGATGAAAAAAATTTATTTGGAAAACGTAATTTTTTAACATTTTTTAGGAATTATGAAACACAAAAATTAATACATTATGAAAAAGGAACAAAAAGTGATACTATTGAAAATTTTTCTAAGTTTTTAGGTGAAAAATCAAATTGGATAGAAGCAGTAAGTATCGATAAATCTGCATCATTTATTAGTGGTGCTGAAAAGCATTTACCAAACGCGAAAATTGTTTTAGATCATTTTCATATTATTTCCAATTTATCTAAATATATTCGAAATTCAAAGAAAAACGTAAGAAATAGATTAAAAGGTCAAGTAAAAAAATATATGGATTTAAAAAAAACAGATCCTGAAAACAAAGATTTTTTTTTAAAAATCAAAGAATATAATAAAAAAATAAAGTTTTTTGATGAAAATAATTATCTAATTTGTAAAAATAAGTACAAATTAGATGAAAAAGAAAAAGAAAACCTTGAAATT
>Ga0310691_10003674_pt1 | contig 18104 bp, 14 predicted proteins | sample 176DNAGHGlowgp2_FD_203887 | JGI IMG/M metagenome (GOLD analysis project Ga0310691, IMG submission 203887) | Sheep rumen microbial communities from Palmerston North, Manawatu-Wanganui, New Zealand - 1766 DNA GHGlow gp2 (v2) (version 2) | ecosystem: Host-associated > Mammals > Digestive system >...
CCCCCTGTTCGCCTTTTCCCTGCTGTTCATGGCCGGCGCCCTGATGGTGTGGCTCTTCATGCACTGGCCTACGGTGCCCGAGCTGTGGAGCCACTGCTATAACCTTGGTGCCGCCACCCATCCTGACACGTGGAAGGACAACATCTTCCCCGCACTGTTTATCACCGTGGCCTGTGGTGCCATCTCCGGTTTCCATGCTACGCAGTCGCCGCTGATGGCCCGCTGCGTGAAGTCAGAGTACATGGGACGCCCCATCTTCTACGGTGCCATGATTACCGAGGGCGTGGTGGCGCTCATCTGGGCTACCGTCTCGGCATGGTTCTTCTACGGCGAGCCGGCTCCCGGCTATGAGCTGATAGAGGCTGCCAAAGCTGGCTTCAGCACGTCGGCACCGGCAGTGGTCAATCTGGTGTGCAACGACTGGCTGGGCGTGGCCGGTGCCATCCTGGCTATACTGGGCGTGGTGGCTGCCCCTATCACCAGTGGCGACACCGCTTTCCGCAGTGGACGTCTCATCGTGGCCGAGTGGCTGAAGATGGACCAGCGTCCCATCGCCAAGCGCCTGATAATCTGTCTGCCTATGTTTGCATGCTCCATTGCCATGCTCGTCTGGCAGATAGAAAACCCTGATGGCTTCAACACCATCTGGCAGTATTTCGGATGGAGCAACCAGGCGCTGTCAGTGTTCACGCTGTGGACACTTACGGTCTATCTGGTGCGCGAGAAGAAGCCTTTCTGGATTACCCTTATCCCCGCCCTGTTCATGACCACCGTCTGCAGCACGTTCCTCTTCGTGTCGAAGCAGGCTCTTGAGCTGGGCACCGTAGGCTACTACCTTGGCGCGCTGTGCTTCGTGGTGGCTCTGGTGTGGTTCTGCGTGTGGTACAAGAAAGAAACTAACAAATAATAATACCTTAATTGATTATGAAGAAAAAGATTGCTTTGTTCATTACCGGTCTGCTGATGGCCGTCAGTGCTAACGCTCAGTTTGAGCAGGGAAAGATGTATGCCAATGCCGGCCTTTCAGGCATCAACCTGAACTACAACTCCAACACAAAATGGAACCTGGAGCTCTCGGGTAAGGCGGGATATATGTTTCAGGACGACTGGATGGCCGTGGGCGACCTTGCCTGGGGTATCTATCAGGAAAAGCCAAACACCTTCAGCGTAGGTGCTGGCATCCGTTATTATATAGAGCAGAACGGCATCTATCTCGGTGCCGGTGCACACTATAAGCACGCAGAATGTTACAACGACTTCATGCCCAATATCAATATCGGCTATGCTTTTTTCCTGAGCCGTACGGTGACCGTGGAGCCGGAAATTTATTTCGACCTGAGTACCAAGGACATCAAGGACTACTCCGGTTTCGGCTTGCGTATCGGTATTGGTGTCTATCTTGACGAACTCTTCTAATCCTCCCAGCATTATGTTAAGCGTTGACGAATTAGTAGACAGGCTAATAGACCTGTCGTTTGCCGAGGACATCGGCGATGGTGACCATACCACATTGTGTTGCATCCCCGAGGACGCCATGGGCCGCAGCCACCTGCTGATCAAAGAAGACGGCATCCTGGCCGGCGTCGAGGTGGCTAAGGAGGTGTTCCGCCGCTTCGACCCCGAGATGCAGGTAGAGGTGCTGATGCAGGACGGCACGCCGGTGAAAAAGGGCGACATCGCCATGGTCGTCAGCGGGCGTGTGCGCTCGCTGCTGCAGACGGAGCGCCTGATGCTCAACATCATGCAGCGTATGAGCGGCATCGCCACGATGACCGCCCGCTACGTGAAGCGCCTGGAGGGCACCGGCACACGGGTGCTCGACACCCGTAAAACTACCCCCGGCATGCGCATGCTTGAGAAGCAGGCCGTGAAGATTGGCGGCGGATGCAACCACCGCATCGGACTTTTCGACATGATCCTGCTGAAAGACAACCACGTCGACTTCGCCGGTGGCATCACCAATGCCATTGACCGCTGCCACCAGTATCTGGAGGCGAAGGGGCTCAACCTGAAGATTGAGATTGAGGTGCGCTCCTTCGACGAGCTGCAGCAGGTGCTCGACCGCGGCGGCGTAGACCGTATCATGCTCGACAACTTCTCGGTGGCCGACACGAAGAAGGCTGTCGACATCATCGCTCACCGCTATGAGACGGAGTCCAGCGGCGGCATCACCTTCGACACCATCCGCGACTATGCCGAGCAGGGCGTCGACTTTATCAGCGTGGGTGCTCTGACCCACAGTGTGAAAGGTCTTGACATGAGCTTCAAGGCATGCTGATGTTTTGAGGTTTGAGATTTGAAGTTTATGATGTGTAGGATTTCTGTTTTAGCGCTGGTTCTCAATGTCATGCTGTCTCACAGCCTGATGGCTCAGGAACTTGGCAATCACCAAGTCTCAAGCCTCAAGTCTCAAACTTCAAATTTCAAGCCTCCCATAGATTACGACATTTCGCTGGCGGGCAATTTTGGTGAGCCGCGGCCCAACCATTTCCACGGCGGCCTCGACGTCAGGACCGAAGGGCGCGAGGGCAAACATATCTATGCCATTGGCGACGGCTACGTCAGCCGTATCACCATGGGCAAGGACGGCTTCGGCAACGCCGTCTACATCACCCATCCCTCTGGGCACTCCTCTATCTACTGCCACCTCAAGGCTTTCTCGCCGCGCATCAAGGCCGCCCTGCGCCGCTACCAGTATGAGCACCAGACGAGCGAGGCCGATGCCCGGCTGACGCCCCGCGACGTGCCCGTCAGCCAAGGGCAGTTCATCGCTCTCAGCGGTAATACAGGCAACTCCACGGCGCCGCACCTGCATCTTGAAATCCACGACACCCGCACGTGGAACATGCTCGACCCTTATCAGTTCCTCAACGACTACATCCAGGACAGCGTGCCCCCGCAGGCTCACGCCATCATGGCCATACCCCTCGGCGGCACGTTCAACGGCAAGAGACAGGAATCGCAGTTTTCCCCCTCCACCCTCCACCCTCAATTCTCCGCCTGGGGACCGGTGGGCTTCGCTATCTGGGCCGACGACTACATGCAGGGCAGCTACAACCACTACGGCATCCATGAGACCCTGCTTTATGTGGACGGGCAGATGGCTTTCCACAGCGTGGTGGATAACATTCCCACGAGCCTCAACCGTATGGTCAACTCCTGGGGCTACTACGACCACTGGCGCCGCCATCACTCGTGGTTCATGAAATCATACAAGGAACCCGGCAACCAGCTCAGTTGCCTGACTACCGACGACCACCGCGGCGTCGTCCACTTCACCGAAGAGCGCGACTACCAGCTGGAGTACGTCCTGCGCGACTTCAAAGGCAACGAAGCCCGCTACGCCTTCACCGTCACCGCCCAGCGTCCTACCGACGCACCCTCCCCCTCGTCGCCCTCCCTCCCGTCGTCCTCGCCCTGGTCGCCCTCCTTCCCGCCTGTCGGCCGTGCTGCGGCGTTGCCGCAGCCTCCCATTCTCCGTTGGAACCGCACTACGGCCGTCACCCTGCCCGGCATGCAGCTTGTCGTGCCCTACGGCCTCGTAGCCACCGATACTCCCCTGCAGCCGCGCCGCCACGAGCAGCCCGCCGCCCTCAGCGACGCCTATCAGTTTGCCGACGCCTCGTTGCCCCTGATGACCGACGCCCTGCTAAGCATCTCGCTCGCCAGGCTCCATTCATTGTCAACGTCGCTCGAGCGCCCCGATCCCTCAAAGCTTTACATTGCCAACGAGAACGGCCGCTTTATGGGTGGCGACCTTAGCGACGACGGCTGGCTGACGGGCCGTGTCCGCGAGCTGGCAGGCCGTTATCAGGTGGCCTATGATGCTGAGCCGCCAGTCATCAAGCCCCTCAGTGGCGCCCTGCTCGGCAGCGCTGGCCAGTCAGCCCCCGTTCGGCTCACCGGCAGCCGCCTGCTGCTCAGCGTCACCGACGGCCAGAGCGGCATCGCTTCATGGACGGCCACCGTCGACGACCGCTTCATCGTGTTCGACGCCATTGAGAAGTCCAGCACCTTTGCCTGTGAATTAGGTGAGTCGTGGCTTCCACGTACCGGACGTACCCACCGCCTGCACTTCGAAGTGACCGACAACCGCAGTAACACTGCCGTCTACGAGACGACGTTCATCTATTAAAAAAGGTTAAGCCTTTGGGCGATACAAATTATTATTAGTAATTTTGCCCGGTTAAATCAAATAAAAACAGAAAAACGACATGAAAAAGCTACTGATAGCCATGATGATGTGTCTGCCCATAGGCATGACAGCACAGAATAATACGTGGGAAATGCCCGAACAAGGAACCAACGCTGCCAATCCCGACCAGAAATACCTGGCTGGTGCCGTTCCCGAGGTCGATGGCAAGGTGTTGTTCCATACCGTGATTGATGCTCCCGGCAAGAGTGCCGCTCAAGTGGCCGAGATTGTGCGTAGCTACATGACAAAGATGACCACCGAGCCCAATCAGTTTGAACAGAGCCGCATCGTGGTTGACGACTCCGTGAAGCACGAGATAGTAGGCACATACCAGGAGTGGCTGGTATTCAAGTCTACGGCTCTGGTGCTCGACCGCACGCGGCTGATGTACAACCTCATTGCCAACTGCGAGGACGGCAAACTCGACCTGACGATGACCCGCATCTACTACCTCTATGAAGAGGAGCGCGACCCGCAGACCTACAAGGCCGAAGACTGGATTACAGACAAGGAGGGGCTTAACAAGAAGCAGACTAAGCTGTCTCGCGTGTCGGGCAAGTTCCGCCGCAAGACCATCGACCGCAAGGACTACCTGTTTAACAAGTTTGCCGAGCTGCTACGATAGTGAAGAGTGAAGAATTTGCTACCGCACTAAAAAGTGAATCGTGATGAGAGAACGTCACCATCTGAAGCCCCTGGACGCCGATAGTAGGGGTGGCCTGCATTGGCTGCGGCAGTGGCTCAACCTGATATTTATCATCGGAGCCATCGTCGGCATGATATGGTATGTGAAGGGCGACCACAATACCGCTATCTACATACTCATTGGCGCCGTAGTATTTAAGTTTATAGAGTTGACACTTAGAATAGCAAGACTATAGCATGAAGAGAAACGTTGTCACGCTGCTACTTCTGTCTGCCCTCCAGGCAGCTACAGCCCAGACCTATAATCAGATTGACGAGACGGGCTCCGTCACGCAGCGCGATGAGAGGGGTAACGGCAATTTCAATCCGCACAACAACGACACCACCAAGAACCGCAACAAAGAGATTCCTTTGGGCATGCATGTGTGGACTATCGACAGAAAGTTCGGCGACATCATCCCTGCCGAGATAGACACCATGCCCCATCTCTATCCTACGACGACGATGAACACCGGCTGCTTTGGCCAGTTCAACACTACCGGCAGCAACTATACGGCACGCCAGAATCGCATCTATATCGACCGTCCGCTGGGCACGCAATTCATATTCACCGAACCTTACAGCTATGTGTACACCGCTCCTGACGAGCTGCATTTCACCAACACGCTGTCGCCGCTGACAAACCTCTCTTACGACAATTGTGGCAACAAGACCGACGGTGAGGACCATCTCAGGGCGAAGTTCGCCGTCAATGCTGGTAAGCGCATCGGTGTGGGCTTCGACCTGAACTACGCCTATGCCCGCGGCTATTATGCCAATCAGGCCGTGTCGCATTTCGGCGCTACCTTCTACGGCTCCTATTTAGGCGACCAGTATAGCATGCATGCCATGTTCTCTACCTACCATCAGAAGGCGGCAGAGAATGGCGGTATCAACAACGATGAATATATCGTTCATCCCGAGTCGGTGGAGTCAACGTTCAGTACCAACGAGATTCCGACGGTGCTAAGCCAGAACTGGAATCGCAATGACAATCTTCACGGCTTTCTCACCCATCGCTACAGCATGGGTTTCTACCGTAAGGAGAAAATGACCGAAGAGGAACTCAAGGCGCGTAAGTTTGCCCAGGAATCGAAGAAGGACAACGAGAAGAAGGACGACAAAGCCAAGGACGGCAAGTCCAAGCCCGAGGATCCCAAGTTCAGCGGCCGTCCCGACAATGCCGTTATTGCCGGCGCCGAGCCCGACCGCCCCGAGCCCGGCCGTCCTGACAGCACGCGCATCAAGGTTGACTCCCAGGCCCAGCTTGACAGTCTGCTGCAGGCCGGCCAGACTGCCGAGGACGATTCTATGAAGCGCATCTTTGTGCCAGTCACCAGTATTATTCATACCGCCGAGATCAACAGCTATGACCGCACCTACCTGTCGTATGGTTCCACCGACGGCCTCTATGCCAACAGCTATTTCAATCAGGCCAAGACAGCTGCTGCCGACTCGCTCAATGACAACACCAAGCATCTGCAGCTGAAGAACACCCTGGCCCTGGCCTTGCTTGAAGGTTTCAACAAATGGGCCAAGGCCGGTGTTAAGCTTTTTGCCACCCATGAGCTGCGTACCTTCCGGATGGACGATACGCTCAGCGCTATGCCCGTTCGCCAGAAAGCAACAGAGCACAATATCAGCCTTGGCGCACAGATTATCAAGAGCCAGGGCAAAACCCTGCACTACCGCGCACAGGGCGAGCTGTGGACCATCGGCGAGGATGCCGGCCAGCTGAAGCTCGACTTCGATACTGACCTCAATTTCCGGCTCTTCGGTGACACGCTGACGCTGGCAGCCCACGGCCACTTCTATCGCCTGAATCCTACCTACTACCAGCGCCACTATCACTCGAAGCACTTCTGGTGGGATAACAATGACCTGAACAAGGAAACTCACACCCGCATAGAGGGCCTCTTCAGATACCGCAAGACGAAGACCACGCTGCGCGTGGCCATAGAGGAAATCCAGAACTACACCTACCTGGGCATGAGCTATCTGGTGGATGCCAGCTACAGCCGCAAGGGCCTGACGGCCGCCATCAGTCAGAACAGCGGCAACATCAACCTGCTGACGGCGCAGCTGCAGCAGCAGTTCAAGCTGGGGCCGCTGAACTGGGAAAACGTCGTGACCTATCAGAACAGCAGCAATCAGGATGTGCTTCCTGTGCCCACGGTCAACATCTTCACCAACCTCTACTTAGGATTCAAGATTGCCCGTGTGCTGAGCGTCGAGTTAGGCGCCTGCGCTACCTATTTCTCTGAATACGACGCGCCCGACTTCTGTCCGCAGCTCAATCAGTATGCCGTTCAGGAGAACGCCAGCAGCCGTGTCAAGCTGGGCAACTATCCGTTTATCGACGTTTATGCCAACATGCACCTCAAGCGTGCCCGCTTCTTTGTGATGATGAACAATGTCGGCGGCAGCATCGGCAGCAAGAAAGCCTTCCTGACGCCTCACTATCCCGTCAACAGCAGCGTGCTACATTTCGGTGTGTCGTGGAACTTCATGAATTAATATTAATCTATCCATCATTAACATGAAACTCACAGAATTACTTTCCGGCAACGTCAATGCCGCAGCGTGGGAGCAGAAAGGCTACCAGCTCCCCAAGTTTGACATCCAGGCCGTTCGCGCCAAGACCGCCCAAGCTCCTACCTGGGTACACTTCGGCGGCGGCAACATCTTCCGCGCCTTCCCCGCCGCCATTCTCAACGACGCCCTCAATACGGGCAAGTACGACCGCGGCGTCATCGTGGCCGAGACCTTCGACTTCGAGGTCATCGACAAGGCCTATACCCCATACGATAACCTCTCGCTGCTGGTGAGCCTGCAGAGTGACGGCAACATCGAGAAGAAGGTCATTGCCAGCGTCACCGAGGCGCTGAAGGCCGACCCCCAGTTTGCCGACTGGCAGCGGCTGGTAGAGATTTTCCGCAAACCCAGCCTGCAGATGATCTCGTTCACCATTACCGAGAAGGGCTATACCTACAACGACGCCGACCTGCAGCGCGGACTCAAGCCCGTCTTCGCCATGGGCAAGGTCTGCGCCCTGCTCTATGAGCGCTTTCAGGCCGGCGCACTGCCGCTGACGGTGCAGTCGATGGACAACTGCTCGCACAACGGCGACAAGGTGAAGGCCGGCGTCATGGCCTACGCCGAGCGCTGGCTCCAGGACGGGCTGGTGCCGCAAGCTTTCGTCAGCTATCTGAAGGATGAGACGAAGGTGACCTTCCCCTGGTCGATGATTGACAAGATTACCCCCCGTCCGCATGAGAAGGTGAAAGAGCTGCTGGCTGCCGACGGCTTTGAGGACAACGACTACATCGAGACCGAGCGCCACACCTTCACGGCGCCATTCGTCAATGCCGAGGAGGTGCAGTATCTCGTCATCGAGGACAACTATACCAACGGACGTCCTCCACTGGACCTCGGCGGCGCACTCTACACCACCCGCGAAACTGTAGACAAGGTAGAGACAATGAAGGTGACCACCTGCCTGAACCCTCTGCACACGGCCATGTCTATCTATGGCTGCATGCTCGGCTATACGCTCATCTCGGCCGAGATGAAGGACGACGACCTGCGTGCCTTCATCCAAAAGATAGGCTATATGGAGGCCATGCCCGTGGTGACCGCCCCCGGCGTGCTCAACCCATACGAGTTTATCGGCGCTGTCATCAACCGCCGTCTGCCTAACCCCTTCATGCCCGACGCCCCGCAGCGCATAGCCATGGACACGAGCCAGAAGCTGCCTATCCGCTTTGGCGAGACCATCAAAAAGTACGTCAGCCGCGGCCTCGACATGCAGAACCTCGTGCTCATTCCCCTGACGCTGGCCGGCTACGCCCGCTATTTGAAGGGACTGAAGGACGACCTTACGCCCTTCGAACCCTCGCCCGACCCCATGCTGCAGGAACTGCAGGCCATCGTCGCCCCGCTGGAGGTTGGCCGTCAGGAGCAGGACTATTCGTGCCTGAAGCAGCTCTACAGCCGCAGCGACGTGTTCGGCCTCGACCTCTATGAGGCCGGCCTTGGCAAGCAGATTGAGACTATGGTCAAGCAGCTCTTTGCCGGTGCCGGTGCTGTGCGCCAGACACTGCACAAGTACGTCCACGACCGCTGATGATATATATTGATGCTTAGATGCTTAACAAGCTCTTTACCCTACTACTCGTGCTGACGGCCCTGCAGGCGCAGGGCCGCAGCCGTGTGTACACCCCTGAGGTGAAGACCTTGCAGGTAGTTGTCAATCAGGACTGGCTGTCGCCGCCGGTAATGCGCCTGGGCACCGCCGACGTGCTCCATGTGAGCTTCGACGAACTCTCGCACAACTACCGGCGCTACGTTTACCACCTGGAGCACTGCGAGGCCGACTGGCAACCTTCCGCCGACATCTTTGAGAGCGACTGGCTCGTAGGTTTCAACGACAACACCATCGACGACTACGACAACTCGCTCAACACCACGGTGCTCTACACCCATTACAGCCTGCAGATACCCAACGACCGCTGCCGCCTGAAAATGAGCGGCAACTACCGCCTCACCGTCTACGACGAGCAAGAGGGCAGTCTCGATGAGCCTGTGCTCACGGCTGAGTTCAGGGTGGTGGAGCCGCTGATGAATGTCGGCCTGAGCGTCACTACCAATACCGACGTCGACTTCAACCTCAGTCATCAGCAGGTGTCGATGACGGCTGTCTATAACAGTCTGCAGGTGACTCATGAAGAGGAGCAACTGTGGACGGTGGTCACCCAGAACGGGCGTGAAGACACCCAGGTGGCTGGTACACGTCCCACGACGCTGCAGCTGGGTAAGGCGCAGTGGGAACATTGCCGCGACTTGATATTCGATGCCGGCAATGAGTATCATAAGTTTGAGGTGCTCGATGTGTCGCATCCTACACTGGGCATCGACCGCATGCGGTGGGACGGCAGCAACTACCACGCCTTTCTCTTTGCTAATGAGCCCCGGCGCCACTATGTCTACGACGAGGATGCCAACGGCGCCTTCTACATTCGCAACAGCGACAACATTGAGAACGACCGCACATGCGACTACGTCTACGTGAATTACAAACTCCTTACCGGCCATGAATATCCTGATGCCCACATCGTTGTAGACGGCCAGTGGGCCACTGACGACAATGCCGACACTTACCTCATGACCTACGACGAGACCGACCGCAGCTATAATGCCCGCATATTGCAGAAGCAGGGCTATTACTCGTATCAGTATCTGCTGCTGACTGCCGACGGCCGCGTCAGACCGATACCCGAGGAGGGCTCGTTCTTTCAGACCGAGAACCGCTATCAGGCCTACGTATATTATAAAGGTACGGGTGCGCGCACGTGGCGCCTCGTAGGCTATCAGCAGGTAACACTAAAGTGACTACCTAGCAACCGCAGCACGAAAAATAGTTTATTTGATATCCGTCATCCGTCACAATTCTGGATAAACGGTTGAGCGTTAGATACTTACGTGCTGACGGATGGCTGATGGCTGACGGATGGCTGATTTTTGAAGTACAATAGTGCATAAATATTCGCAAAAAGGAATATTTATGCATCCGGCCGCAGATTTTATCAATATTTCGGAGTATTTAGTAAAGAATTCGGAGGCTCTTCAAAAACGGCGGCCGTTTTGAAAAATTCAGCGGCCGTTTTTGAAAAAACGGCGCGCGTCTTTGGAAAAACAGTGGCCGTTTTCAGTGAATATTTATGCAATTTTTGAAGGGACTGCTCTTGTTCAGAATAGGATTCCAATCCGTCAGCCAACACACCCATCCGTCAGCCTGTAATTTGCTTGCTGTCAGAATGTTGCGCCGATTAGTGACGGATGACGGATAGCAAACAACTTTTTTCTGGCGGTTATTGTTCTTGCGTTTCGCGATATTCGTAAGGCGTCATGCGGTATTTGTGGTAGAACTTAGCTATCAGGTAGTTAGGCGACACGAAGTCACACTCTACAGCTATCTGCTCTATGCTCTTGTCAGTGGTCTTCAGCAGTTCGGCGGCCTTGTCTATGCGGAGCGTGCGCACCAGTGCGCGCGGGCTCTTGTGGACGTTTTCCAGGATTAGCTCGTAGAGTTCAATCACGCCCATGTTTGTTTCCTGTGACAGCATGTGCATGGTGTAGGGCCGGCCGTGGCGTTCGTGTATAAAGTCGATGACCTTTAGCATCAGCTCTGTGAAGGCAGGGTTGAGCTCTGAGCGCGATTCGCTTTCGGTGCCGAAGATTTCCTCCTGCGTGGGCGACAGCTTCTCGGTGTTGAAGCTGTCTGCGCGGTTGACGAATGAGTTGATGCGGCGTATGACGTCGCCCTCCTCGTTGTTGCGACGCATCTTCAGGCGGGTATTGCGGTTGTAAACGATGAAGTTGAGAATGGCAATAGCCAGCACTGTCAGCGTGAAGAGCAGCAGTATGCCCGTGGTGCGCCACCAGGGCTGGTTGACGTGGATGACCCATTCGTAAGGCTTGCCGGCAAATTTGCCTTGTACGACAGAGGCTATGAGTTCCACGTGATAGGTGCCCGGCTGTATGCCTACCATCGGCAGGTGCAGCAGTCCGCGGGAGTCAACGAATCCGCCGCCGCCGAAATAGGAGTAGTCTGTCCACTGCTTGCTGATTTCCCGGATGCGCACGCGGTAGTAGGTTTGGAGCGGACGCGAGAAGTTGAGCGCCGAGAACGTGAGCGAGATGGAGTTCTGGTCGTAGTTGAGGTTAATCTCCTTGACACGGGTGATAGCCTTGTTGAGCACTACGGAGCCGTTGACCTCGTCGCCGGCATTGACCTCGATGCCGTTGACCAGCAGTTTTGTCAGTTTGGGGTGCATGACGTAGGGCTGCTGGTTGAGCAGTGGCATGAAGTCGCGCGGCTGGAAAGTTACTATGCGGTCAATACTCTGCATCACTATCCGGCCATCGTCGGTTTTTATGGCCTTGGCGTCGACAAAGGTTTCGTTAGGCACGTTGTCGTCGCTGTTGAAACAGTAGACCTGCTTCACTTCGCCGTCTTCAATGCGCAGGCAGGCTATGCCATAGCTGGTGTTTATCCAGATGTTGTGGAAGTTGTCTTCAATGACGGCGTGTATCACGCTGTTGAGCAGCCCGTTGGCTCGTGAGTAAATCTTGGGCTCGGCTTGCGGGGTAGTATATAGGTAAAGCCCGTTAGGCGTACCTACCCACGTCCAGTGGCGGCTGTCAACAACCATGACGTTGGCGCGCTTGCCCCTGAATTCGCTGATGCCTTTCAGTGGCTCCATCTGCCGGAGGTAGTCCTGAGCTTTCGGGTCGGTGATGTTGAGCGATGTGAAGGGCGCGTTGGTGGGGGGGCCGTAGAGCAGTCCGCGCTCTTCGGTGCCTATCCACATGCCTCCCTGCAGGTCAAACTCCAGGGCGTTGATGTTGGTTTCCAGCTGGCGGCCGTTGTTCAGGGTCAGTGTCTTATGGTGGGTCATCTCGCCCGTAGCCAGCATATAGGTGTAATAGCCTACTGACGAGGCTATGTAGAGCTTGCCTTCGTAGAGCCTCATGTTGTTGTAGTGCATCCAGGGCTCTTCGGTGCGCATTATTTCCGTCCATTGGCGGCAGTCTAAGTTGTAGTGCAGCAGCAGGCCGCCGTTGTTGCCGTTGCGGATCATGTAGAAACCGTTGTCGTGAAGCATCATCACGCCCGACTCCTGGTAGCCCTTGGCCTGTTCGCTGTCGTAGGCTTTGCTCTGGTAGCGTCGTTTGCCGGTGACCGCGTCGTAGCTGATAAGCTGACCGTTATCGTAGAACAGTAGTAGCTCCTTGTCATGAACCTCCAGGTCCTGCAGGCTTGCGCCCTTGAGCAGTGCAAGCTTCTTGCCGTATTTACGGCTGAAGATGTGGCCGTTCTCACAGAGCCACAGGTCGCCTTTAGAGTCTACGAACATGTCGCCGACCCGCTCTTTTGCACCGTAGAGGCGGAAGATGCTGTCGGCATGGATATAGTGCTCGCGCAAGAGGTCCACACAGGTTACCGTCTGCTTGTTTTTCAGCCAGAGGTGGTGGTCGTTGTCGTAATAGAGGTGGTAGTGGCCATGATAGTCTTCCAGCTTGTAGGTCAGTTCCTCGTTACCGTTGATGTGCGAGAAGTTGGCACCGTCGTAGAAGTTGATGCTGCCGATGGTGGTGATGGTCATTCGTCCCGTAAAGGTGCACTTGATGGTCTGTGCCGAGTTGTCGGCAATGCCGTTAGAGGCTGTGATGGTACGGAAAACGCGGTCGTCGTCGATATCGGCAACGGCGGCGCCTGACCTTAATAATAGCCCGAAAAACAGTAGAACCTTTATGGTTGATTTCATGTTTAAAGTAATTAGTGTGCAAAGTTACGAAAAAATAAGGTATCTTGCAAGTTTTTTGCGGAAAAATAGTAATTTTGCACCATGATTACATTTCCGATAGCAAAAATCAATTTAGGACTCAATATTGTTAGCCGTCGTCCCGACGGTTATCATGACCTGCAGACCGTGTTCTATCCCATACCCGTCAAGGATGCTTTAGAGCTCACGATGATGGACGACAGCTTCCCCTCGGCGGTAGACTGCGACATCAAGTTGACCAACATTCCCGTGGCCGGCGACGAGCGTACTAACCTGGTAGTGCGTGCCTATGACCTGCTGAAGCAGGACTTTCCCCGGCTGCCCCGTGTGCATGCCCATTTGTGGAAGGGCATACCCACGCAGGCGGGCATGGGCGGCGGCTCCAGCGACGGCGCTCACATGCTGTCGCTGCTCAGCGGGATGTTCGGCTTGGGCCTGAGCACGGAGCAGCTCATAGCCTACGCCGCGCGGCTGGGTGCCGACTGTCCGTTTTTTATTGTCAACCGTGCGGCTTATGCTGAAGGCATCGGCGAGCGGTTGCAGCCTATTGACCTTGACCTCAGCGGTTATTATATTGGTGTGGTGCGGCCCGACATTCCCGTGTCTACCCGCGAGGCTTTCTCGCTGATTACGCCCCGGTGGCCGGCCAGGTGCTGCCGCGAGGTGGTGATGCAGCCTGTAGAGACGTGGCAGGGGCAGCTGGTCAACGATTTCGAGCAGAGCGTCTTTGCGCTGCATCCTGAAATCGGGCGTATCAAGGAGCAGCTGCTGCAGCTGGGGGCGGTCTATGCCGCCATGTCGGGCAGCGGCTCCGCCGTCTTCGGACTGTTTCGTGAAGAAACGGAAATAGGCAAACACTTCACTGATGTGTTTACCTATTTCGCGCGGTTGTAATACCTCTGTTCCCGGCTATGGGCGTAGCTGTCATGCCGTTATCTCAGCCGCAGGCCCATGCCTACGCGTAGGTCGTCGTCGGGGCTCATGCGGTTCATCTTGTAGAGCGACTTCAGTCGGATGCCATACTTCTGGGCTATGGAGTACATTGATTCGCCCTGGCGCACGTAGTGCAGGTAGTCCTTATACTCCTTGGGCGCGCGCTTCTGTTTCTTCTTCAGCCAGATGACTTCGCCCTCTTCGATGTAGTCGTCGCGGTCGCGCTCGTTGTATTTGGCTATCTTCTTATATGAAATGTCTATCTCCTCGCCGATGGAGCGGAAGGTGTCGCCGCGGCGGGCAATGATGTAATAGTTTTCGTTGTAAATCTTGATGGGGTGCAGGGGCTGGCCGTTGTAGCCGTGGTCTTTGCCGTGGGCGGCTATGAACTTGTCGTAGCCCTTGGCGCTGTCGAGGTTGTAGAGGCGGTAGAGCTGTATGAGCTCTATCAGCCGGTTGGCATACTGCGGATTAGTGGCGTAGCCGGCAGCTTTCAGACCGCGGGCCCAGCCCTTATAGTCGGTCTTCTTAAGTGTAAACAGCTTACTGTAGCGCTGTCCGCTGGCCAGGAATCGGGAGTGGTCTTCAAACGACTCGTAGGGCGAGTCATAGGCGCGGAAGCACTCGTTGCTGGCATCGTCGTCTTTATATGTCGTGCGGCCCGTCCAGCCGTGGCACTTGATGCCGAAATGGTTGTTGGAGCGCCGCGCCAGCTCGCTCTGGCCGGCGCCGCTCTCTAAGATGCCCTGAGCCAGCGTGATAGAGGCCGGCACGCCCCAGCGCTTCATCTGCTCAATGGCTATATCCTTGTACTGGTCGATATATTGCTGGTAACGCTGGTTCCACGTCATCTGGGCGGAGGCCTCAACGGCGGTCAGCAGCAATAGATAAAACAATCCTTTACGCATGAAAAAAACGGGTTTACTCAAATGACAGTTTCGCCAGTCGCTGTCGCAGCTGTTCGGCCTCAGACTGGCGGATGGCTAATTGTATTTCACAGGTGTTGTCATAAGTCTGGCTGACGATGCGCGGCGACATGTCCTTGACGACACGCATCACGTCGTTAATCTGCGGATAGGCAAACGTGTAGCTGATGACCTCCTCTACCTGTCGCTTCTCTATCTGGCTGTGGGCGATGGCATCGGCAGCCGCCTCGCGGTAAGCCACGATGAGGCCGCTGGTGCCTAAGTTGACACCGCCATAATAGCGCACCACGACGATGAGGACGTCTGTCAGCTCGGCGGAGTTGATTTGCCCGAGGATGGGCTTGCCCGCTGTCGACGACGGCTCGCCGTCGTCGTTGGCTCTGAAGTCCTTACGCTCAGGGCCGAGCACGTAGGCGTAGCACACGTGGCGGGCGTCGTAATACTTCTTGCGGTAGCCGTCGAGCAGGGCCTTTATTGCCTCAAGGCTCTCTACATGGTGAGCAAAGGCGAGGAACTTGCTACGCTTCTCGGTGTAGTAGCCCTCGCCTGTTGATGAGATGGTTTGGTATTCGTCAGACATCATGCTTGAATCCTCATTGCTCATTCCTCGCTCAGCTTATGGATGACCAGGCCGGAGCGTAGCTTGGGCTCAAACCAGGTGGCCTTTGGCGGCATGATCTTCCCGCTGTCGGCAATGTCCATAATCTGCTGCATGGAGACGGGATAGAGGGCCAGCGCTGCCCGCATCTCGCCGCTGTCGACACGGCGCTTCAGCTCGCCCAGACCGCGCAGGCCGCCTACGAAGTCGATGCGCTTAGAGGAGCGCAGGTCGTCGATGTTGAGTATAGCCTCGAGAATCAGGCGGCTGGAGATGTCGACGTCTAACACGCCGATGGGGTCGCTGTCGTCGTAAGTGCCGGTCTTGGCTTGGAGGCTGTACCAGTGGCCGTCGAGATAGAGCGAGAACTCATGCAGACGGCCGGGCTTGTAGATGGCGGTGCCCTTGTCTTCGAGGTCAAAGCTCTGGCTGAGCTTGCTGAGGAACTCTTCAGAGGTGAGGCCGTTGAGGTCTTTCACCACGCGGTTGTAGTCGAGGATGGTGAGCTGTGAGGCCTGGAAACAGACGGCCATGAAGAAGTTGTACTCTTCGTCGCCGCGGTGGTTGGGGTTCTGCTGCTGCTTCTCGGCGCCTACCAGGGCGGCGGCGGCAGAGCGGTGGTGGCCGTCGGCAATGTAGAAGTTGGGCATCTTGCTGAACTCATCGGTGATGGTCTGCATGTCGCCCTCGTCGCTGACCACCCAGAACTGGTGGCGGAAACCGTCGATGGGGGCTACGAAGTCGTACTCGGGCTCTGTCTGCGCATAGCGCATCAGCAGGCTGTTGAGCACCTGGTTGTCGGGATAGGCAAAGAACACGGGCTCGATGTTGGCGTTGTTCACCCGCACGTGCTTCATGCGGTCTTCCTCCTTGTCGCGGCGTGTCAGCTCGTGTTTCTTGATGCGGCCCTGCATGTAGTCGTCGGTATGGGCGCACAGCACCAAGCCATACTGCGTCTTGTCAGCGTCAGAGGCGGTGAGGGGCGAACCGGCGGGGATGGTCTGAGCATAGATGTAGTAGTGCTCCTGAGCGTCCGGCACAAGCCAGCCACGGTCCTGGAACTTCTGGAAGTTCTCGGCGGCTTTTTCATACACACGCGGGTCGTACTCTGACGTGCCTGCGGGGAAGTCTATCTCGGGCTTGATAATGTGATACAGGCTCTTCTCGTTGTCGCCGGCCTCGGCGCGGGCTTCCTCACTGTCGAGCACGTCGTAGGGACGGCTCTCTACCTGCTCTACCAAGTTCTTGGGAGGGCGGATGCCTTTGAATGGTTTTATTCTCATGGGTGATGGGTGATGGGTGATGTGTGATGTGTGATGGGTGTTAGGTGATGGGTGTTAGGTGATGGGTGATGGTTATAAGTTTGCCTTGATCTTGGCTATCATCTCCTGATACTCAGCGTCCGTGAGATACACCTTGCCCGGGTTCATCTGGAATGTGCCGCCATAATCGGGACCGTCGACATACTTCGGTGCCAAGTGGAAGTGCAGGTGCGAGAGTTTGTCGCTATAGGCGCCATAGTTGATTTTCTCGGGGTTGAAGGCTTTCTGCATGGCACGCGTCACACGGGCAACGTCGGCCATGAAGGCATTGCGGTCGGCGTCGCTGAGCTCGTTGAGGTCGTTCACGTGGTCCTTGTAGGCCACGAGGCACCGTCCGCGGTAGGTCTGCTCCTTGAAAAGGAATGCACGCGATACACTAAGTTCGCAAATCTCAATCATCAGATCGTGTAGCGTCTGATTGTTCTGGCAGTAGAGACACTGCTTGGGGTCACTATACATAATATGGTTCTTTAAAGTTTATTGTTATTCGACTGCAAAGATAACAATAAAAAGTGAACCATAAAGTAATGTGAACAGCATTTTAGCGTTTATTTACATATCGCCGCCGAAGCGCCCGCCCCCAAAGCGCCCGCCGTCGCCTCCACGGCCGCCATTGCGTCCGCCGCCTCCACGGCCGCGACCCATGCCCTCGCTCCAGCCGCCGCGGTCTCCAGAGCCTCTGCCGAAGAAGTTGAGACGGTAGCTGATGTGGAGCATGGCGTATGACGTGATACTGTTTATCTCGCGGTCGGTCCAGCCGTTGGCATTGACCTGGCGGGTGAAGTTCGACTGCTGGTGCAGGATGTCATACCACTGCAGCATGACGGTGAGCTTCTTGCCGCGCAGGAAGCTGTGGGAGAGCTGGGCGTTCCAGATAAACTCGTTGGTGTTGAGCGACTCGTCGCTATAGCCGCGCTTGCTGTACATGTGAGCGTCGGTAGAAAGGTTGCTGCCCCAGGGGAAGGTAATCTTCGTGGAGCCGCCGTAGTTGTAGTTCCATGTGGTGAGGTTATTGGAGGCCTGCAGGCGGTTCTCGGTGCGGGCGTAGGTGGTACGTCCGTTGAGCGAGATGCTGAGCCACTGGTTGCGGAAGCTGAG
>Ga0310691_10003675_pt1 | contig 18100 bp, 43 predicted proteins | sample 176DNAGHGlowgp2_FD_203887 | JGI IMG/M metagenome (GOLD analysis project Ga0310691, IMG submission 203887) | Sheep rumen microbial communities from Palmerston North, Manawatu-Wanganui, New Zealand - 1766 DNA GHGlow gp2 (v2) (version 2) | ecosystem: Host-associated > Mammals > Digestive system >...
TCAGGACTTAAACCGGCACTATGACGAATACTTTTCGCCGATCTTCGCCTCGTTATAATTCTGCTCCGATACCCGGAATGTCACCCGCTCCCCGGAATGTTTCTCGACTGTGATGTAGTACGCATCGATAGTAACTCTGACGCTCCCGTCAGCGTTCGTGTGTCTCACTCCCGGTATCCGTTCCTTGCCTGTCACCGTTCCTCTGTGAGCGATCGCCGGAACGATCCACAGTAACGCTATCACGATTGCGATTATCCCAAGTATCAGGAGGGGCTTGTATTTCTCTGTTTCCATCGATTGCCTCCTTCACTCCTCGTCTTCCCACGATGCAACAATGAAAAACGCAAAAATCGTTGCTATTACCCCTGCCACAAATCCACCTATGAAAACCATTATTCCTCGCCTCCTATCAGTTCGAGGGCTTCTTTTTCATGCACCCACTGAGTGCATTCTTCTGCTGTGAACGGGCATTCGGAGCAGGCCATTGAGCCGCATTCTGTGTTGAACGTTTCGGCGATGAAATGTATATCTGCACACGCTAAAAGGAGCAGTCTCTTGTACTCCTTCGCCCGTGCCTCTAACTCCTCGCATCTCTGCTCTAAGTATCCGATACCGAGTGAGGCATCGTTGTACGCCCCGCCGAGTTCTTCCTTCTCTTCTGTGAGCTTTCGGTTCTCTGCCTCATATCGGTCTATTGTTGCCTGCATCTCCCTGAGCTTGCAGCGAAGCTCCGGCTCTGTGTAGTATACTCCGTCAATTGTCATAAGCTCTCAAACCTCTCTTTCAGGAATCTCAAATCTTTCTTGATTTGTGTTATTACCAGTTCTTGGAAAACATCTTCTGTGAGGTAAACTTCGCCGCCGTCATACCTTGCAATAATCTCTCCTCTTTCGGCATACTGTAACCGCCTTTCATATTCCTTTATGTCCTGTAGTAATCGCTGTCCTCGTTCTAACTGTTCAACTGTCATTGTCCTCGCCTCCTATCAGTTTTAAAGCATCGGCTTCATGTTTCCACTTGCACCATAAATCACCATTGATATCAAGAGGACAGTCGCCACAGCCTTCACAGTTTCGCATTATGCAACTCCCGTCAGCATCTTGTGTGTTTTCGTTTACCCACCGCATATCCTCAACCGCCGCTTTAAGAAGCCGTTTGTACTCCTCTTTCTGCTCTCTCATCTCGTTGTTCTCTGCCTTGTACTCCCGGAGAAGAGTGAGGGCTGATTTCAGATCTTCGACCTTTATCATCCCGACTGTCAGGCGCAGTTCTTTCAGTTCTCTGAGCCACGCTGCAATCTGTCGGTGTTCCGCTGCGCTCTTGCTTATCCGCTCTTTAGCATGGTTGGACGGGCTGAGTTCTGCGCTCTTTTCCTGCCCTTCGGCTATTCTCTCTGCCTGTGCTATCGCTTCGTCAATCGTCATTTTCAGCCCTCCTGTTCCATGCTACTTTTGCCTCTTTGATTGTATCGTAGTATCCTCCGCTTGCGCCGCATCCGTCCTCATGCATATCACAAACTACCTGATACTGATATCCATTAACTCTGCCCTCCCAGAATGTAGGTTCTTTAAGAACGACTGTTACTTCCTTTCCGCAGAACGGACACGGTTTTAACTTAGTCTCCATCATGCTCACCTCTCGCTATCTCGTTCTCGATCTTGGCTCGTAACTCCCCGCATCCGTCACACAGACGGCCTGTCCACCTTTCGTATCTTAACATTGTGTTCTTCTCTGTGAGCTTGCACCCACAGTCTACGCATCTATCATCCATTCTTCTTTTCCTCCTTCTTTAATCTATCGTTTTCAGCCTGTAACTCTCTGTTCCTTGTCTCGTAAAAGTTATGCCAGTACCAGTCATAAACCATCACTTCGTCCTGCATCGTATGATACAGATTGTCAAAGTTGATAGCCTCCCCGAAGAGCAGGCTTCTCAACGTTTCAAATCTGTTTGCAAGGTTCATGAAGTATTCCTCGTTGAATCCTTCCTGCGACAACTTATCAAGGAGCGACCTGCTTGCATTGAAGATATAATCGGTGTAGTAATCGTCCGACAGTTTATACAGCGTTTCTATAAGCTGATTGAGCCTTTTCAGAAGCATCACTACCTCTGCCGGAGAGTTGACCTCTGCAATTAGGCCGTTCATTTCCGACTGCCTGTACTTTTCACTGAGCCTCTCGTTTGCTCTGTTTCCTGTGCTCCCTGCCTGCTCCATTTTATCGATGTTCATACCATATACCCCGCTTTCTCGATCGCCTCTGACATACTCCTTGCCTTTACGAGCGTAACCTTTCCACAGCTCCGGCAGCATACCGAGTAAAACTGTTCTTCGTGATAGGCGGCTGTGATATCGCCATAACACGTATCGCAGAACAATCCCGTGCGATTCCGGCTGTTCGGCTTAGCTGCTATATCCATGCAGTACTTGTATGCAAGCCTCACGTCTTTATCGTACATCGTCCTGTTCCTCCTCCGGCAGTTCCTTAACCGCCTCCGCTATATCGTCAAGTGCCATTTCATATCCTCCGATACTCGACAGCGTTTTCATGTCTCCGGCTGCTGATATCCGGGCGTCATTCAGATATCTTCCCTTGGCCTCGATTATGTGCAGTACATCTTCCTTCTTTATCATTGTTTACCTCCTTCTCGCTTAGAATTTTTCGTTCGTCTTAAAAGCGCTCACAAATTCTGCGTTGTCTTTCACATTTCTTTCTGCCGGAATGCGGCCATTACACCACAAGTTATTTGTTTCAATCACATTTCCTGTATCCTTGAATCTTATTGTGAATTTTCGGCCTGCGCAACCTAAGAGATAAGCTCTCGTTTCGTTTGGACAATTGCCACCATCGTGATAACATTCACCATCAATTATGATTGCTTTATCGTCTAACGCCCTATTCCAGAAGTCAATGGTAAAACATTCTTTCGAGCACAGGTGACAACTATCAAAATATGGTGAATCCTTGTATTCCTTCCCACATATTTTACATTTATTCATTTCTTTTTCTCCTTAAAATCCGGCCTTTTTTGGCCTCCTATTCCGGGCAGGGTAGATATACCACCCGTGCCCGGATCTTCGATTTGTGCGCCGTTTTATTCGCCGTCTGCGCCCTTTATGACCTGCTCCCGGCAGTGAGGGCAGTATCTATACTCGCACTGGCCGCCTGCGGTCTTTTTGAAGGCCTGATATACGGCCTGTCCGCAATAAGGGCACATCCATATCTGTGATTTCTCCCGTTCAGGAAACGCCTTTATCCACCCGTTCATACCCGGTGCTCCTTTCAAATCTTTTCTTCGTTAATTACCACTTCCACCCTCGGTTCGATGCCGTACCGTTTACTCACCGCGAGTACGCACACCTGTGAATCGTCATAGAAGGCGACGCCGTTCAATGCGTCAAGAATAGCTTTTGCGACGTTGTCACAGTCTGGTTTCTTGGTGTGTAGTAATAAGCCCTCGATCATAGCCTCGCGTTTCTTCTTACTCACTGACTTCGGTATCGGAAAATAAGCCCTGATCCTTACCCGGAGCTGTGTGTCCTTGTCGTATATCTGCCCGGCACACTGTTGCTGGTACGACAGCCGGACTAAGTTTTCATAGTTCACCGTCTTGGCCGGTGTGTAGGCGGCCACATTACCGTTGAACGTGGAAAACTTCGGCCTGCCTTTTCCAACCGGTGTGCCGAACACTGTGAATTCGACCACTTCTATCACCTCTTTCGGTAGTTTCTCGAATCTTCGTTTTTGATATTGAGCGAGAATTTCCCGCAGCGTTCCTTGATCCTGCCGTGGAGCGCCTTGTCGAGCGTTTCGATATCGCCGAGCTGATACTCGGAGGAGAATATCGTCGGCTTCTGCGTATTGTATCGCCTGTTGACGATATCAAACGCAATTTCAAGCGCCGAGGCCTGCTTCGTTCCGTCCATGCCCTTCAAAAAGTCGTCGATGATAAGCACCTCGACCTCCGCGAGCTCCCGGATAAGCTCGTTATATTCCTCGTACTTATACCGGAGGGATTCGGCCTTGTGGAATATGTCTCGCCAGAGAACATACTTGACTATCTTTCCCTGCTGCAAGATTCGTGTAGCCGCTGCAGTGCAGATATGTGACTTACCTGCTCCGGACATTCCACCGATATACAGCCAAGGCAGCTCTTTCTGCTGGGTATAGAGGAGCGCGCCTTCTTTCACCCGGCGCTGCCAGTCCTCCTTTACCTCGTACCCCTCGAAGGTGTACTTATCGAGCATTTCTCCGAAGCCGCTGTTTTGCGCGTTTTTTATCTGAGTTTTGATACCGCTGCAGGAGCAGGGCTTTAAGGCGAAGTCCCCGGCGTAATTGATCGTTGCAAAATATCCCCTGTTACCGCAGGCCGGGCAGCTATACCCGTTCTGCGGCTCTTTCTTAATGCTGTTATACGTCTTCACCTGCCATGCAAGGAACTCGTTTTCCGTCCAGTCGCCGGGATCTTTCGTGAATCCCGGCGTTGCAGCTCCTTCCGGCCTTAAACTCTCAATGATCGCTGTAAACGGGTTTGTGCCCATAATCTATCTTCACTCCTTATCGCTTATACAAGCCTGCTCCCGTCGGTGTCAAGCTCGTATCCTTCCTCGTCGTATCTAAGCGGGATCGGTCTCTGTGATGTAGGCAGAGTGTAATCGTCTGTCCACCCTCGCTGATTAAACCATGTCGCGCCATGCTTGATATACTTAGTGTCCGTTCGGTTAGCCCTGATATACTCGAGGTATCTGTTAAGGCCGTCGATCACCTCTTCTTTCGTCGTTCCTTCTTTCCGCGCTTTGATATATGATCTTTCTGCATTCGGTTTTCCAATTTTACGTGGATATGATTTCCAAATCGCTTCAAATTCGGCGTGAAAATCGATCGATATATTATTATTACCTATACTTACCTTACCTAACCTAACCTGTGTCTCCAAACTGGATACATCGTGTATACATTCTGTATCCACTCTGTCAGCGGCCAGCATATACTCACCGTTTTCGCCGGGTACAATCTGTGCCCTTTCGGCAGTATAAACCGTTTTCTTGAACCGGTCTTTTTGGATGTAGTTGTGAATGCGCCAGTGCTTAATCACAACGATCCCGCTGTCGAATGGAAGAATGAACTGCTTTGCGATCAAAAGCCTGAGGCTATCTTCGTCCGCGCCTATCATCCTGACTATCTTCTTGGGATTATTTACGAAGCCCTCGTCGTCGGCGCGCATGGATAAGTGAAAGTATAAAGCCTGCGTTGAAAGCGGCATATCAAGGAACATATCGCTATCAATCAGCGTTTTCGCAAACATTCTGCGCTCTGCCATTGTCTATTGCCTCCTTAGAACGGCACGTCGCCGTCTGAAAGTATCTCCTCGAACTCGCTGTCGTTGCTATACGACATCTGCTGCGTTGCAACACCCGCGCTCTGTGCCGCCTGTACGGCCTTCTGTGCCGCCGAAGCGGGAGCGGCAGTATAGCTGCCGCCTCCGTTATTCTCGGCCTTAGAGCCGCAGAATTCGGCGTTGTCGACGTACACGTCCGTTGTATAGTGCGTTACGTCGGCGTGCGTTCTATCCTGATAGCTGCCCGTCCGGAGCGATCCTTCCACCGCGATCATGCTGCCTTTTGAAAAATACCGGCTTATAAATTCGGCCGTCTGCCGCCAAGCCGTGCAGTTTATGAAATCGGCCTCGTATTCGCCCCGGTCGTTTTTATAGCGGCGATTGACCGCAATCCTGAACCGGCAGGCGCTAATCCCGCTCTGTGTCTGCCTGAGCTCGGGATCTGCCACGAGCCTGCCAATAAGTACCACCTTGTTCATTCTATCGTCTCCTTATCCGAGCAGGTCTGCGAACTCGTTGTTTGATGTAGCCGGGGAATTCTCCACCTGAGGTGCAGCCTCCGGCTCGGGCTGCGGAGCAGGCGCTTCGATAATCTCAGGCTCAGTTCCCTGCGCCGGCGCGTCGATGTAATCCACTGTACCGTTGTCGTTAATCACGCCCATATCGCTCTCGATAGCTTTCTGCATCTCGATGCTCATGATTCCCCACTTACTGATGATCTGCCTCAGCATGGTCTTGCAGGCCATAGCGTCAAAGTCCTTTTCCCAGAAAGTATAGCCCTTCTTTGCTTTGTATCCCATGCTGTACTTTTCGGCGTGGCTTTCCATCTTCGCCCTGCTCCAATACATGGCCTTCTTGAATCCGTTGGTATACTCGAACATGGCGTAATATCCGATTGTCGGAGCGTTTTCTCTCTGCGCCTCGTCCTCGATAAGCCGAACCTCGATCTCTTCCTCGAGCGGGTTAAAGGAAATCAGCTCGCCTTCCTTAATCGGGAGGACGTTCAGCTTCTTGTACTGGCCGGAGCGAATCGCGAGCTGTATATATCCCTTGTATCCAAGCTGGAACTGGCACACGGTGCGGTTGTTCTTCCTGTCCTTGAAAGGCACAAGGTAATACTGGCCGAGCTGCGGGCTCGGTGAAAGGTTAAGCCCTTCACCGAGAAGCCCCGCGCTCACGATTGTTGAGGCCTCGCAGTCTGCGAGTGCAGGATTCGTACTGACCGCCGATGTGATAGCGGTCACGAACCTTGCGGCCTTCGTGGGATTTCCGAGAGTGTTGTTAATGAGCTTTTTGTAGCCGTCTGAATTGATCACCATGGTGAACTTGGGCTTTGCACCCTGTTTTACAAGATTGTTCTGTACTGGCATGATTTTTTACCTCCTGATTATATAACTTTGAAATTGATGCCCTGCGCCTTCATGAAGCTGCCGAGGGCTCGTATCTGATCCTTAGTGCCTGTTACCTCAAAACGGCCTGTTATGATCTCCGGGGCGCTTGGCGCGCTCTCAGCGCTAACAGAAAGGCCGTTTTCGGCGTTCTGCGAGCTTGCAGGTATGTTTATACTGCCTTCGTTAGAATCGATTATAGGGGCATTACATTCGCTCTCAGCGCGTTCTGCCTGCTTGATCGCTTCGGCACGTTCTCTCTCCCTGCGTTCCCGCTCGGCCTTCTCCTGCTGCTCGAGCTGTACCGCGTATGTGAGCGTCTCGGCCTTGTCGAGTGTTTTCTTGTACCGGTCGGCGATCGCGGTGAGGAGAGGGGATTCGGCATATATAGCGTCTATCTCTGCGATATCTGAGTTAATCGATGCGACGCGCTGCTCGATCTGCTCGATGAGCTTGTCAGTCTTAGCGGTCTTGTTTTCCCACTTTTCCGGGCAAACATGGTTAAACTGTAACCAGTTTGGATGTTCTGTCCGGTAGAAGGCCGTCTGTAACTGTGCGAGCTTTTCCTTCTTCTCGATCTCGTCAAAGGCCTTGATCTGTGCGTCTATCGCCTTCACCGGCTCGTCTATCAGGGCAATTACCTCCTTGCACTGCGCTTCGAGCAGGTTGTACGGCTCGAGAAACTGCTTCTTGATAGATATGCGCTGCTCCTCTATCGCCTTTTTGAGCTTATTCAAGGCGGCCTTGTCGTCCTTGGCGGCCTTGATGCTGTCCTCGGTAACCACGAGCGTCTTGTACTTTTCCAGCCGTGGGATAAGGTCGGCCTTAAGCTGCTCGAGGTTTGCTATCGACTGCGGCAGATTCACCGACGCGGTCTGAAATATTAACTCCATTGACATACTTTCACTTTCCTTTCTTAGATTTCCGGGAGCTTAAGCGCCGGGATCGTGTCCTCCTGCACCGCTTTCCAGAATTTTTCTTCTTCGTGTATCAGCCATTCGATATCGCCCTCGACCTCGCTTCGGTCGATCCTATAATGTCGGATCGTTACCCTTACCTCGCCGTCGACATGGTATCGTATGTATGCTTTGAGGATCGCAAACTGCCAGCCTGTAGCTGCAAGCTGATGCAGAATCTGTGCGTAATAGCTGTCCGGGATTCTGTCGTCCCACTCGTCCCACTGAGATTTGTTCTGTATGGTGGTGGTCTTGATCTCCAATATTCCCCTGCGGCCGTCCGGGGCTGTGATCTCTCCGTCCAGTGTAGCGAAAATGAACGGATAAGTGTCGTTGACATACATCCAGTATTCGTGATAGTCAACCGCCAGCTCCGGATAATCCTGCTTGAACAATTCCCTGAGGTGGGGCTCGGCGAACTTTCCGAACTGAACTGCCGCGTTACCCGAAAGGTCAGCCGGCTTTCTCCGGCCGGTCTTTAGCTCCCACAAGTCCACGTTGCTCTGGTACTTGTTCAGGCCGAGTACGCACCCGGCCTCGCTGCCGCCGATTCCCTGCGCCTGTCGCGCGCTTAGCCATTCTTCGTGGCTTTCAATTCGCCGAATCACCGCTTGTCCTCCTTATGCGGGAACTTGTAATACTCCGTCTGGCAAGGCACGGACTTGGTTACAATTACGCCTTTATCGAAGTTATGCAGTGCTTTCTGCGTCCTGTAATACAGGTTGACGATATGCAAGCGGCCTGATCTTCGCTCGCTTGTCAGCAGGTAGTTTCTGAGCGTTACGATCGTCACCTCTTCCGGGCACATCGAATTGCCCCTGATAAGCACCTCGCAGAATCGTGATAACTTATCTTCCGGATATCCGCACAAATATGCGTTGAGTACGGCCGCGACCACTCCGGCGCTTGTAATTCGGGCTGTTACGGTTGAGCAAACGTGCTGATATACCCAAGTCAGCTCGTCCATATACTTGACCATTTCGTGCAAGGTTTCCACCTTGCTCGGGCTGCGGTTAGCGGATTCACTGTTGTTGTAGCGCGCAAAGTTGAATGCGGAAAATAAGGTGTTGTTCCGGAATGCCGGGTTGTCGGCATATCCCTCGAAAAGCGCCACGTCCGCGAACGTTCTCGTCGTGCCGATATCGTAAGCGTTGGCCTCTTCCTTCGGGATCGTTACGATTAACTGATTACGTAATGTAACGCCCGACCTTACGATCGCCATGAGCCGGTGCTGGCCGTCCTTGATTACCCCGTCGTCGCCGATTACTATGGGGACGCCGTTCGACTTCCAGTTTCCGGTCTTCATATCCTCTGTATACTTGGCGACCGTTTTCTGCTTAACCGTTCGATTGCAGGTGTTCATCGTGAGAAGCTCCGTCGCTCTTTCCGGCGTGATATCTTCCCAGCGTGCATCTCTATCTTTCATTTTTCTTCCTCCTTATTCCGGGATTATTCCGGATACGTAATAGTTATAATCGCTGAGGTCTGCGTTAAGGCCGCGAATAAACCTGTCTGACGCGCCATACTCCATTATCAGGTTGAGCCATCCGTTTATGATGTGCTCTATGCCTTCCCGGCGCTCGCCCAGCAGTCTGCCTCGTATCACCGGGCTGCTTATCTCCCACAGTGCGCTCATAGTCTCACCCACATTCTTGTGTAGTAGAAGTCCAGCTCTGCCTGTGACTTGACCTTTTCGAGGATTTGCTCCGGGGTAAGCTCGATGCGCCAAATCTGCCAGAACTTCGAGGCGATCCTGACCGCCTTAAGATAGTTACTCGAATTCTTCATCATCATTCCTCCTGAGCACCTTCCCGGATATCTGCTCCGGTGTTTCTATCACCCTGATTTCTTCGCCGTCAATCGTGATTGCCGTGCAGTCCGTCAGCCTTTTAATAGCTGATATCAGCCGGGTATCAATTCCAAAGGCGATGCCGTCAAGGTCGGTTAGTGTGATTCTTGGCATATTTGCCTCCTTACATTAGCTTCAACTCGCCGTCAACGAGCGTGATAAAGTCGACCTCGGTATATCGAGCGATGCTGCGGAGGTTGTCGTAAGAGAACCTCGCCCAAGGCTCGTGCATTCTGCTGATCCACGTATTCTTTGAGATGTCCAGCAGGGAGCACAATCTCTTAACGCCGAAGTTGCGCTGTATCAGCTTTAAATTTGCGAGAAGCCGCTGGTGCTGTTCCTGAATTTCCTTCTTTTCCTTTTCCTGTGTTGCCATCGATCAATCACTCCTTTGCCGCCTGCTCCTCGGTATCCGAAGGAACAAGCTCCTCGACCGTCGCTCCAAGGATACGCGCCAGCTTCACGGCTGTGTACACGTTCGGAGCTTTCGAGCCGGTTTCATACTGCGCGAAGGTCGGCTGGGAAACGCCGACCATAGCACTCAGCTCGGCCTGCGTGATTCCCTTTTTCTCACGCAGTGTTCTTACATTGTCACCAAAATTCATTGAATCCCTCCTTTGATGAATTATAGACATAGCCATTGACAAGGCCGATAAAAAAGCGTATAATGGAATTGCGAGAACCAATACGCTATTCACTAACCTTAGGGATTTTTTATGCCCTCCGTATAGCTATGTATATATTATATCACTAAGTTTATCGAATATCAAGAGCGAATCACTAAATTTATCGAAATCTACTTGTTGCACAAAAGAAAGGCGGTGTTTTTATGTATATTTCACAGGAAATTGCTGAGAGGATTAAGACGATTGCCGCGAAGAAAAACGTCAAATTGGGCGAAATGTTCGCAGATATCGGTATTTCTACTAATACCCTGCACAACATGAAAACATCGATGCCGAAAGCCGACACGCTGGCTCTGATCGCCGACTATTTGGAAATTCCCCTCGATACACTTATGGGTAGAACAGAAAAAAATAACGCCCCTGAGAACGATCTCAGGAGCGCTATTATAGACAAGATCAATCAACTGACGGATTCTCAGCTTGACCGGCTGCTTGGATACTTGGAGGCACTGGTGGAGGAATGACGCCGAGCCTTTCTAACAATAGTATAATGCGGGCGATCTTTTCTTCACGGTTCACGGTTATCTCCTCCTCAAAGTATAAGATAGCCGCCAGTGCTGAGACTGTAGTAAAAAAGGGATATAACTGTGGAAAGTGTTGACGGCTTTCTATGTTTCTATTATACTGAAAGTACCCGGACAAATGAAAGTCAAAAAGGGGTTAATTTACGTATCAAATGGAGGTAATTATGGAAATAGACAAGGTTAAAAAGGATACGGTCGCCCGGCTGCGGAAAGTAAGAGCGGATCACGGCCTCACCATTAACGGGATTATGGAAATGCTCGAAGCAAAGGGCACTTATCTGTCCGAGAGCACTATAAAGCGCATTTTCTCTGAGAATGTCGATCCTTCCAGCATTAAATATTCCACTATTGCGCCTGTAGCCGACACTCTGCTCGACCTGTACAATGATGACAGCGGTGTCGACGATATCGACGCTCTTAAGGCTATTATCCGCGAAAAAAACATGACGATAGCTGTGCTGATGAACCGTGACGAAGAAAGAAAGGCCGACTATGACAAGCGCGTGTCTCACTTGCAGAAGCAGATCGAGCGGCTCGATGAACATCTGATGTTCAGAGAGCGGATCATCGAAAAGCTCTTAGATAAGATCATAAAAGAATAAACTGTCCCCTCCAGCTTTGTAGCCGGAGGGGATTTTTGAAAGGAGAATGTACATGGCGACGGCGAAACAGCTCCCCTCCGGATCGTGGCGCGTCCGGGTATACGATAAGGAACTCGGGAAACAGGTCAGTTTTACGTCCAATCTGCCCGGGAAAGCCGGAAAGAACGAAGCCGAGCTTATGGCACGTGAATACCAGCTCGGGATCAGAAAGAAAAAGGAACAGGGAAAAACTGTCGGCGAATGTATCAGCGAGTATATTGCATTGAAAGAGAATGTTCTCAGCCCGACGACAATTGCAGAGTATCGCCGGTGTAGCCGCGGCGAGCTTTCAGAGCTCTGTGATATTCCGGTCAACGCTATCACACAGGCGATCGTGCAGCAGCACATGAACAAGCTCGCCTTGACGATGAAGCCGAAGACCGTCCGGAACGCTCACGGCCTGCTCGCTTCGGTGCTCGCTGTGTTCCTGCCGGAGCTGCGGCTGAATACCACGCTGCCGAAGATCCAAAAAAAGTTCAAGCAGCTCCCACCGGTCGAAGATGTCCTCAGGGCAGTAATCGGAAGTAACGTCGAGCTCCCGTGTCTCCTTGCGATGTGGTGTAGCCTGCGAATGTCCGAAGTCAGAGGATTGAAACGTTCGGATATCAAAGACGGGATAATGACCGTCCACGATACAAAGGTGCGAGTGAATAGAGAGGACGTATTGAAAAACACAACGAAAACTATTGAAAGCACTCGCCGGATCGCCCTCCCACAGCGAATACAAGCCCTCATTTCAGCCCTCCCGCCGGAGCAGGAATACCTTGTACCTCTAACCGGGCAGGCCGTATACAAGCGATTTACGACGGCACTGAAACGGCAGGGGATAGCACACATGAGCTTTCACGATCTCCGGCACATGAACGCATCGATCATGCTCGCGCTCGGTATCCCGGACAAGTATGCTATGGAGCGCGGCGGCTGGAGTACAAGCAGCACGTTGAAATCCGTTTATCAGCATACCTTCACCGCTGAAAGGCAGGCCGCCGACGCCAAGATAGACGAGTATTTCAACGGACTATTAGACACGGTATTAGCCACGGACAAGGATTAAAGGCGATATACCGCCGTGGTGTACAAGTTCAAGTCCTGTCACCCGCACTAATTTAAAAGCTCCGGTATGTAGCGGATTCTTAGAAATCCAGCTATATATCGGGGCTTTTTTACGCCCTGCAAAGCACTTTTTTCTTGGCCGGTGGTACAGAAATCTGTGCCATTAGCCACGCCGATTAGACGCGAATTAGACACGAAATTAGACACGAAAAAGCCCCGCCGATCAGGCAGGGGCTTCTTCATATTCCTTTGATATCGGATTCAAGGAGCTGGACGATTAAGGCGTTCAGGCTCAGCCCTTTGGATTCGGCGTGCGCCTTGTATCGTTCCCTGTCCCCTTTCTGCACCCATACCGTTACCCGGTCGCGGTTTTCCTTCATGTAACGCATCGTGCGTGCCTTTGCTTTTTCATCATAGTATTTCGGCTTCTCCATACTATCACCTCCACGTATATTATAGCACCCCGGCTTCATATAGTCAACTATATATAATGCACAAAATCACCCGTGAATGATTGGCGATTATTTTTCTTGACATATAGTCGACTATATGATATAATGTAATCACAGTAAAGGAAAGCACACCAACGATAAGGAGGAATCAGTATGACGGAGAACATGAGCACCCTGCAGAGGTACTTCCTAAACAAGGCCACCGAGAAGGCGAGGCTCAGGAACATCACCGTAAACGGAAAGCCCGCAACAGTAACCTTTTCCGAGTACGAAGCTCCGGAGGCCGATATCGAAGAGTTCAGAAAGCAGGACGGTACAGACGGCCATTTCTACTATATAACCTTCTATATCTGGCACGGACATACATCATACTGGACGGACAAGCCGGTATCAATCGCCCACCACTACCTTACAACAAAGGCCGAGGGGAACGAAATATACAAGCAGATAAAGGCCACGAACGCATACAGCATCTAAATCAAAGCCGACCGGGAGCGGCTAACCTCCCGGAGAAACGGAGAAGAATATGAGAGCAGCAGAAATCATCGACAGGACAAACAGCCTGTACAGCATTTTTAAGCACACGATAAGGCTGAACGAGCGCAGATTCGAGGACATGGACATCGATACGGTCGCCGACATACTGATAACCACGGCCGGGGTTGACCACAGCACAATCGCAAGGCCGCAGCTAATCGAACACATCCGGCTCTACTGCGACTGGATCAAGGAAAACAACGGCATCGACACAGGCATATACTACTAACCAGAGGCCGAGCCGGGCGGCTAATCCCGGCAGAAAGGAAAAGATCATGAAAGAACAGTATAGAAAGATATGCAGGCGCTTCTATTACAAAGGCCACGAGTTCGTAATCGTAAAGGGGCTGCACGACGGAATCCTCAGAGCTATCGACTGCAAATACCTCGCCGAAGACGGAACGCTAAAGCAGAAACTTAACGGCCTGCAGATGTTCTGCGACGATCGCGCCAACACCCTGCAGCAGATCATCAAGCGCATCAAGGATAATATCGACCTTGCCGAGTACATCGAGGAGCGCGGCATCGACGTAAACGATACAGAGCGCTTCGTACAGGCGGTCAAGGACTTCTATCGAATATAACTAACACCGAGCCGGGGAGCGATCCCCGGCAGAAAGGAGTAACTATGAATAAGAGAACTTTTGTGCCAATATGGAAGGCAGCAGAGGTCGCCGAGGCTATCAATCCCGAGACCGGGAAATACGAATGGGCGATGATCGAAATAGAAAACATGGGCTTCTGCAAGGACGGAGTAACACGGTGGTACTGGTTCACAGCCGCCGACGGAACGGCCTGCTTCACGCTTAAGCACTAAGGAGGATTGACCATGAAAACTATCAAAGACATTTACGAGGCGATGTTCACGCACTTCACGGAGTGTAATCACGATCCATGGTGCATCGATATTGAATGCCCTCGGCTTGAAATATGCGCCATAGTCGCAGCGGCTATGTGTGAGCTTACACAGACAGGCGAATATCACTAAAAGGAGGAACGGCTATGACACGGGAACAGAAAATAAGCTGGGCTGCAAAAGCCCCTGACGACCACCTGAGACGTATGCTGAAAAGCCTGATTAAGACTAACTTCTTCGGGCAGAACGCCGAAGGCATCGATATCGTAAAGGCCGAGATTGAAAGGAGAAATAACAATGAAAGAAATTCTTGAAAGGCTCGAGGCGGCTATCGCCCGAGGTAACGCAGCAGACGAAGCATGGGAGAAAGAGCCGGATAATCCGGCGCTCGCGGAAGAATTCGACGCCGCATACCGCGGGGAGTTTGAAGTTAGACGGGAGCTCGCGGCAGCGATCACCGAGGCTTCACCCACGATCGATTACGACACCGCATTCAAAATGACGTACAATCCGAAGCTCGCAGAGCTGATAAAAGGCATGGCGTAAAGGAGGCACGGCTATGACAGTAACGATGAAGTATGCCACATACAAGGCCGGATACACAGAGTATCCGGCAGGCGATTACAACGAAAAAGACAAGACGATCACCGTCGCCCTGCCTGAGTACAAAAGGCCGAAGTTTCCGAGGGAGTTCGGAGCAGGCGCTTACAAGGTATACAAGCACGTCGCAATCCAGTGTTATAACGCCGGATACGCCGAGAATTACCGCATAGAACAGCTCCTGCCGCCTTACAGGCATACACATATACCCTGCGGACTAAGGGCACGAGAAGCGGCAATTAAGGCCGTATACGCGCTCGCAATAGAGGAGGCAGAATGATACACTATCACATAAAGATGAACGGCCGATACTTGCAGGGCATCGAGCCTAACAAGCATTACAGCCGCACGGGGACAGCCCCGACAATGGGGAACAGGCACACCCCGGCCGAATACAAGAGTATATGGAGCGCAGAACCTAAGGCCTTTGAGCCACTTACTGCCGCCAGCTACATCAAGGTCGTTTTCGAGGAGTTTCGCTGGAAGGATCGAAAACCACAGGACATCAGGCTGATACCAGTCGAGAAATAAGGAGGCACATCATGAAAGTACACGAATTCTTCAACATCACCAAAGGGAGCAGGCAGCTCACCTTCGACGAAAACGAGAAGCCACTTTGTGGCCGGGATTTCTGGGCGAAGTACCGGAACAAGCCGGAATGGAGCGCTGAGATAGATCACGTTAGATTGAAGGCGCAGCCGGCCGCGCAGGACGGATTATGGTTCGACGCGGTAATATGTATAATCAAGCTGAAATAAAGACAATCCCCCTCCGGGCTACACACCCGGAAGGGGATTTTTTATAGCTCTCTGAGCTTACGGATCACCCCAGCATAAAGCCGGGGCTGTATCACTTCTAAGGTAGACATCAACTCGTCCAGCAGCGCCCACACAGAGGCCTCGTTTTTGCCCTCTACGGCCGCTCTAAACTCCGTGTTGGATGAATACCCCTGTGGAACACCGCAGGGCAAATTCGGGCTATTTTCGAGGGGTTCAAGCTCCCTCAGAATCGTATAATAGGCCGCGAGTTTCATGCAGGTGTTGGCGTTCGGGTTGCGTTCGCCCTGACACTCCGCAATTGCCGCCCGGAGGTCGTCAGCCCGGATCACTTCATTTCAGCGAGGAACTTTTCAAACTTCCTCTTGGTGTGTTCGTCAGGGGCTTTCTCCATAAGCTCATAAGCCTCAGCTATGAAGCTCTCTCTTGCATCATCGCGGCTATATCTTCCCATGCCGTCACGTTTGCGGTAAGTGTAGCCAGCTCCGGAGTAACCGTTCATTGCAAGGATCGTTTCGAGGCTCTTTATAGAGTGTGTGAGTTTGTCCACGATATCAAGCGAACCGGGAGACAGCTCACCCCTTTTCGTGATTTTGTCAAGCTCCTCACAGAGCATATCTTTCAGTTCTTCGTACTTAGCCATTTCACGCCCTCCTTACGCTGTCGCGGGAGTTGTTGTACCTGTTGTCGGGAAGGGGAAAGGCACTGTGTAGGCAGGGATCGGATACGGAGCGATTCTGTTGACAAGGTACTGTGTCTGAGCTGCCTGTGATGCTTCGATAGCCGCAGTCTGAGCGGTCTGTGAAGCCTGCTCCCGTGCATACATCAGTTCATTACGGAGGTTCTGATTTTCTCTGCGCTCAGCATCGAGACGATCAGCGCAAAGGTCGTCCTTGATAGACTGGATGCCTGCTGTAATAGCCGTTATGATGCTCTGTGTGTTCTCGGCCGCCGCATAGCGATCCTGACAGTTCTCCGTTGCAACGGTATACTTAAGGTCTGCTGTAGCCGCCCTGTTGTCGCAGCAACACTGTGCAAGCTGAGCCTGTAATCCGGTCAGGCCTGCTGTGTTCGCCGTCTGAGCTGCGAAGGAACGCTCGAGGTCGGCGATCTGATTTGAATAAAGCTGCTGTGCAAGCGCGGTCTGCGCGCCATTAATGGAGGCGTTCACGCCTGCGAAGCCTCCGCAAAGCGCGGTCTGAACATCGCCGAATCCGGCAGTTATGCCGTTCTGGATGCCCTGCACGTTGCTGTTGAGCATCTGATCGCGGAAACCGCTTGAAATATTCTGACTGTTGTTGAGCCACGGATAGAGGCCGATGCCGTCAGCCATGCCAGCGCCCATCATAGCGCCGCCCATGCCGAAGCCACCAAAGCCGCCCCAGCCACCGCCGAGAACGAGGAGCAGGAGAATCCACGCCCAATCGCCGCCGAAGCCGAAGCCGCCGCCGTTGCCATAGTTACCCATAGGAGCAACAGGCATAACCATGTTTTCATCTGTGAGTGCCATAAAGGCCTCCTTTCTCCGGGAAATTATCCCGGTAAGCGATCGTGTCCTTATGCACGACCGGAAATTTATGTCACCGACATTTCTGTCGGGAACATCCTTGACAAATTGCCTGATATGTGATATACTAATATTGCTACAATATGGTGTGAGATAGCAGGCGGCTTTATTCTGCAAAATAATGCCACAGGGAACAGAGGAGTACCAGTCCTCTGTTCTTTTTTTATCGCCTAAACATCTTCTGCATTATCTGCTGAGCCATACCGAGCCGCCCTTGCGGAACTCTGCCGGACTGCATCACATACTGTATCAGAGCGTTAGGATTATCACCCATGCCGTCCGGGATCGCAAGTCCCTGCTGTCGCATCAGGCTGAGAGCCTGCTCCTTCGGGCTCTGCGGCTGATTTCCTGAGTTAAGCGGATTCATCTGCGGTCAGCTCCTTTACTATGCTTTTTATTGCCTCAAATTCGCTAAGAAATGCCTCGAATTCAGCCCTTTCCACGTATTCGGGTATATCTACCCCTCCCGGAGCAGGGGCTTGATTTTGAGGCGCTTCTTGGCCTATTTCGGATACTTTGAATTTTTTAAAAATCGACGGTTCGAGCTGCGACGATCCTGCCGATTTAGTATATATATATGGCGCGTTGTCGTCGATAAACATGACTGAGCAGCCGGGAGCGACACTCCACTCCCTTGCCTGCTGCTCCGTCTGGACGTGGATCAAACTGCTCTGTTGCTGCGGCTGCTGGTATGGCTGATAGTATGGCTGATAAGACGGATAAAACGGCACAAATTTCACTCCTTGCTGAAATAGTACGTTGCGACTTCGCCTCGGCTGTCCCAATTGTCCCGCACTGTTCCTGAATCGACACAGACAGCATGAGAGCCTGTGGCTACTACATACACGCCTTCGGGATGATCTTCTGCGAAGTCAGCCAC
>Ga0310691_10003677_pt1 | contig 18097 bp, 16 predicted proteins | sample 176DNAGHGlowgp2_FD_203887 | JGI IMG/M metagenome (GOLD analysis project Ga0310691, IMG submission 203887) | Sheep rumen microbial communities from Palmerston North, Manawatu-Wanganui, New Zealand - 1766 DNA GHGlow gp2 (v2) (version 2) | ecosystem: Host-associated > Mammals > Digestive system >...
GTATGGTGCTCTGCCATCCGGGTCAGATCAAGCCCTTCAAGAAGTTCAAGGCTTCTATCTATGTCCTGAAGAAGGAAGAGGGTGGTCGTCACACTCCGTTCGGCAACAAGTATCGTCCCCAGTTCTATCTCCGCACCATGGACTGCACGGGTGAAATCACCCTGCCCGCAGGCGTTGAGATGGTGATGCCTGGCGACAACGTAGAAATCACTGTTGAGCTGATTTACGCCGTTGCTCTGAACCAGGGTCTGCGCTTCGCTATCCGCGAAGGTGGTCGTACGGTCGGTTCTGGCCAGATTACTGAGGTGTACGAGGACTAATCGTCCGGCCTGTTGCACACCATTGCAACACGCAAGACACTGAAACATACAAACAAGCCCCCGCTTCAACGGGTGGGGGCTTTTATACGGGAATAGCTCAGTTGGTAGAGCATCGGTCTCCAAAACCGAGGGTCGTGGGTTCGAGTCCTCCTTCCCGTGCTAAAAAGGATATAGTATGAAGATTATCAAGACATTTATCAACTATTGCAAGGCTTGTTACGACGAGCTTGCACATAAGGTAACATGGCCCACGCGCAAGGAGCTGACCCAGAGTGCCGTCGTGGTACTCTCGGCTTCGCTTATTATTGCCGTGGTAGTATGGCTCATGGACGTAGTGTTCAAGGCCGTGATGAGTTCAATTTATCCAAGCTAAGCCAGAGATGTCGGACACTACAGGAATGAAGTGGTACGTGCTGCGTGCCGTTAGCGGAAAAGAAGCAAAGGTCAAGGAGTATATCGATGCTGCCAAGAAGCATAACGATGTACTCGATACCCATGTCGGCGAGGTACTACTGCCCACCGAGAAGTATGCCATGCTTCAGAACGGAAAGCGCGTGGTGAAGGAGAAACTCTTCCTGCCTGGCTATGTGCTCGTACAGGCTACCCTGCAAGGTGAGGTGGCACATATGTTGCGCTTCATTCCCAATGTGCTGGGATTCCTCGGAGGTATGGATAACCCCCAGGAGGTCAGACAGGCAGAAATCAACCGCATACTCGGTACCGTCGAGGAGGCAGCTATTGAAAGTGCCGAACTGACAATACCCTACAGCGTGGACGACACGGTGAAAGTGACCGACGGCCCGTTCAACGGCTTCAGTGGCATCGTCGAAGAGGTAAACACCGAGAAGCGTAAGCTCAAGGTGATGGTGAAAATCTTCGGCCGAAAGACACCGCTGGAACTGGCATTCACACAGGTAGAGAAAGAATAAGGCGTAATTGTTACGGTACGCCTGTTCTATATACGGTCATAGGAGGCTTCCACTCCTGCGACTTATATGAATATCAAATAAATTATTAACAGAAATGGCTAAAGAAGTTGCTGGATTAATCAAATTACAGATTAAAGGTGGCGCTGCAAATCCCTCGCCTCCCGTAGGACCTGCACTGGGTTCCAAGGGTATTAATATCATGGGATTCTGCAAGGAGTTCAACGCCAGAACTCAGGACAAGGCAGGTAAGATTCTGCCGGTCGTTATCACCTACTATGCAGACAAGTCATTCACGTTCGTCATCAAGACTCCTCCCGCAGCCGTACAGCTGATGGAGGCTGCCAAGGTTAAGAGCGGTTCCGCACAGCCTAACCGTAAGAAGGTGGCCAGCGTCACTTGGGAACAGGTACGCGCCATTGCCGAGGACAAGATGAACGACTTGAACTGCTTCACGGTGGAGTCGGCGATGAAACTGGTTGCCGGTACAGCACGCAGTATGGGTATCACTGTAAAAGGGGAGTTCCCTGGTAAATAAACTTATAACTTCAATTTTAAGACAATGAGTAAACTGACAAAAAATCAAAAGTTGGTCGCTGAAAAGGTTGAAGCAGGGAAAGCATACTCTTTGAAGGAAGCCGCCGAGCTGGTGAAGGAAATTACCACCACCAAGTTCGAGGCATCAGTAGATATCGACGTACGCTTGGGCGTTGACCCGCGTAAAGCTAACCAGATGGTTCGTGGCGTGGTATCGCTGCCGAACGGTACTGGTAAGGTGACCCGCGTGCTCGCTCTCTGTACCCCCGACCAGGAAGAAGCTGCTAAGGAAGCAGGTGCCGACTACGTTGGTCTTGACGAGTATATCGACAAGATTAAAGGTGGTTGGACTGATGTTGATGTGATTATTACAATGCCCTCATGCATGGGTAAGCTCGGTCCCCTCGGCCGTATCCTCGGTCCCCGTGGTCTGATGCCTAACCCCAAGAGTGGTACTGTTACTATGGATGTCGCTAAGGCAGTTAAGGAAGTTAAGCAGGGTAAGATAGACTTCAAGGTGGACAAGGCTGGTATCGTTCACGCCTCCATCGGCAAGATTACCTTCACTCCGGAGCAAATCTACGGAAACGCCAAGGAGTTCCTGCAGACCATTATCAAGCTGAAGCCCGCTGCTGCAAAGGGTACCTACATGAAGAGTATCTTTATCTCCAGCACCATGAGCGCTGGTATCAAGGTTGATCCTAAGACAGTTGAATAACTCGTTAAAAGATTAGACACATGAAAAAGGAATTAAAAGATACTATCGTCGTAGAATTAGGACAGAAGCTGAAGGAGTATCCCCACTTCTATCTGGTAGACACAACCGGACTGAATGCGGAGCAGACTAGCAACCTTCGCCGTAAGTGCTTCAAGAATGAGATAAAGATGGTCGTTGTGAAGAACACCCTTCTCCACAAGGCTTTCGAAGCTTCAGACATTGATTTCGAGCCCCTCTACGGCAGTCTTAAGGGCAACACCGCCGTCATGTTCACACAGACGGCCAATGTGCCTGCCAAACTGCTAAAGGAATATAAGAAGGAAGGCATCCCCGCCCTGAAGGCTGCATACGCAGAGGAAGGATTCTTCGTGGGTGCTGACAAGCTTGAGGAACTGGTATCTATCAAGAGCAAGAACGAGCTTATCGCAGACGTTGTGGCACTGCTGCAGTCGCCTGTCAAGAACGTTGTCTCTGGACTGAATGCCGGTGGTAAGATTCACGGTCTCCTTGACGCTATCGCTGAGCGTAACAAATAAAGCGAACCTATTAAGTAACATTAACATTAAAAAACAATTAAAATTTAAATAAAATGGCAGATATTAAAGCTATTGCTGAGGAGTTGGTTAACCTCACAGTGAAAGAAGTTCAAGAGTTGGCAACAGTCCTGAAGGACGAGTATGGAATTGAGCCCGCCGCAGCAGCTGTTGCTGTTGCTGCTGGACCCGCTGCCGGCGGTGAGGCCGCTGCTGCTGAGGAGAAGACTTCGTTCGATGTCGTTCTGAAGGAAGCCGGTGCTGCAAAGCTGCAGGTGGTGAAGGCCGTCAAGGAGGCTTGCGGTCTCGGTCTGAAGGAAGCTAAGGACCTCGTGGACGGTGCTCCCTCTACCTTGAAGGAGGGCCTGTCGAAGGACGAGGCTGAGAACCTGAAGAAGGCCATCGAAGAGGCTGGTGCCGTTGTAGAGCTGAAGTAATTCAGATTACTGACAAATACCTTTAATGGTTGGGGGCTCTCCAGTAGAGAGTTCCCGACCATTTATTGTCTTTTGACACTTTCCTATAGGTCCTATCGTCCTATAGGTCCTATACGCTAAAAAGAAAAACAATAATATGGCTTCAAAAACGATTGATAACAGAGTAAACTTTGGCAGCGTCAAGAATCCGATGCCGTTTCCGGATTTCCTCGATGTGCAATTAAAGTCCTTTAAAGACTTTCTACAGTTGGACACTCCGCCTGAGGAACGCAAGAACGACGGTTTGTATAAGGTGTTCTCCGAGAATTTCCCTATCACCGACACACGAAATAATTTCGTCCTTGAGTTCCTGGATTACTATATTGACCCGCCTCGCTACACCATTGACGAGTGTCTGGAGCGTGGTCTGACCTATAGCGTACCCTTGAAGGCTAAGCTGAAACTCTATTGCACGGACCCGGACCATGAGGATTTCGATATGGCCATTCAGGATGTGTTCCTGGGACCTATTCCCTACATGACAGCCAACGGAACCTTTGTCATCAATGGTGCCGAGCGTGTGGTTGTGTCACAACTGCACCGCTCACCGGGCGTATTCTTCGGACAGAACGTCCATGCTAACGGTACGCTGCTCTATTCCGCACGTATCATACCGTTCAAAGGTTCGTGGATAGAGTTTGCCACTGACATCAACAATGTGATGTATGCCTACATCGACCGTAAGAAGAAGCTACCCGTCACCACACTGCTGCGTGCCATCGGTTTTGAGACCGATAAGGACATCCTGCAGATATTCGACCTGGCCGAGGAAGTCAAGGTCAACAAGAAGGAGTTGCAGGCAGTCATCGGTTCCAAGCTGGCAGCCCGCGTACTGAAGAGCTGGAACGAGGACTTCGTCGACGAGGACACAGGCGAAGTGGTGTCCATCGAGCGTAACGAAGTCATCTTGGAGCGTGAGACAGAAATCACCGAGGAAAACATGGACGAAATTCTTGAGAGCGGTGCACAGACCATCCTCGTACACAAGGACGAGACTATCGCTCAGGACTACTCCATCATCTTCAACACGCTGCAGAAAGACCCGTCAAACTCGGAGAAGGAAGCCGTGTTGTACATCTATCGTCAGTTGCGCAATGCTGACCCTGCCGATGATGCTTCAGCCCGTGAGGTCATCCAGAACCTTTTCTTCTCGGACAAGCGCTACGACCTCGGCGACGTGGGCCGCTACCGCATCAACAAGAAGCTGGGGCTTGACACAGAGATGGATGTCCGTGTGCTGACCAAGGAAGACATCATAGAAATTATCAAATATCTGATACAGCTGATTAACTCGAAGGCCACCGTGGACGATATCGACCACCTGTCGAACCGTCGTGTGCGTACCGTGGGTGAGCAGCTGTCGAATCAGTTCTCAATAGGCCTGGCACGCATGAGCCGCACTATCCGTGAGCGCATGAACGTGCGTGACAATGAGGTGTTCACACCTACCGACCTGATAAATGCCAAGACCATATCGAGCGTAATCAACTCGTTCTTTGGCACCAACCCGCTGAGTCAGTTTATGGACCAGACGAACCCACTGGCCGAGGTGACCCACAAGCGCCGTCTCTCTGCACTGGGTCCTGGCGGTCTGTCACGTGAGCGTGCTGGCTTCGAGGTGCGCGACGTACACTACACACACTATGGACGCCTGTGCCCGATTGAGAGTCCTGAAGGCCCGAATATCGGTCTGATTTCCTCGTTGTGCGTCTATGCTAAGATTAACGAGCTGGGATTCATTGAGACCCCCTATCGCAAGGTGGAGAACGGCGTTGCCAACCTGAACAATGACGATGTGGTGTACCTGACAGCTGAGGAAGAGGCTGAGCATATTATCGGTCAGGGTAACGCACCACTGCGTGACGACGGTACATTTATCCGCGATGTGGTGAAGTGCCGTCAGGATGCCGACTTCCCTGTAGTACCGCCCTCACAGGTGGACCTGATGGACGTGTCGCCGCAGCAGATAGCCTCTATCGCCGCCTCGCTGATTCCCTTCCTGGAGCATGACGATGCTCACCGCGCACTGATGGGCTCTAACATGATGCGTCAGGCAGTACCTCTGCTGCACAACGAGGCACCTATCGTCGGCACGGGCATCGAGAAGCAGGTCTGCGAAGACTCACGCACAATGATTACTGCTGAGGGCGAGGGCGTGGTAGACTATGTCGATGCCACGACCATCCGTATCCTTTACGACCGTACTGACGATGAGGAGTTTGTCAGCTTTGAACCGGCACTGAAAGAATACCGCATACCGAAGTTCCGCCGTACCAACCAGAACATGACTATCGACCTGCGTCCTATCTGTGACAAGGGACAGCGCGTAAAGAAAGGTGACATCCTGACAGAAGGCTATGCTACAGAGAATGGCGAACTGGCACTGGGCCGCAATCTGCTCGTGGCCTACATGCCGTGGAAGGGCTATAACTACGAGGATGCCATTGTGCTGAACGAGCGCATCGTCCGTGAGGACGTGCTGACCTCTGTACACGTCGATGAATATTCGCTCGATGTGCGTGAGACCAAGCGCGGTGCTGAGGAGTTTACTGCCGACATACCCAATGTCAGCGAGGAAGCCACCAAGGACCTCGACGAGAATGGTGTCATACGTGTAGGTGCTCGTGTGGAGCCCGGTGACATCCTGATAGGTAAGATATCGCCTAAGGGCGAGAGCGACCCCTCACCTGAGGAGAAGTTGCTGCGTGCCATCTTCGGCGACAAGGCCGGCGACGTGAAGGATTCTTCGCTGAAGGCCAATCCCTCGCTGACGGGTGTCATCATTGACAAGAAGCTCTTTACCCGTGCGGTGAAGACACGCCAGAACAAGCAGCAGGACAAGATTACGCTGGCCAAGATAGACGAGGAGCATGAGGTGAAGATAGGCGACCTGAAGGACATCCTCATTGAGAAGCTTGCTTCGCTGACCAAGGGCAAGACCTCAATGGGTGTGAAGGACTATACAGGTGCTGAGGTCATCTCCAAGGGTGCCAAGTTTACTGTAACAGCCCTGCGCAATCTGGAATATGGCGACATACAAATCAGCAACTGGACAAACGATGAGCACAAGAACAAGCTTATAGGTCAGTTGATAATCAACTACATGAAGAAGTTCAAACTGCTGGATGCCGAGACCAAGCGTAAGAAGTTTGCCATCACCATTGGTGACGAGCTGCCCTCGGGCATCCTGCAGATGGCAAAAGTCTATGTGGCTAAGAAACGTAAGATAGGTGTCGGCGACAAACTGGCCGGTCGTCACGGTAACAAGGGTATCGTGTCAAAGGTCGTTCGCCAGGAGGACATGCCGTTCCTTGAGGACGGACGTCCCGTTGACTTGGTACTTAACCCGCTTGGTGTGCCTTCGCGAATGAACCTCGGTCAGATATTCGAGGCTATCCTCGGTGCCGCCGGCAAGAAGCTCGGTGTCAAGTTTGCAACACCTATCTTCGACGGTGCCAAGCTCGAAGACCTTGCCGAATGGACTGACAAGGCCGGCCTGCCGCGCCTCTGCTCTACCTTCCTGTACGACGGCGAGACAGGTGAGAAATTCGACCAGCCAGCCACCGTGGGTATCACCTACTTCTTGAAACTTGGCCACATGGTAGAGGACAAGATGCACGCCCGCAGCATTGGCCCGTACTCGCTCATCACGCAGCAGCCCCTGGGCGGTAAGGCTCAGTTTGGTGGCCAGCGCTTCGGTGAGATGGAGGTGTGGGCACTGGAAGCCTTTGGTGCCAGCCATGTACTGCAAGAGATACTGACCATTAAGTCTGACGACGTGGTAGGCCGTTCCAAGGCATACGAGGCCATTGTCAAGGGCGAGCCTATGCCTACCCCCGGCATTCCTGAGTCGCTCAATGTGCTGCTGCACGAGCTGAAGGGTCTGGGTCTGAGCATCAAGATGGACTAATCTGAAGTGAAAAGTGATAAGTGAGTAATTTGCTTCCGCTTAAAAAGTAAATCGTAAATCGTCAAATTGTAAATTGAAATATGGCTTTCAAGAAAGATACAAAAATAAAGAGTAATTTCACCAAGATTACCATCGGACTGGCTTCGCCGGAAGAAATCCTCGAGAGCTCCTACGGTGAGGTGACCAAGCCAGAGACCATTAACTACCGTACCTATAAGCCAGAGCGCGACGGTCTGTTCTGTGAGCGTATCTTCGGTCCTACCAAGGACTATGAGTGCGCCTGCGGAAAATACAAGCGCATCCGCTATAAAGGCATTGTCTGCGACCGCTGCGGTGTGGAGGTAACGGAAAAGAAGGTGCGCCGTGAACGCGTAGGACACATCGACCTGGTGGTGCCCGTGGCACATATCTGGTACTTCCGTTCGCTGCCCAACAAGATTGGCTACCTGCTGGGTCTGCCGACCAAGAAACTCGATGCCATTATCTACTACGAGCGCTACGTCGTCATCCAGCCGGGTATCATGGCTGGCAAGAAAGATGCCGAGGGTAACCCCGCTATCGGTTCTCAGATGTACGACCTGCTGTCTGAGGAGGAATACAACGACCTGCTTGACAACCACGTACCTGAGAGCAACAGCTATCTTGATGACAGCGACCCCAATAAGTTTATTGCCAAGATGGGCGCGGAGGCCATTTACGACCTATTGGTCCGTCTTGACCTCGACTCGCTCAGTTATGAACTGCGCGACCGCGCCAACAGCGACTCGTCGATGCAGCGTAAGAACGAGGCCCTGAAGCGCCTGCAGGTGGTAGAGGCTTTCCGTTCGAGCGTAGAGAAGGGCATCAACCGTCCCGAATGGATGATTATGAAAATCATTCCCGTCACGCCGCCTGAGCTGCGCCCGTTGGTTCCGCTGGATGGTGGCCGTTTCGCCACTTCCGACCTGAACGACCTCTATCGTCGTGTCATTATCCGTAACAACCGACTGAAGCGCCTTATCGAGATACATGCTCCTGAAGTCATTCTACGCAATGAGAAACGCATGCTCCAGGAGGCCGTCGACTCGCTGTTTGACAACAGCCGCAAGTCAAGCGCCGTCAAGAGCGACTCCAACCGTCCACTGAAGTCGTTAAGCGACTCGCTGAAGGGTAAGCAGGGCCGCTTCCGTCAGAACCTGCTCGGTAAGCGTGTCGACTACTCTGCCCGTTCGGTTATTGTTGTAGGCCCTGAGTTGAAGATGGGCGAGTGCGGTCTGCCCACGCTGATGGCAGCCGAGCTCTACAAGCCATTCATCATCCGCAAGCTCATTGAGCGCGGCATCGTGAAGACCGTCAAGTCGGCCAAGAAGATTGTCGACCGCCGCGAGCCCGTCATCTGGGACATTCTGGAGAACGTCATGAAGGGTCACCCCGTACTCCTGAACCGTGCTCCGACGCTGCACCGACTGGGCATTCAGGCTTTCCAGCCCAAACTGATTGAGGGTAAGGCCATTCAGCTGCACCCGCTGGCATGTACGGCATTCAATGCCGACTTTGACGGCGACCAGATGGCCGTACACCTCCCCTTGTCCAACGAGGCCATCCTGGAAGCACAGATACTGATGCTTCAGAGCCACAACATCCTGAATCCGGCTAACGGTGCTCCTATCACCGTGCCCTCTCAGGACATGGTGCTCGGCCTTTACTATATCTCCAAGATTCGTCCGGGTGCCAAGGGCGAAGGTCTCACCTTCTACGGTCCGGAAGAAGCCATCATCGCACACAATGAAGGCAAGTGCGACCTGCATGCTCAAGTGAAGGTGATGGTTGACGACATCGTCGACGGCCAGCCCTGCCGTCGCATGGTAGAGACCTCCGTCGGTCGTGTCATCGTCAACGGCATCATTCCCAAGGAAGTAGGTTATGTCAACAAGATTGTGTCCAAGAAGTCACTGCGCGACATCATTGCCGACGTCATCAAGAACGTAGGATTTGCCGAAGCCTGCGAGTTCCTCGACGGCATCAAGAACCTCGGCTATCGCATGGCCTACGAGGCTGGTCTGTCGTTCAACCTTGACGACATCATCATTCCTGAATCCAAGAAAGACTTGGTAGCCAAAGGTAACGAGGAGGTTCGCCAGATTACCGAGAACTACAACATGGGCTTCATCACCGATACAGAGCGTTACAATCAGGTCATCGACACCTGGACGCACATCAACAACGACCTGGGCAATGTACTGATGAAGGAGATGACCGAGGCCGACCAGGGCTTCAACGCCGTGTTCATGATGCTCGACTCCGGTGCCCGTGGTTCTAAGGACCAGATTCGTCAGCTCTCCGGCATGCGTGGTCTGATGGCCAAGCCTCAGAAAGCCGGTGCCGAGGGCGCACAGATTATTGAAAACCCCATTCTGTCTAACTTCAAGGAGGGCATGTCCGTGCTGGAGTATTTCATCTCTACCCACGGTGCCCGTAAGGGTCTGGCCGACACCGCCATGAAGACGGCCGATGCCGGTTATCTGACCCGCCGACTGGTTGACGTGTCGCACGACGTGATTATCAACGAGGAAGACTGCGGTACCCTGCGTGGTCTGGTGTGTACGGCACTGAAGAATGGCGACGAGACCATCTCCACGCTCTACGAGCGCATCCTCGGCCGTGTCTCCGTCCACGACATCATCCATCCCACCACCGGCGAACTGATTGTTGCCGCCGGCGACGAGATTACAGAGCCTATCGCCCAAATCATCGAAGACTCACCCATCGAGAGCGTAGAGATTCGTTCGGTGCTCACCTGCGAGTCGCGCCACGGTGTCTGCATGAAGTGCTACGGACGCAACCTGGCAACGCGCAAGATGGTGCAGAAGGGTGAGGCCGTCGGCGTCATTGCCGCCCAGGCCATCGGTGAGCCGGGTACCCAGCTGACACTGCGTACGTTCCACGCCGGTGGTGTGGCTGCCAACGCAGCCGCCAATGCCAGCATTGTGGCCAAGAACGACTCCAAGATAGAACTTGAAGAGGTGCGTACTGTTCCCTTCGACGAGGATGGACGCGACTGCGAGATGGTGGTCAGCCGTCTGGGCGAGCTGCGCTTTGTCGATGTCAACACCAAGATAGTGCTGTCGTCCGTCAACGTGCCCTATGGCTCCTCACTCTATTTTAAGAATGGTGACACCGTGAAGAAGGGCGACAAGATAGCCCAGTGGGACCCGTTCAATGCCGTCATCGTCACGGAGTATGCTGGTACGCTGAAGTTCCACGACGTCATAGAGGGCATTACCTTCCGCGCTGAGACCGATGAGACCACCGGTCTGACCGAGAAGATAGTCACCGAGTCGAAAGATAAGTCAAAGGTGCCCACCTGCGATGTTGTCAATGCCGATGGCGAGGTCATTGGAACCTATAACTTCCCTGTAGGCGGCCACGTCGTCGTTGAGGACGGCCAGACCGTAAAGACGGGTGAGACGCTGGTCAAGATACCGCGTGCCGCTGCCAAGGGTGGTGACATCACGGGTGGTCTGCCCCGTGTCACAGAACTCTTTGAGGCCCGCAATCCGTCAAACCCTGCCATCGTGTCAGAAATCGACGGCGAGGTGACCATGGGCAAGGTTAAGCGTGGCAATCGCGAAATCATCGTTACCTCGAAGACCGGCGAGCAGCGCAAGTACCTCGTTTCGCTGTCCAAGCAGATTCTGGTACAGGAGCACGATGCCGTGCGTGCTGGTACGCCCCTCTCTGACGGCGTCATCACGCCTGCCGACATTCTGGCCATCAAGGGCCCCACGGCCGTCCAGGAGTACATCGTCAACGAAGTACAGGATGTCTATCGTCTGCAGGGTGTGAAGATTAACGACAAGCACTTTGAGATTATCGTGCGCCAGATGATGCGTAAGGTACAAATCAACGAGCCCGGTGACACTGCCTTCCTGGAACAGGAGATAGTCGACAAGCTGGACTTCGCCGAGGAGAACGACCGCATCTGGGGCAAGAAGGTAGTCATCGATGCCGGCGACTCCGAGAACCTGCAGAAGGGTCAGATAGTCACCGCCCGCAAGCTGCGCGACGAGAACTCGATGCTCAAGCGCCGCGACATGAAGCTGGTGCAGGTGCGCGATGCCGTGCCCGCCACCTCGACGCAGATTCTTCAGGGCATCACACGTGCCGCCTTGCAGACCAAGTCGTTCATGTCGGCAGCATCGTTCCAGGAGACCACCAAGGTGCTCAACGAGGCTGCCATCCGTGGAAAGGTGGACACGCTGGAGGGTATGAAGGAGAACGTCATCTCCGGTCACCTCATCCCTGCTGGTACCGGTCTGCGTGAGTTTGAGAAAATCATCGTCGGCTCCAAGGAGGAGTACGAGCGCATGCAGGCAAACAAGAAGAACGTGCTCGACTTTGCAGAGGAAGGTGTGGTGGAATAAGCCACCCCTTCCCCACTTAGCACATAAACCCCAAAAAGATGGCGGAGCAGCTTCCCAGAAGTGCTCCGCCATCTTTTGGTTTTTGCCTATGGCGATGATGCTGGCTATATATGTTTACTCCGCATCCTTCAGCCGGTCGTCAACATTGTCGCCGTCCGTCGGTGCCACATCGCTCTCAAAGTCGGTAATACCGGCTCGCACCAGAATGTTATACCACTGCACCAGTTTCTTAATGTCACTATTGTGTACACGGTCGCGGTCCCACGAGGGCAGCACCCGTGTAAAATACGCATGCAGCTCCGCCGGCGTGGCAGTCTTGTAGTTGAGCGAAGACTCCTTGCCCCCTTCAAGGTCTCTCAGTGCCGTCAGCACATTCATCAGCGGCACATCCTCTGTCTCGGTGAACATGGCAATGTCGCCCAGCGACGTGATACGGTCGGTGCCGAATGCCGGCATGCGATGGCCTGTGCCGTCAAGGGTTTCTACTATCAGTGAGTTCTTAGCACGTGATACCAACTTATAGAGGCCTGGCTTGCCGGCAATGGCTAAAATCGTTTCTTTCATGTTTCTTCTCTTGTTTTGTTTGGTGATTAGTGGCGCAAAGGTACGAAGAATTTTTCACTTTTTATTTCTTATTTCCATATTTCTTCGTATCTTTGCAATAAATTAAACAATGTAGACAATGAGAAAGATTAGCTTTGCTTGGTGGCTGGCCGCCGTACTGCTCGTGCTGACAGGCTGCGAGCGGACATTAGGAGAAGAGGACAACAACGGCACGGATGCCGACGGAAACGTGGAGCTGCGCGTGAGCATCTATGAGAAGATGCCCTTCTCGACACGTACGCAGCAGGACATCACCCAGTTGTGCAGCCGGCTGAACTTCGCCTTCTTCCAGGGAGGCAGCAAGGTGAAGACCATCAGCCAGAAGAAAGACGATGCCACCTTTGGCAACGTCACCCTGTCGCTGCCGGAGGGCACCTACCAGGTGGTCATCATCGCCCACAGCTGCGACGGCACGGCAACCATCACGTCACCCGAGAAGGTGACGTTTCCCAGCAACATCGTGACCGACACCTTCTATTATTACGGCGACATCGAGGTGGGCACCACCAAGCAGACATACAGCATGGAGCTAGAGCGCGTGGTGGCCATGTTCCGTCTGAAGCTGACCGACCCACTACCCTCTACGGTTAGCAGAATGAAATTCTACTACACGGGAGGCTCGTCCACCTTCAGTCCGCTGTCAGGCTTTGGCTGTGTCAACTCCCGCCAGACGGTGATGATGGACGTGGAACCGGGCCAGACGACATTCGAGATATACACCATGCCCCATACCATTGACGATGTGCTGAAAATCGTTATCACAGCCTTCGACGCCAACGATGCCATTCTCAAGGAGCAGACGCTTGAGAACGTGCCCGTGACCATGAACGAGATTACCCAGTACACAGGCAATTTCTTTGATAGCACGCCCAGCAGTGGTGGTGGCAGCGGTGGTGGTGGCTCATCCAGTAGCGGCGATTTCCGCATGACGGCCGACGGGGAATGGGCAAACCAGAAGGATTTCAGCTTTTAGCATGAGAGGACGACTGCTACATCGCCTCTGCCATCAAATCTTTGCGACCTATCAGGCTGAAGACGGTCACGTCGTTGTCCTCGTTTAGGATACGAAGCACACGCAGCAGCCCTAATTGAAGGCCGATTCACTCTCAATAGCAGAAAAACGGATGCTTGTCAAGTCGTGACAAGACATCCGTCTATCAATGGAGAGCATTTTCAACATCGTCATCGCCATAAAGGCTCCGACTCCCAAAAAGCAGGAAAACCGAGCGATAAGGGATTTACATTTGGATATTTTGCTAAAAGAGATTGCAGCCCACCCTTAAAGTCGGATGCTGACACTATCGTCTGGCACATATATGCCAAGCAACATAACTGGGCATATAGTGCTACTTACGCCCAGACTGGATGCTGTACTTCAGCTGTAGTTTCACGAAAGGCTTGACATGGTCGTACATACGCATGTAAGTCTTGTTATATCCGCTCTCACGCAGTCGGCTGTAGAACGGGACGGTAATGCCAAGCCCGAAGTTCAGCGTAAGACCCTGTGCAGCCTGATAGTCGGCAAACACACCAAAGCGCTCTGACAGCGTGCTAATCTCTGCTTTCCGGGGCAGGTCTTTCTGGTCAGGGCGCAGATAAATCTTGTCGGTAGCCAGCTCCATGCCTAAGGCATAGCGAAGCCTCGGCGTGGCCTGATAGTAGAGATAGTTGTTCGTCTCCATACAGTTGATGCTCCAGCGGTCGTTGAAGCGATGCGAATAGACAATCAGCGGATAGAGCGGCCACCTCACCGACGTGCCCAGCAGCACGATGCCACCGAGAGCAAGATAGGTGTTGCGGTTGCGGGTGATGGTGAACACGGCACCGCCCATGGCCGAGAAGTTTTCGTAGCCATATTGCGAGAAATTACCCGTGAGCATGGCCATCACTGTGAACGGCTTGCCCAGCCACTGCGTGTTGTAGGTGCCAGTGAAGCCGCCCCCGAAATGATGGTGGGCATTGGGTATGGGCAGTTGTAGCTGTGGCCCGTCGGCATCGGCTTTCATGTTGCGCGTGTTAAAGTTGTAGAAGGGACTAAACGAGAGCGAGAAGCGCTCGCTGCCCAGCAGTCGCACATTGGCTCTCAGGCGTGCGCTGATGCTTTGGCGCAGCCGTCCGTTCTCCAGCAGCTGGCCGTCCTCGGTCTCCCAGCGATAGTCCGTATTCGTGCTTCCGTCCACAGAAGCCGTAATGCCCAGTTTTTCTCGTGGGTCGCTCAGCTGTGCCATCATTGTCAGGCACTGCAGCAAGGCACAGCATAGCACCATTATCTGTTTGGCATTTTGCCTTGTCATAGTCTATGTATATGTTTTATCGGAAATACCCTGCAGCTCGTATTTACGGAGCAGCGCGTCTAACTGCGCATCGATGTCTGCCACGCCGTCGTTGACGATTTCGTCGTCCGACAATGCACGCACCCGTTGCTGTGGCCACTGGCGCTGCATCCACTGCAGCACCTGTTGACGGCTGATGCCGTCGCGCTGCATGACACGGCTGATGCGCACCTCGTCGGGGGCGGTGACCACGATGACACGGTCTACCAGCCGATTGATGCCCGACTCAAACATGATGGCACACTCCATCCACGACAGGCCGCTCCGCTCAAAGTCGCTGAAGACGGTGGGATGGACGATACGGTCAATGGCGCTGGCATTGGCTTCGCTCTCAAGGAGGAAACGGGCTACGGCAACCTTGTTGAGCACGTAGGGTGGACGGGCTGATGGTGCGACGTATGCGTCGGGGCCTATGAGTGCCGTCAGTGCCTGGCGGATGTCATCAGAGCAGCGGATAAGTCGCTTGGCGGCATCGTCGCAGTCGTAGACCGCAAAGCCACGTGCCTGCAGCCGCTGGCACACGTAGCTCTTGCCAGAACCGATGCCGCCCGTAATTCCTATCTTCATGGGTCAGAGAGTGTGTTTAGTAACTTCTACCGCCGTCAGTGAATGCACCGCCTACTCCTCCTCTATCAGGTAGTCGACCTGCTTGTTGGCCAGGGCGGCCCGGCTGACGCCCTCTGGCACACTGCGCAGATAGAGGTTGCACTTGTCGGAGGCACTCTGCATTATCTCACGATAGTCGGCAATGACCGTGAAGTCCTCGGGCAGCAGCTGGCGCAGCTGGCTGACACCGGTGACGAAGTGCACCTTGACCTTGGCCGGGAAGGTGCGCAGCATCTTGCCCTCGGGCAGGTTGATGCACGTAATAGGCACGCCGTCGAGGCTGGCCTCGGTCAGCACGTCGGTGCAGAACTCAAAGGTCACGCGGTTGGGCACCACCTTCATGTCGCTCTCTGTAGCCACCGCACAGCTTACCGTCAGCGTGTCGCGGAAGCCGACATAGTTGAGCGGCTCGCTATACACCATCTGTATGCTGTCCAGTTTTTCGCGCGAGGAATAGACATCCACACTGTCAGGCTTACACGACACTGAGGATATGAAATACAGCTGTTCGGGGATGACGCGTCCTGCCCAGCGCACCGGCACACGCTTGCGCTCGCCGTTGTTGTAGAAGAACTCCAGACGGTCGGGCTTTACCGAGACGACGGTGGTCGACAGCTCCGTCTGGGCCTTTACTATGCGCTTGATGTCGGACGACGAGATAATGCCGCCGCCATTGCCCCTGTCATAGCTCTTGAAGGGTAGGGTAAGGCTGGGTGCCCGCTTGCCATAGAGGTATGACAGCAGCATCCAGCCTTTGTCGCGCAGGGTGACACGTACGGTGTCTACCTCTGCTGATGTAAGGACGACATTCTTTGGTATGCCCGACAGGTGTACGGGTACCTTCAGCTCGCGCTCATACGACTCGTTGAGTGTCAGTATGAGCCAGAAGATGCCAGACAGCACGAAGAAGAACAGAAACACCATGAACTGCTTGTTCAGGTTGCTAAACAAGAAGTTTCTGACGGTATGGTAGATGTCGTTCACTATTCACAGCTCACTATTCACTGTTAACTATGCATTAGGCCGAAGGCCGCTTGCCGAGTCCTTGAACACGTAGTTCTTGTCTACGCGGATAACGACACCGTCGGCAATCTTCACCTCTACAGTGCCGTTGGCCAGGTCTATCTTCTTGACCGTGCCATAGATGCCGCCGCCAGTGAGCACCTGGGTGCCCTCCTCCAGCGAGTTCTGGAAATTCTGTATCTCCTTCTGGCGCTTCTGCTGGGGCTTAATCATAAAGAAGTACATGATGGCGAAGATAGCTACCATCATAATAATAAAGCTCATGCTGCTACCGCCGCCTGCGGCCTGTGCAGCGAGAAAAACTTGTGTCATAGCTGTTCTGTTGAATATTTATTTGTTAGGGAATTACTGTTTGTCGTCGGTGGTCTCGGCAGCCTCAGCGCCGTCGTGTTGGGCGGCGGGCCTGATTTGCTTCAGCAGGCGGCCGGTGTGTACCAGGTGGCGGGCTATGGCGTCGAGCATGCCGTTGATGTAGCCGCCGCTGCGTGGCGTGGAGTATAGCTTGGCTATCTCTACATATTCGTTGATGGTGACGCTGATGGGAATGCTGGGGAAGGTCATCATCTCGGCAATGGCTATCTGCATGATGACGATGTCCATGTAGGCCAGGCGTGAGAAGTCCCAGTTGCGCGAGGCTTCGCTCATGTAGTGCTGATACTCGTCGGCGTTCATGATGGTAGACCGAAACAGCTTGCGGGCATAGTCCTTGTCCTCGTCGCTGTCGTATTCGGGCAACAAGGGCTGCGAGGCCCCGTTCTTCTCGTCAAAGCGCTTGATGGTCTTCAGCACAAAGGTGTCCACCACCTCCTTGTCGTCGTTCCAGTAGAGGCTCTGCTCCTCGAGCAGGCTGTCAAGGTCCTCGTTATACTGTATGAGCGTGCGGTAGAGCTTGCGCCACAGCTCGCGGTCGGCCTCATAGCTGTCGTCGCTGTCGGCCATATAGTCCTTGTATATCTGGCTCTCGGCTATCTGGGTGTATAGCTTCTTCAGAAACTCCGGTTCGTCGTCCCAGTTCTTCTTCTGGGTCTCAATGAAGTCGTTGAGGGCCTTGTTGCCTTCCAGCTGCAGGGCGAAACGGTTGTAGACAAACTTCTCTGACGGCATGGCCGTGCCTTCGCGCTTGGCACGCGACTGGGCCACCTCCAGATGTCGGCGTGCCTCACGGGTGATGCCGACTATCAGTGCCAGCAGGTAATTGTACAGGTCGTAAGCTTTCGAGAGACTGAAGATCATCTCCTTCTCAGCCGTCTCAATGTTTTTGTTTCCGTTTTGATAGTACGCGTAGGTTAACTGGACTACCTTGATTCTGATGAGTTCTCTGTTAATCATAATCTGCTATATCCTCCTAATAAACTTGGTGTGATACTCTTATCGGAGTGCAAAAATACAAATAATTCTGCGTTCCCACAACATTCTGACCGTTTTTTTATCGAAATATGGCCTGTGGGCCGACTCTATAGTGCCGTATAGAGTCAACCAGCAAGTGCAAGTTTGTTGCAAAGTTAGGCAAAATGTTTGAAAAAGACCTCATTTGGGGTAAGGAAATTTAGTTTTTCCCTTGGTCTTCTGTTGATTTTTGCCAGAATTGATGCTATTCTCTTATCTGCCACAGTGCTTATATCTGTTCCTTTTGGTATGTATTGCCTGATGAGTTTGTTGGTGTTTTCGATGTTCCCTTTCTGCCATGAAGAGTATGAATCCGTGAAGTA
>Ga0310691_10003679_pt1 | contig 18086 bp, 16 predicted proteins | sample 176DNAGHGlowgp2_FD_203887 | JGI IMG/M metagenome (GOLD analysis project Ga0310691, IMG submission 203887) | Sheep rumen microbial communities from Palmerston North, Manawatu-Wanganui, New Zealand - 1766 DNA GHGlow gp2 (v2) (version 2) | ecosystem: Host-associated > Mammals > Digestive system >...
AATTCCGTGCTCTGCGGAGCACGGCAAGGGGCGCTGCCCCTTGACCCCGCAAACTTTTGAAAAAGTTTGATCAAAACTTCAAAAATGATTCTTAATGAAGTTTCTCGACAGACTGAAAAACCGGCCTGCAAAGCAGCAGACCGGTTTCCGGTATTATTTGCGGTAATCTGACAGTGCGGCAGTCAGCGCATCGGCAGTATCGTAGTTTTTGGTTTCGGTTTTGCCGGTTGCGTTGTCCTTAAAGGTCAGTGCGTTCGATTTGTAATCGCCGTAGACAATAAAGCTGATTCCCGGCGCGGCGCCCGACCACTGATAGCCGGTCACCATGACGCTCTGCTTGCTGCTGAGCGTGCCGATTGTCGTATACTGCTTTTTCTCGGCAGAGAAGGTCGGGTTTTCCGCTGTGATTGCCGTCTCATAGAACTTTTTGGTGCTGTTGTTCCAGATGAACATGGCGCAGATCTGCTTGTTGTCATCTTTTTTCAGCGGAATCAGCAGATCGGGGTCGCCGTCGAAATTGCAGTCATAGAGGCGGTAATCCAGCGTGCCGTCCTTCCTGATGATCTGACTGAAATCAAAGGAAATGGTTTGATAAGTGCCGCCATCCAGACGCAGCCCGACGGCTTCTTCTGTGAAAACGTAGTTGAAATTGAACGGATACGCTTTTTCCGTCGGCACAGCCGGCTCGGAGTCGGAGGATTCGTCCGGCTCCTTTGTCTCAGAAGATTCATCCGGTTCAGATGTTTCCGCCGGCTTGACGGATTCGGGCAGCACAACGGCAAAGAGCGAATCCGGCGCTTCGGCGACAGGCGGAGCAGTTGCTGCGGTTGTCGAGGTTGTTGCCTCAGTTGAATCTGCGGTACCGGTTGTGGATTCCGTAGCGGAGGTTGTTTCGCCGGTTGTTGTGGTGAGCTCCGTCACAGTGGTCGTGGTGGTGGTATCCGTCTCGCTCTCGGTCGGCGGACTCACCTGATCTCCGCAGCCGGTCAGCGCGAATGCCGGCAGCATCAGCGCACAAAGAAGACATTTCGCTTTCATGAAGCTTTCTCCTTTCAATTGGCAGCACCGCGGCCTTTGAGCGGTAATGCCCTTACAGAAAATAATCGCGGTATCTTTGCAGGGTATCGCCGATCTGATCCCAGATGCGGATGATGCCGTTCTGCTCCTCAAAGACCTTGCCGTGCGAATGACCGTTGTCGAATTTCATCTGTGCGAAATTGTTGTCGAAATGCGGGACAAAGGTTTTCGGGTGACGGATCGGGTCGGAGCAGCGGCTTCTCAGTGCATCAAGGGTCACTTGCTTCATTTCCTGCTGCAATTCAAGAAATGCGCGTAGAATTCTGTGATTATTCTGCTGGGGCTTCCGTGCCCAGCGGGGGATTCTGTGGTTTGCCTTGCCGAATTCCTCCCAGATATCGGGGCGGGGCGGACGCTCATGATTCGGTACGCCGCGGACGGGCTCGGGGCGCTTCGGGGGCGGGGGTGTTTCACGCTGCGGCTCAGGCTGCGGCTCGGTGCTGCGGAATTCCTCCGCTGCGGAGTGCAGTGCCTTGCCGAGGTAGTCGCGGACGAACTGCTCTGCGAGCTGATCGCGGTTGTCGCCGGTAAGCTGAACTGTCAGCTCAAACTTATCTGCAAGCTGATCCGGAATCTGAAATCTGATCTCTTTCATTTGATTACCTCCTCATGATACGGTAACTGGCAGCATGGTTGTTCCGCTCTGCTGCGGGATCGGCGTCCCGTGCCGAGCTCTTGCTGACAGTATAGCAGAAATTTTCTAATTAGTCAATAGAAAATTACTAATGAGAACATTTGTAATCAAACTGATATCATTTCGCAATAATTCTGTAATTAGTCATTCGCCTTGCCGGAAACGGCACCGAAGGGCTTTGCGGCAGCGATGCGATCCAGCAGCGGCACAAACAGGTTCATGATGAGGACTGCGAACCCGGCGCCCTCTGCATAGCCGCCGTAATGCCGGACAAAATAGGTAATACAGCCGCAGCCGATGCCGAACAGGATTTTTCCTGCTTTCGTAATCGGGGTCGTGGTGTAATCGGTTGCCGCAAAGACCGCGCAGAAAAGCAGCGAGCCCGAGAGCATCTGCGGGAGCACAGGGTATCCGCCGATCCATGTCAGGAGGGCAAAGCTGCCAAGATAGGCGAGCGGCGCGGCAGGGGAGATAATCCCTGTCAGATACAGATAGATTCCGCCGAGCAGAATGGCGGCAGCACAGGTCTCGCCGATGCAGCCCGCGGTGTTGCCGAGGAACAGATCCCAGAGCGTAGTCTGCTCAGCGAGCGGGGTCGCACTGCTGACGGCATCGACGCTGCTGTTCGGGCTTGTCCATGTGTGCATCTGCTGCATGAACAGCACCATCAGCAGCATTCTGGCAGTCAGCGCAGGATTTGCGAAGTTTTTGCCGATGCCGCCGAACAGCTCTTTGACAATGAGGATTGCAAAGACCGATCCCGCGATTGCCCAGACAACCGGAAAGGACGGCGGCAGGCTCAGACCGAGAATCAGTCCGGTTACGGCGGCACTGCCGTCCGGAGCGGGTGCGCGGTTCGGCAGCAGTGCGCGGAGCATCAGGTCGGTGAGAAATGCAGATCCGGTTGTTGCCATCAGCAGGCACAGCGCCGGAATGCGGAACAGCAGACAGCCTGCAACAGCGGCAGGCATCAGCGCAAGGATCACGCTGCCCATGATACTGAGCGTATTGCTGCGGACATAGAGATGCGGCGAGGAATGCATAACAAGTTTCTTCATTTCTGCTCTCCTTCCGCGAGTTCCGGCAGAATGCCCTTTGCGAGCTGATTGGTTGCCGCGAGCGGGCGGTGTGCCGGACAGATATACGAGCAGCATCCGCAGTTCATGCACAGGGAAACGTGCAGCTTCCGGAGCGCCTGAAGATCCTGCTTCTGATATGCCTCTTCGAGTTTCATGGGCATCAGCCCCATCGGGCACGCCTGCATACATCTGCCGCAGCGGATGCAGGGCGTTTTCTTCGGAGAACGGTATTTTTTCAATGCGATCAGCCCATTTTGCTGCCGCAGAACGGGTGCGTTCAGGTCTGTGATCGGGGTGCCCATCATCATGCCGCCGTTCAGCAGCATATTGACCGTTTCCAGCTCACAGCCGGCAGCATCGAGCAGGCTGATGACCGGCGTGCCGATCGGAACGCGGTAATTGCCCGGTTTCCGGACAGCGCTTCCGGAGACGGTGACAGTCCGCTCAATCAGCGGGATGCCTGTTTTCATATACTGCGCGATAAATGCGCAGGTACTGACATTTAATACGAGGATACCCTCCTCGGCGGCGGTTCGGTTTTCCGGGATAATTCTGCCGCAGGTATGGAACACCACGACCTTTTCGGCGCCCTGCGGATACACCGCCGGCAGCGGACAGACGGAAATGCCCTTCTGATTGCTGCACAGATCTGCCATTGTTTTGACAGCGGCGGTCTTGTCCTTCATGATGCCGATGCGAACCTCTTTGATTTTGAGCATTTTTGTGACCCATTCGATGCCGTCGAGGATATCCTGCGGCGTTTCGGTCATCAGGCGGCAGTCTGCGCTGAGGGAAGGGTCACATTCTGCGCCGTTGACGATCAGAATGCTGTAAGCATCGCAGGCAGCGAGCTTCTGTGCGGTCGGGACACCGGCGCCGCTCAGTCCGACGCAGCCCGATGCCCGGATCGCCTCGATGAATTCTTCTTTCGTCGAAGCCTGCGGCGGCTTGCAGGTATCACTCAATACCTGATCGCGGTCTGCGCGGATTTCCGCACAGGGGACGCTCACGCCGTTTTCGGTCTGATATTCGGTGATTGCGGTGACAGTGCCGGAGATGCTCGCGTGAATCGGCGCCGCCGTATCCTGCTCAGCTCTGCCGATGAGCTGCCCGACGGCGACATGATCGCCCGCGCTGACGGCAGGCACACAGGGCGTACCCTTGTGCATCAGCATCGGCAGCCGGACATACCGCGGCGTGCCGATCGGCTGAATCGGTTTCATATCCGTGATTTTCCGAAACGGCAGCGTAATGCCGTTCAGTCTTTTCATGCGTCATACACCTTTCTTTTGCTTTGAAAGTCCGGTCTGCCTCGGTTGGTTTGCGGTTCTGTTTTCTCTATCCGGCGGTTCCGAGACAGTCTTTTTTCACCCGCTCCCATTGCGTTTTTTCTTATATTATTGATGTTCCAATTAACTCTTGAATATTAGATGCGCAGGATAAATGTCGATATGCAAGGTTTTCTGACGCCGCAGATCGGCATTTAGACAAGCGGATAAGTTCAAGAGTTAGTTGGGGCATCAATATGATATAACCGGGCAGTGCCCGGCTCCGTTTCTACTCCCGGGCTGCTTTCTTCGAGCCTTTTTCCTTGTTCTCCCATTGCGTTTTTGGCAATAATATGGTATAATAGCAGGAGACTTTGGTATTATGCTTTTTTCTGCGGCTGAAGCTCGTCTCTGGTCTTTTCGATGCTGTCCTCGCTGATCTTGATGAGATTCAGCAGGGAGGAGGCATACTCGGAAAAATCCTTCGAGAGCGTCGCGGTTGTGACATACAGATTTTCTGCATTCTGCACTGCGTCGTTCGTGCCGAGCGCGATTCCGCTGGATGCTGCCTTGATATTTGACTCATTGATTGAGATGATGGCATTGGAGCTGTCATTCGCGACAACCTTCGGGACGCGGAACAGCTTCTGGTCATTGTGCGGGCAGGCATTGTAAATAATGCGGAACAGCTTGTATACCGAGAGCATCAGATATGAGGAGACCTCACGGATCAGCGTGACGGAATTTGCACGCTGCGAGAATGAGAACAGCAGGCTGATCGAATTGTTGATGATCTTGCGGTAGAAGCGGATTGCCTCATTGGAGGGCATTTCGTTGTTGCCGTCATCGTCGGGAATTTCCTCCAGCGTGAGGGTTTTTCCGCCGGGCTCCGGCGTTCTGCCGAGCAGATAGTCGCAGGATACATTATAATAATCGGCAATCCGGACCAGAAAATCCAGTCCGCATTCCCGGATGCCTTTTTCGTAATGGGAGAGCAGCGCCTGCGAGATGCCAAGATCGGTTGCAGCTTTTTTTTGGCTGATTTTGCGCTCCTTTCGCTGCAGCGTGATGATGCGCGGAAAATCGTCGTTCATGTCTCAGGAACTCCCTTCGGTTTTTTCGGATATGCGCCATACGTCTCAATTATATAACAAATAGTATAGTTTGTAAAGCCCATTCCGGCAAAAAAAACTGACAAAATTCGATTCCCGTTTTTGTACAGATCGACGAATCCAGAAATTATATAACAGAAAGGATTATTTTTATATGAAAAATTATCATATTTTCCTGATCCGGCACGGCAGAACCGATGCAAACGAGCAGGGTATGTATATCGGTACGACGGATCTGCCGCTGAATGATGCGGGCAGAAGTGAGCTTTATGACCGGCTTGACCGGTATGTGTATCCGCGGGTTGAGCGGGTCTATACAAGCCCGCTCAGCCGCTGCACAGAAACCGCCGAGATCCTGTTTCCGCAAAAGGAAATTGTGGTCGCGGAGGCGTTTCAGGAGCTGCATTTCGGTAAATTTGAAGGAAAATGCGCTGCCGATCTGCTTCAGGATGAGGAATACCGCGCATGGATCAAGGGCGGCATGGATGCCAAGCCGCCGGAAGGGGAGAGCGTTGCCGAGCTCTGCGTTCGTACTTATCAGGGTTTTCACCGCATTCTGCTGGAGATGATGCAGGAGGATATGCAGTATGCGGCACTGGTCACACACGGCGGCGTGATTGCAAATGCGCTCGCCTGCTTCGGTTTGCCGAAGCTCGACCCCAAACAGATCCAGATTGCACCGGGCGAGGGCTTTGAGATTCAGATTAACCCGCAGATCTGGCAGCAGGCGCAGGCATTTGAGATTCTCGGCGTCGTACCGTATCTTCCCGAAGAAGCCGATACATTTTAAGGTGCAGATGCTATGATTTTAGAAGCTGTGGTTTCGGTCGCAGTCATCCTGATGATGCTGCTGTTCATCGGAATGCCGCTCGATAGTATCCTGAGTCTCTTTGGCTGGATTCTGCTCGGCGGCATCGGCCTGACAATCGCGTTTGTCATTCTGTTTTTTCTCGGAACAGATATTTTCCTGCTGTTTTTCAGACCCGCAAGGGGCCGCTTTATCAGGATTGACGACACCGGTCGCTTTGACCATGCCGTGTATCGGGTCGGGGAGCAGGAATATGCCTGCGTATTCCCCGCCGAGACTGTCGGCAGAAAGCGAATTTACAGCAAAGAGCACTTTTTTCTGCTGATTCCGCGCTCGGGCAAGAGGAAAATTACCTTCGACCGCCACAGTCTGTTTGTGATTGTGCTGGGCAATCTTTTTTCGGCCATCCTGATTGTGTCCGTGATCATGATACAAAAAATGTTCGTTCCGTAAATGTTCAGTCTTTTGAGACAGCCGGAACCGTCTCTTCGACGGTCACGGCGCCGCCGCGGACGCAGAGCAGCTTTGCGCCTGCCCGCTTCCGCAGCAGACTGTCTGCGAGCAGCGGCTCAACGCACTGCGTCAGTTCTGTCCGGATTGCCCGGGCGCCGCCGTGTTCGGTGTCGGCATTCTGCATCAGCAGCTTTACCGCCTCGGGCGTCCATGTCAGCTCTGTCCCGCAGGCACGCGCCCGCTCTGCCAGCCCGCCGAGCTGCAATGCGGTGATCTTCTCATAATCGGACTCCGACAGTTTCCTGAATACAATTGCTGCATCCAGCCGGTGAAACAGCTCCGGCCGGATGCTTTTTTTCAGCACGGAAAGGATCATTTCCTGCTGCGTCCGCTCGGTCTGCGCCGCATCCGCAAAGCCGATGACGCCGTTTTGCAGCTTCTCGGCGCCGAGATTCGAGGTCAGAATGATGAGCGAATCCGTGAAATTTGCCTTGTTGCCCTGTCCGTCGGTCAGAACGCCGTCTTCGAGGATTTGCAGCAGCAGCGAGAGCACATCCGGATGCGCTTTTTCCATCTCATCAAAGAGAATGACGCTGTAAGGGCTGCGCCGCACACGCTCGACCAGCGAGGAACCCTCGTCAAATCCGACATATCCGGGCGGCGCCCCGATCAGCTTTGAGGCGGTGTGCTTCTCCATATATTCGCTCATGTCCATGCGGATGCAGCTCCCGTCAAAGAGGACGTCGGCGATTGCCTTTGCAAGCTCGGTCTTTCCGGTGCCGGTCATGCCGAGAAAGAGGAATGCGCCGATCGGGCGGGCGTGTCCGCGAAGCCCTGAGCGGCTGCGGCGCACGGCATTCGCTACTGCCGCAATCGCTTCATCCTGCCCGATGATCCGTGCCGAGATCGTCTCCTCCAGATGCAGCAGGCGCTCTGCTTCGGATTCCGTCAGTTTGCTGACCGGAATGCCGGTTTTCTCCGCGACGATATGCTCAATATCATGCGTATGCACCGCCGGCGGCTCCCAGTCGCCGGTGCTCTCGGGGGTGTCCGGTTTCAGGCGGCAGGCGGCGCACGCCTCGTCGAGCAGATCGAGCGCTTTGTCCGGGAGCGCCCGGTCATGCAGATACCGGACGGAATATTCCACCGCTGCTTCGATTGCGTCCGAGCCGATATCCAGTGCATGAAACCGCTCATACTGCGGCCGCAGCCCGTGCAGCATTTCAATCGCAGCCGCCGGAGTCGGCTCTGCCACCCGGATCGGCTGAAAGCGCCGTGCCAGTGCGCTGTCCTTCTCGATGACTTTTCGGTATTCATCCGCAGTCGTCGCACCGATGAGCTGCAATTCTCCGCGGGCAAGCCGGGGCTTCATCGCATTTGCCGCGTCGATCGCGCCCTCTGCCGCGCCGGTTCCTGCAATCATGTGAATCTCGTCAACGAACAGGATGATCTGTCTGTCATTCGCAGCCTCATCCATACACGCCTTCAGGCGCTCCTCAAAGTCTCCGCGGTATTTCGCGCCGGCGAGCAGCGCGGTCAGGTCGAGCGAGAGAATCACCTTTTTCCGCAGTGCAGGCGGCACATTTCCCGCCAGAATCTCCCTTGCCAACCCCTCAACGATTGCAGTCTTGCCGACGCCCGCCTCTCCGATCAGCACCGGGTTATTCTTTGTGCGCCGCATCAGAATCTGCATCGTCTGATGCATTTCATTCTCTCTGCCGATCAGCGGGTCGGTGCTGTCTGCGGTCAGGGGTTCTGTCAGATTTTTCGCGTATTTCGCGAGCATCGGGCAGCTTTTTTTATCAAATTGCGGGAAGCCGCCGCCGTCACTGCGCGGGTCGAGATCGTTTCGCTGTGTGCAGGCATCGCGCAGCGCGTGCAGCGAGATGCCCATTTCCCGCAGCAGCATTGCCGCCCCGCAGTGCTCATCTTTCAGCACCGCGAGCAGCAGATTCTCCGAACTGACCGCTTGAGCATCGCCCGCACGGCTCCTTTGTTTTTCGGCATTGTGTAGGATCCGCCGCAGCGCCGGCGTATAGGCGTCCTCCGTCAGCGCGGTCGGCGATTCTCTGCCGATCTCCTGCAATACCGCCTGCTGAAAGCGCTGCAAATGCACGCGATGCGTTCGCAGAATCGCCGCACCGACGTTGTTTCCGTCATGCAGCATCGAGAGAATCAGATGCTCGCTTCCGACAAACCCGTGACCGAGCTGCTCTGCCTCCGTTTTCGCCCCGGTTACGATCTGGTATGCCTTCTTCGTATATGCTTCCTCCTGCAACGGATACCCCTCCATTATCATTGTTTTTGCCCGTACACTATAATATATGCAGGGCAGTTCGCTTTTAGGCAACACCGCACAAAGCCAGCCGGCTCTGTGCGGTGCTGCCTTTCCTATCTCAGTATCGGCAGTTTTCCGGATTTCATACAGCAGCAAAATCCGCTGTCACACATTTTGCGCTGCGGCATATCATGAGACTAGGAGGCGGAGCAAAGCCGCTTCCAATACAGTTCCCCGCACGGTATTCCGGAGACTGTGCGGCGATTACACACACGCTGATTATTTGAAAAGGAGTGTCTGACTATGTGCGGTAACGATTGCAACAGCTTCTGGTGGATTATCATTCTGATCCTTCTGTTCTTCATGTTCTGCAACAACGGCTGCGGATGCGGCTGCGGCAACAACAACAATAACTGCGGCTGCGGCTGCTGAGCGTCCCCGCTGCTGACAAGGCTGCCTGTCATTCCGGAGCCCTGCTCTCCCTGTCTATCTGCGGAGAGCAGGGCTTTCGGGCTTTTTGCAGTACTGTATCAATCTGTATGCTGTCTTTTGCCAATCGCTTCTTCTTTTGGAGGAATACACGGTTTTTGCCCTGTTCCTTGACTTTTCCACAGGGTTGTGTTATAATGTACTTTACGTGAAAATGTGTTTTTTTACATACTGCAAGAGACTGAATAACAGAATAATTGCGGGTGATGCTATGAAAAAGAAACAAAACCGGACGGCTGAGATCGTCAGGGTCAGCTATCGCGGAATCGGTGTGAATCTGATATTGGTGCTGTTCAAGGCTGTTGTCGGATTCGCTGCCCATTCCATCTCCGTCCTGCTCGATGCAGTCAACAACCTGAGCGATGCACTTTCTTCGGTCATCACGATCATCGGGACAAAGCTCGCGGGGAAAGCGCCGGATAAAAAGCATCCTTACGGGCACGGCCGCGTCGAATATGTGACTGCTTCGGTGATTGCGATTCTGGTGCTCTTTGCCGGATTCACCGCGCTGAAAGAGTCGGTGCAGAAGATTCTGCATCCCGATGAGACCGGTTATTCGCCGGTTTCGCTTGTAATCCTCGCTGCCGGTGTCGCGGCAAAGGTCGTGCTCGGCAAATATTTCCAGAAAAAGGGCAAAATGCTCAATTCCGATTCGCTCAGCGCCTCGGGTACGGATGCGCTGTTCGATGCCGTCATCTCCTTTGCGACGCTTGTTGCCGCGGCGCTGAATATGATCTTCGGCTGGAAGCTGGAGGGCATTCTCGGTGTGCTGATTTCCGTCTTTATTCTGAGGGCGGGCGTGGAGATTCTCCGCGATACGATCAGCTCAATCATCGGCGTGCGTGCGGACGAGGAGCTGACCAAAAAGCTCAAGAAAACGCTCTGCCGGTATCCGGAGATTCAGGGCGCTTACGATCTGATGCTGCACAGCTACGGCCCGGAGCGCTATTTCGGCTCTGTTCATGTCGAGGTCGCGGACGATATGACCATGCGTGAATTCGATGCGCTGAACCGCAGAGTTGTCGCGGATATCTATGCGGATTTCGGCGTGCTGCTGACCGTCGGTATTTATGCCGCGAATAATTCGCACAGGCTTGCAAGGCGGCTGAAACGGGCGGTGCGGCAGGAGGTCGCGAAGTATCCGCTGCTGATGCAGATGCACGGCTTCTATCTCGACGAGAAGAAAAAGCTGGTATCCTTTGATGTGGTCTACGATTTTCAGATGAAGCAGCCGGACGAAACCGTCAGAAAGCTGCGCGAAGATTTGAAAAAGCGCTTCCCTTCGTATCATTTCCATGTCAATCTGGACAGCGATTTCAGTGAATAATCCCGGAATAATAAAAATAGTATTACAGGAGACTGTATATGGTATTCAGCAGTTTTGACTTTTTATTGTGGTTTTTCCCGTTCTGCGTGGCGGTGTATCTGCTGGCGCGGAAAAAGGCGAAAAATACAGTGCTGTTGTTTTTCAGCATTGTGTTTTACGCTTACGGCGCGCTGGAGACGCCCGCATATCTGTACCTGATTCTGATTTCGGTCGTCATCAACTGGGTGATCGGCATTCTGATCGGCAAGGAAAACAGATGGAAAAAGGCGTTTCTCACAGTCGGTCTGATATGGGATTTCGGCTGCTTATTCGTGTTCAAGTATCTGGATTTCTTCATCCGGAACCTGAATCATCTCCCGTTCCTGCATCTGCCGCTGTCAAATCTGATTCTGCCGCTCGGCATCAGCTTCTTCACCTTCCAGATTGCTTCCTATCTGATCGACGTCTACCGCGGCGAGGTCGAGGTCGAATATGATCTGGTTGACCTCGGCACCTATATCCTGATGTTTCCGCAGCTCATCGCCGGCCCGATTGTCCGCTTCTCCGATGTGCAGAAGCAGCTCCACAGAAGAAAGGTCACGCAAAAGGCGTTTCTCGACGGCCTTCAGATTTTCGTGATCGGTCTCGGCAAAAAGGTGCTGCTCGCAAACCGTCTCGCCGGACTCTGGACCGATTTGCAGGACGTCGGCTACGATTCCATCACGACACGCGCCGCATGGATGGGCATTGCCGCATACAGTATGCAGCTTTACTTCGATTTCTCCGGCTATTCGCAAATGGCGATCGGCATGGGCAAAATGTTCGGGTTCCGCTTCCCGAAAAACTTTGACCACCCGTATCTTTCGACGACCATGACGGAATTCTGGCGCCGCTGGCACATGACCCTCGGCACATGGTTCAAGGAATATGTCTATTTCCCGCTCGGCGGAAACCGCAAAGGCAAGGGCAGAATGTACTTCAATATGTTCGTTGTCTGGACGCTGACCGGCTTCTGGCACGGCGCCGACTGGAATTTCATCCTCTGGGGAATGCTGCTCTTCTGCCTGCTGGCACTGGAAAAAACCTTCTACGGAAAATTCCTGACAAAGCATAAGCCGCTGGGACATCTGTATATGCTCTTCTGGATCCCGATGTCGTGGCTGCTGTTCGCAATCAGCGATATGAAGCAGATCAGCGTGTATCTCTCAAAGCTCTACGGCTACGGCGAACCGGCAATCTTCCCGGAGGATTATGCGCGGTATTTTGAGATTTACGGCAAATGGCTGATTCTCGGCCTGCTGTTCTGCACTGCGCTTCCGGAGAATATCTACAAGAAAATGAAGCGTTCCCGCTATGCTCCGGCGCTGATTATTCCGGTTATGGCAGTCATCCTCGGCGCTTCCATCTATTGCATCTATAAGGGCATGAACGATCCGTTCATGTATTTCCGTTTCTGAGAAAGGCGGCATCAGCCAAATGAAAAAGCAAAACGATCAGATCATCAAATCTATTCTTGCGATTATTCTCTGCATTGCGTTTTTGTGGACAGGCAAGAAATATATCTGGAATCAGGAGCCGGCGGGGGATAACACGGAGCAGACGGATTATCCGCCGATTGCGGAGGTTACGGATGCTACAACAACTTCCCTCACATCGACCTCGCTGACCTATCTTTCGGATACAACAACATCTTCCTATGCGCTTTCCGATGTGACCGGGAGCAGCTTTGCGGCGGACAGCACCGCCACATCGACTTCGACATCGAGCTCCGTGACCGCAACCTCCGAGACATCGACCCTGACCTCCACCACAGTCTCTGCGCAGCAGCAGGATGACAGCAAGCCCACAATCCCGCAGACCGACGGCATGACCGATGCACCGGACGGATACTTTGACGATGCGCTGTTCATCGGCGATTCCCGTATGGTCGGTCTTGCGCTGTATGCGCGCCTGCCGAATGCGACTTATTTTGCGACAACCGGCCTCAGCACCTATAAAATCGACTCGGCAAAGAGCGAGGTTGAGGGCACAAAGGGAAAGAAGTTCGAGACGGTGCTTTCGGCGAAGCAATACGGCAAAGTCTATATCATGCTCGGCATCAACGAGCTCGGCTACAACCGCACCAAAACACAGCAGAACTTCATGAATCTCGTTGACCGCATCAAAACAGCCTGCCCGAATGCGATTATCTACATTCACGGCAATCTGCACGTTTCGCATAAGCGCGCCGACAAAGATTCGATTGTCAACAATGTGGAAATCAACGCATACAACAGCTTTCTGGAGTCGCTCGCGGATCATGTGACGACATTCTATCTTGATGCAAACCCGCTGTTTGATGCGGAGGACGGATATATGCGCTCGGATTACACCAATGACGGCGTACACCCCTTTGCGAAGCACTATGCCGCATGGAAAGAATATCTGCTGACGCACGTTATTGTTAGGTGATCGGTATGGCGATGAAATTACCGGAGCAGAGCGGACGGGAAAAGGTCTCCTCCGTGCTCCAGCTCGTTTGCTTTGTTGTGATCTTTGTGCTGATCTACCTGCTTCTGAAAAGGTTTGCGACGCATATCATTCTCTGGGCGCTGCTTCTGGTTGCGGATTACATCGTGACCAGTCTGATTGTGTTTCTGGTTATCCGGCCGCTGTTTTCCGGAAGCGGAAAGAATAAGCGAAAGCCAAAATGCTGAATATCTGATGCAAAAAGCCGGAGGAAGGCTCTGAACCTTCCTCCGGCTCAGTCTGTCGGGAAACTTCATTAGAATCATATTTAAAGTTTTGATCAAACTTTTTCAAAAGTTTGCAGGGTCAAGGGGCAGAGCCCCTTGCCGCTCGTCGCAACGAGCGGAATTCTCTGATTTGCGTTCAAAAGCGCTAAAGATGGGGGCTTGGGGGAAGGAAAACAAGAGTTTTCCTTCCCCCATTTATCCATCACATATTCTTCTTTTTCAGTATCCATATTCTCGACAGCCGTACTTTTTTGACAAACTAAGCCGGAGGAAGGCTCTGAACCTTCCTCCGGCTGGAATATTTATACTGTTTTATTCGGCATCATCGTCCTGCTTCTGCGTTCCGTCAGATTGCAGTTTTTCGTTGATCGAATCGACCAGACCGGCGATCTCCGCGATCGAAGCACGGATCGTTTCGGAGCTTTCGTTCGTTGCAGTCACATTGTCATCCAGCACACTGAATGCGTCGATCGTTGTTTCGAGAATGCCGACAAGCTGCTGCACGCTGTCTGCATCCATTGTCGAGCGGCTGTTGCAGAATGCCACAACATTCCGGAGCAGGTCGCTGACGACTGCGGCGCGCTCGCCGGTTGCATTTGTGGATTCACCGATTGTGTTCATCTGTTCGGTGATATCGTCGAGATCATGCTTCAGGCGCTCGGAGAGGCTGAGACACTCCTCCGTAATACCGGCAAGGCGGTCATCCTGCTGATTCTGTGTGCCGCTCTGCCCGAGCATTGCTGCTTTTGCGTGGTAGATGCAGTTATCCGGCGTATTGAGTCCGCGGAAAATTGCAGCAGCCATATCGCGGCAGGAGTGATATCCGCAGGCGTGGCAGTCATAATGCCGCTCTGCCTCGGTCTTTTTGTCGAGTTTCTCAAAGATTGGTTCCAGATCTGCATCGGTCGGAACCGCGCTGGGCTTGCCCGGCTTGTAGGTGCGGATGAAGTCCGCGAGGTTCAGTTCTTCGTCAAATCGCTTGAACTGCTTATCTTCGACGCCGCCGCGGAAGATGCCGCCGGTTGTTTTGCGGCGGTTTTTCGCCTCGCGCTCAATATCCCGCATCGTGTTCATCATATCGAACATCGTCTGCTCGGAGCCGGTTCCCGGTCCGGCATTGCATCCGAATTCGCAGGAGAGCACATCGAAGACCTCCGGATGTTTGTTCTCCGGCATTTTCGCATACATTTCCAGCTCTGCATAGACCTTGTGGACGCCCTCAGAGTTAAAAATGTTCATTTCCGGATTGTGAATCCAGAGATTGTCGCGCAGTCCGCCCGGACGGGAGAAGATACTGCCGAGAAGCCCCTGTTCGTCATCGAATTTATACTCATAGTTTTCGACGGGGTTGTTCGCGATGCGGATATCGTTCTTGTCAAAATAATCCATCAGCTTGCGGAATGTGACATTGAATTCAATCAGACCGGTCTCCTCAAATTCCGATTTTTTCGCAACGCAGGGGGAAAGCAGCGCAATTTTCTCGGTTCTGCGGAGATACTGCTTGACATAGATCGCATTGCAGCAGACGGGGCTGTGAATGCGCGAGAGATTGGTCAGCAGCTTCGGCTGATACATTTCGATGTAATTGACAATTGCGGCGCAGGGCTGGGTAATCAGATGATTGCCGGGGTTCTGCTCCAGAGCGCGCAGATGCGCCCATGTGCAGATATCCGCGCCGAATGCGACGTCGTAGATCAGACATCCCTGTCCGCGGAACCAGTCCAGAATGCCCTTCCATCTGGTCGGAAATACGGTTTTGATCGCCGGATCGACCATGATAATGACTTTTTCCTTCGAGACGGCAGCCATTGCCTCCTCGGTATCGTCGATAAAATCTCTGGCGCCGTGCTGACATGCGCTGACGCAGGCGCCGCAGGCGATACAGCGCTGCGGGTCAACAGAGGTGATCGTTCTGCCGCCGTCGAGCTGAATCGAGCGGATCGCTTCCGGCGCAGGGCAGGTTCGGATACAGGCATGACAGCCGACACATTTTTCAGGCTTTACAATAATCAATTCATTCATATTATCTCTCCTCACCGATCATGTATGTTCTGATTCCCCGTTTATTGGTATGTATTATTTCATTGATTTCAGTGCCGCTGCCTGAGCAGCGAGTGCTGCGAGATCCGGCACATTGCCGCTTTTTTCCTGTTTTTCTTCTTTCCCGTTTTTCTCCGGTTTATGTTTTTTTCCGCCGCCGATTGCATCTGCCATTTCGCGCAGTCTTGCAAGCTCGGCGTCATTTTCCTGTTTTTGCTGCAAGGCAGCTTCATCAACAGCTTCCGGCTCTGTCTGATATTCGTGGCTGACAGTTTCATAGACCGGTTCCTCCGGGAACTGCGGGACGATCGGCTCAGGTACGCGAAATACCGGAACGCCGCCTGCCTTCAGGCGCGATTCAGCGTCAGAGAGCAGCTTTGCGGAATCCGTGAGGGAGGCGAGCCCGGACTGCTGGAATTCCTCCAGCATTTTCCTGAGTGTATTCACCTGTGTATTCAGCGTTTCGACATCCGTCAGGACGGTTGCACGGAGATTTTCGGAGACCGCTTCCATCTGAACGGATTTGTTTTCCGCATTGGCGAGCGTTTCGGCGCTCTGCACCTCTGCGTCATAGACGATTTTTTTCGCAGCGTTATTGGCGTCTGCGATGATATTGTCGGAGAGCTGACGGGTATTCTTTTCGAGCGTTTCCGCTTCCAGCTTTGCATTATCGACCAGCAGCTTTGCGGATTTCTGCGCCTCGATAAAAACCGCGCTGAGCGCTGCGGCATCGCTGTCCGATTCATAGGCGATGAGGCGCCGGCTCTTGTCATCCAGCTCCTCCTGCATGGCAGCAAGTTTTTCCTTCAGCTCGCGGATTTCCTCATCCCGCGCATGGAGATCTTCTTCGGCGACCTTCACCTTTTTGGCCATGGTCTCATGCTGCACCTGAACCTGCGTCAGCTTGGCGCGCTCTCCGGCAAGAACTCCCTCCGCAGCGGTTTCTGCGTCGGTGCCCTTGCGCAGCTCGGCAAGCATCAGCTTATTTTCCCGCAGCTCATTTTTCAGGCTGAAGAGCTGTGCCGTAAGGTACTCAAAACGCTTTTCGACGGCTGTGCGTTCATAGCCGCCGAACAGCACCGTTTTCAAAAATCTTGTTTCTGCCATGACGAAAGTCCTCCCTGTTTGCAACATCTGATGTGCCGGTATCGGGGTTCATCCTGTTCTGGGCTGCGATACCGGATATCACAATAAAACACAATCATATTATACAACAGATTCTGTGAATTGTCAATATATTTTCGTCATACCGATGCGGCTTTTTTGAGATAACTCTCCTGCGGCAAAATGGGCAGAAGCGCATTTTATTGCGCCAGATAAGCGCGGAGTGCGGCGAGATTTTCCTCTGCATCGTGATAGCCGAGCCAGTAAAGCGCACCGAGCTTGTCCATGTCACCGTCGAAGCGGGTGACCGTTACAGGCTGAGACGGCGCGAGCAGGAAGATTTCTCCGCTGTTTGCTTTGTTTTCGAGCATCTCCGCTGTACGGTTGAATTCTGCGTTTGTATTGCCGAGCGCCTCCAGAAATGCCGGATATTTGCGGTACAGCAGCTTTGCGATTGCGGGAAGTCCGGGCTCTCTGCGGTAAGCGGGCTCTCTTGTGCGGATGACGATGACTTTTTTCTCGCCGGATAGCGCCGCCCAGCCGAACGGGATTTTTTCGGCACAGCCGCCGTCTAAGTACGGCACGCCGCCGATCATCACGGGCTTTGAGATATAGGGCACCGTCGCGGATGCCTGCACCGCTTTCGAGAGATTGCAGTGTCCTTTTTCAAAGTATTTGACCTTTCCGGTCAGCAGGTTCGTTGCCGAGACCGCCAGTCTGCGGGCGGGATTGCAGAGGCGCTTCTTATCAAGCGGCAGCGCTTTTAATATATCGCGGTACAGGTAGGTGAATCCCGTGATGCCGCCGTCGCGCCGATACGCGCCGAGCCCGCAGTAATTCGGGTCGTGCCGGTAGGTCAGGTCGATTCTCGCGCCCCAGCCGATCTGCCCGGAGACATACCCGATCGCGGAGAGCGCACCTGCCGAGCAGCCGACCGTCGAGGTAAAATTGAGATCGTGCTGCATCAGGCAGTCGAGCGCACCGACTGTGTAAAGTCCTTTCCAGCCTCCGCCTTCCAGCACCAGACAGCCGTGCGTCAGCGTATCGCTTGCTCTGCCGGCGGGCAGCCGGTCGAGACCTCTGTAAATTTTCTTTTTCATGTTATCACCGCTTTATCTTAAATTTTTATGCAAAAAATAAGTCTCGGAAACAACGGTAAACGCTGTTTCAGAGATTCTCAATATGACCCGTACGGGAATTGAAAATCTCGGCGCACTTTTTGTGACTTGTCGAGATGTGCAGAAAAGCCCGAAAATACGGCATTTCAGAACAATCTACAAAAATTCGTTTACGCTGTTTTTTGCTAAGTTTTTGCACCCTTAGCGGACAAATAGCGGACAAAAAATATTCGACATACCCTTGTACTTATTCGTTTTAACCGATGTGCAGATCATATCAGCGGACAAAATGAGCCAATTTTTAAGACCACTCGCTGATACATCTGAACGATAAGTAGGAGGATTTTTTATGAGCAGATATACAAGTGAACAGACTGCATACAGCTCCCTGAAAAAGAAATACGTTCCGCTGTGGAAGCTGGACACCAACACCGTGACCGTCACACACTTCGATTCTGATACGCAGACTGAGGAGAGCAAGACCTACAACACCGACTTCATCAGGTATCATCTTCATTTCTCTGATAGCCATTGCCCAGACAGGCTTCGCATACTCGTCAACGATGGCAGGATCGTGCAGTACCT
>Ga0310691_10003680_pt1 | contig 18080 bp, 33 predicted proteins | sample 176DNAGHGlowgp2_FD_203887 | JGI IMG/M metagenome (GOLD analysis project Ga0310691, IMG submission 203887) | Sheep rumen microbial communities from Palmerston North, Manawatu-Wanganui, New Zealand - 1766 DNA GHGlow gp2 (v2) (version 2) | ecosystem: Host-associated > Mammals > Digestive system >...
TACTCTTGAAAGATAATCAAAACCATCCTTAGAAAGATAGTAACACTTACTATTTTTACATTCAAGCAAGTAATAATCATTGTTTTATTCTTTTTATTGCTATTGAATTACCACATTTAGGACAATCAATATAAAGAACTCTATATTTATGGCTCCAATTCCAAGAAAAATAAGTATCTTCTTTATCGTAAGATAAGTGGGTATTACATTCATCACATTGAATATGATTTCTAATTATTGTAATCATAATAATATCTTTGAATCATATTAAATATTTTAAGCAATGTTTTATTATTCTGTTACAACCGTTATTATAGTCTTTATCGTGTACACAATAGGACTCAAATACATCATCAATGCTTCCATCCTCTTTTATCTTCACCACAGATAACTGATACAAAAAGATAATGTTGCCCACCACATTAACATAATCCTTTAATATTAATAATCTATGTTCTACCTCTAACCACTTTATGACCATTTGAATGGTTGGAGCAGAATATCCCTCACTGCTAAGTTTATCATTAAAATATTCATCCAACTCAGAATTTGTTACTCTATTTGAATCATTCTCATTCCAACTCGATAAAGAAATACCATCTGTATCATCTTTATCATTGGCTTTGCCATAACGCCAAAACATAAAGCATTCTTCATTAAACCCCTTCTCTTTAAGAAGTTTGGCTGTTTCATAAGAAACATAATCTTCGGTAATCATATTATAAATTATACATGTCTTCTGGCGCTTCTAATGCAAGACCTCTTTCAATAAGCCCCCGATAGTCAAAGTGATGAGCATTAAGCCAATCAAAAACTAAGATGACTACATCGGCAGGAACTTCATTAAGATAGAAATCCAAGCATTTATAAGCACCGTCCTGAAATGAAGCCAAATCAAGTTGGTCATATACCAATCCACTATACTCTTTTAGCTTTTCAAATTCTTCCTCAGTCATAGAAGACATGGAACGCAAATAGGGTTTGTATCTCTGTCTGCCACAACTATAAAGCTTATCGCCATCACCAATACTTAAAGATTTGCCTTTATATTTCCAGAAGCGTATTTCTAATGTTTCTAAATCTATAGAGTACAACTCATATATGGTATCAGGTTCCCTAACTTTTTGTAATTTTACTTTATAAGGCAATCTAGCACATAAGTCCGCCACTAAAAGCTTACCTTTTTCTATTTGTTCTTTTTCTTCTTGTGTCATAACTGTTAAATGTTTATTCAATCCAAATTTAACCGCATTTGAACTTATTGTTATATGGTGAGGTTTGAGAATCGAACTCTTTTCTACCTTATTCTACGGCCGATTATTCAGGTATACTTTCTTCCTGCCCTTGCAGGCGTGCTCCCATTACACCAGACCTCAAAATGTTTATTTAATCTATATAAGGATTATTATTTTCATTAACTTCAATAGCAAGACCATTTTCAATTAGTCCACGATAGTCAAAGTGGTGTCTATTAAGCCAATCAAGAATATCAATTCCATGATTAGATTTTTTTCTAGATAATTCTTCTAAAGCATAATATTCATTTTTTTCTTCCTCTGTCATTGAAGACATTGGGCGAAGATATGGTTTTATATTTTCACCATAATAACAACCACTTATTATTATACTGAAATCATTTACATTATAGCCACATTCTTTCTTTGCCTCTTCACTATAATGCTCATAATACAGCACCCCAATACCGCAGTGGTCTCTATCTAATTTTACATTTTTCCAATCAGTGTGTATTACGACCCCATAAAGTAATCTTGAACAAAGGTCTATAAGTAGTAGTTGTTTTTCTTCTATTGTCATAATGAATATATAAAAAAATATTGTTAATAGTAATAAAATAACACAAATTATTTATTAACTGATGTAATTATTCTATAGGAATCCAAACCTTGTTAACAAATTCACCATTTTTTCTCATAAAATTGACTTTACCATTTAATATGACTTTTGCCAAGTATTCTTCTTGTTTATCTTCATCTTGGTAATCAAATGATGATACTAGATTAAACCATTGATTTGGTGATAGAAGCTTACCTTGTTCAGTCAATATATTGTAGACATATTTATTTTCACTGTCTTTAATACCAACAATAAACAAGCCATCATAATGTAAACAAACAACTGAATTGAACCATCTATCTGACAAATATTCTTTGTTTTCTGAATTAAGGTCAATGAAGTTATGCATTTCATTTCTTTCTACACAGATAATTCCGTGTGGACATATTGTTATGTCATCATACCATTCGTTAATAAGCTGTTCACCTTTAATGTTAAATATGGTTCTTTGTAAGTTTTTATTTATAGCTGTTATTAATCCTTGATGTAATCCAGTCATACCGCATCTGTCATCTGCACCACTAATGTCATAGAATGGTTCTTTAAACACTAATTGTCCGTTAGCATCAATTATATTGGCAGTGTCATTATCGTCACTATATACTAAAGCACATTCTTTGATATAGAATGGAAAACATGCGTTAAACCAAATTGGTGACAAATATTCACCTTTAGAATTGATATAATTGGATTTATTATCTGATAACCGTTGTACTACAGCGAAGCCATTATAGAACTTGTCACAGTATGAGTACCATTCATTAGAAAGAAGATTTCCTTCAGAATCCATATAGTTGTATATGGTTTCATCATTACTAATTTTCTTTAGGACAATATTAAAGCCCAAGTTTATATGCCTTGAAAATATTATCTTTTCCATAGTATAAAAAAAAAATAACCGCTTAAAGGTGTTGAGTATTGTGTCCTTTTTGGTGGTAGGCTCATGCCGATTCAAACGTCATTCACACCCAGCATCATTCACAAATGCTTATAGCCGACCACACACGGTACTATCCGAGCGGTTATATATATTAGGGGCGGTAGTCTACTCGTGGGGATTTTTTCATCCACCTCGCAAGTAGAGGCGCACCCTCTTATTCTGTATTTTTCTCCAATTCTTCAAGAAGTATTTGAAAAGTAGCTCTAGCAGCCCAAAGCGTATTTATTCGCAGCTCACTTTCAGAATACTTTAATTCTCTATTACAAGAGTCTATTGCGTTGTTAAGTAGTTTTTTAAAATCTTCAGTACCGCATAATCACGTATTAAGTTTTCCTTGTGATAAGAGAAAACAAACTGCATTATATACAACATCCATAATTGATGTGCCGTATTGAGTATGTATATAATCTTGCAAAAAAACTGTTAACTTGGTTGTAACTTGATTATTGTTCTTATCCCAATATTGATTATCACTGCTTGTGGAAAGGGAATATTTTGGGAATAATTGGAGCAACGCATTCAATGACCAAGCTGGATGATTTGCATCTTTTGGGTACGGCCAATAGTCTTTTCCAAAATCGATATATTCAACTGGATATGGGTCTCCTTCTCGTGATGTTTCTTCAAGAACCAAATGCATATCAGATGTGTCCTCATTAATACCAAGTTTGACTAAATTCTTGGATTGCTCAAGTGTTGTCCAATATAGTCCTATCATTGATTATTATTTTTTTGTTTATTTCCTTAACGTTAAATTTTACAGAATCACCATCTAAATATTTACACACATCATAACCCATATCGGTTAGTTTTTTTGTAACTCTGTCGCTAAAATGGTAATCAAAATAGACAACGCATTCACCATGTTTGGCTGCTTGATTTACCTTTTTCAATATTTTATAAGTTGCTTTTTTAGCTTTGTACTCTTCATTTCTATCCTTGTATGGTTTAAACTTCATCGCAATATTGTAAGCTTCTTGTGCAGTAAGAAATTTATATTTTTCATTACTGAATACAGCTTTGTATCTGTTGGATAACAATTTGCAAAAAGAATCAAAGAATAGATAACACCAAATAGCCACTCCAACCCAAGAAAGTATTGAAACCCAAAATCCTCCACACCAAATTGTATTACCATCCATATCTATTTTGTTAGCTATATTTTCATCCCAATAGCATCCAACTACCCATCCAATATAACACAAAATAAAACCAATAAAATAATTAACCCAAAATGAATTCATAATTTTATTATTTTTTAATTAAATAAAAACTAATGTTCTTCAATATACTTGTTCAGATTGTCAATGTTTTCCATTAAGAACTCAATAGCTTCATCCTTTGTTGGGGCGAGATACCACTGATATGTCCACCCCATTCCGTTCCATACCTTAGGGCTTGATAAACTAGCATACTTGCTTGCATCCCTCAACTCTTCTGTTTTTGGGTCATAAACGTGGTGTGGTCTTTTACCGCTTTGATTAGTATAACGGAAATCATAAAGTTCTGCAAGCAACATTGCTTGTTCAAACGATACAATCTCATTCATTTGTCATCATTTTAAATGTGGTACTGAATCTGCGTCTAACTTCCTTATCAATGGATGCTTGCAACATCTCCATTATCTTTTCTGGAGTTACAATGCTATTGAGTATACTTTGGAGAAGAAGTTTGTTGTTCTCAAGTGCTTCTTTTGCGGCTATTCTAGCTTCTTTATTAAAGAAGTCTTCGGCAATGGAGCGAATCTTACTTGCATATTCAGGTTTAAGATGCGAATGCCAAGAATCCCCTTCAAGAAACATATCTTTGATTTCTTTCTTTCCAGCATCAAGTACTTGTTTCTTCATTTCATCGAGCTTCAATGCTCTACGAGAAAGGCCATCAATAATAGCATCAGTAATCTTAACCTTTACTTCTGGGTCTTTCATTAACTCTGCAATCATCTCCTTGTTGCTAAGGAGCAACGTCAATTTGTTTAATGATTCAGTCATATCTGTATTTTTTTATTCGTGATTACATGTTACTTGGCTTGTAATAAAGCCATCATCCAAACAATGTTCGCAATGATGGCAAAAAGTCGAACCAACATATATAGGGTCTATGTCATTGCCTTTGTATGGGCATTTTGTGAATTCATTGGTTTCGAAATCACATCTGTATTTGAGAATATGTGCCATAATACATTACTGTTCAATGTTAGTGGCAATCCATTCGTTGGCTGCTGTAACAGATTTAAATTTCTTTGAATGAGTCTTCCATTCTCCCCAACGTGCAGTCTTGTATTCTACAAATACTTGTCCCTTGTCAAGTTTCACTGCTCTTGCTTCAAATGCTTTAATCTTTGCCATAATTTTTTTTTCTTATGTTTTATATTTTTGATGGCGCAAAGGTAATGAAGATTTTTGATATATGCAAATTTTAATAGTTAAAATATGCAAATTTTATTTCTCTCTTCCATTTAATATCAATATCTGCCCAAAAAGTAGCCCATTCACTTGTATGACACCAAAGGAATGCACTAGAAATAAGTTCTGTTATCTTTTTATTGTTTGAATTAATTAAATTTTGTTCTATCCAAAGATTTAGAGATTTGCTGTTAATTAATATTTTTTTCGATTCTCTCCATTTTGATTGAACATCTTGACTAAAATTATATACATATTTATCATAGACATTATTATCCTTAAGAAATCTTAAAAATATATTTTTGATGTCTTTAACATCCATTTTGATTATGCCGTTATATGACTTGATATTTCGTTTTGCCATTTTACACTTAATTCATACCATGATTGATAAGATATTTTTTTAGATGAATTCCAAGAAAAAGCACCAAATATAAAGTTATTTGGATAATGCAAATTTTCTTTTAAGAATTCGTGTAAACTATGTGCGTTATGTACTGATGGAAAGGCATATATACTTCTCCATCTGTAACTGTCACCCTTATTAAATTCGATAATATAATAATCATATATTTTATTATCTTTTAAGAAACGCAAGAATTTATTAATTATCATTGCATTGTAATTCTCCCCATTTTTGTGTTATGTTCATCCAGTATGTTGAACCTTGAGATGTATTTTGCCATTCAAAAACAGCAGACAGAAAAAAAGTATGCTTTGTTTTAATACTAGCCTTATTGGATTTATTTATAATTGATTCTAATACTGGATATATTTGTGTGTTATTGGTATATATATACGGAAATATATTTCGCCATTTGTAATTTTCTTGTTTGCTGAAAGCAATAATATAATTGTCATATGCTTCCTCATCTTTCAAGAATCTTAAAAACTTACATATAATCGTTTTTGCATTGTTTTTCATTTCAGTTTTTAGTTATTGGCATAAAAATATTAGTAGTGCACTAAAATTTAAAATTAATGTAAATTCATATATAAGAGATGCTGTCATAATTGTTATTTTTAAATTGTGTATTTGTATTTTTTACCGTTAATGATAATATCTCTTTCAATGACTTGCCTATTTCTCAAACGTCTTTTTTTATTTGTTTGTCGGTTTAACCTATTTATTTCTGCTTTTTTTTTATTAATGTAGTTTGTAATAGAACTAAACCAATCTTTTTCCAAATAATCATCATAATTAGCTGATGCAGCGTAGATGATAAGGATAAAACAAATAAAAAAACTTGCGATACTTTTTATCGTATATGATATTTCTTCAGCAGAAGGGTCTTCATTTGGGATAAGCAAATGATTAATTTTCATTTTGTTACCAACAACAATTTCTGATTTATCTGGTAGAGAAGAAGTGTCTTCATATCGGACAGTAAATGTTGTGTCGCAATCAATTGGCTTGAATGTAACATTCTCATTAGTTTTATTCATTACAATACATTCAACGTCCATTTTCTCATTTACATTATCCAATTGTTCTGCGAAATACAAGGCATATCCCAAACTAACAATTATAAGGATAATCAATGTCAAAAGTTTATTTTTTAGCATAAAAAGTATATTTTTTACCGTTTATAACAATATTTGATTCTGTTTTAGTTTCATTTTTTGGTTGTTCATTATCTTTTTGATTTGTTTTTTTCTTACCATTATCGATGGTAATGGTCAAACCATAATAAATAAACAGAAAAGTAAACAACACACTAAGCACAATAAGACAAAATTCAATTGGCGTTCTGCTTACATTAGGTATATTGTGATTCTTAATACGTACTATTTTATTTACTTCAAGTTTACGGCATATACCATTCGCGAATCTAATATTAGTGAGCTTGGTGAAAGTCTTTTCAAATTCAGTTGGTACTTCTTTATCCGTTGAAAATGTATGAAAAGTTACATTATAACGTAAATTGTGTGTTGGGCATTCTTCTATTTTAACTATTCTACACATTGTAGTGCGCTCACTTTGTACGTAAGAAAGGAGAGTGAAAAATAGCATAGACAATACCATAAGAACAAATAAAATAATAACTTCTCGTAATTCTTCTTTCATTTTTTATAATTTTTATAGTTTATACATTACAAAGATATAAAAAAAAAATAAATTGTACAAAAATATATAATTAAAAATTATTAAAAAAAAATAATACCCATTTTTTTGAATGGGTATTATCTGCAAAATTTATTAATATAACTTTCTATTGATTCATTTACAACTTTCTTGATTTTCTTTTCCTTCATTGCGATATTGTACAGATACTTGAATTTGTTCATACTACCAACAAAAGATTCAAGCTCACTTTTGATACCTATATATTCCTCTTTGTCATTCAAAGCATTAAGCAATGTCATAGTATCATTAATAATATCAGCCAATACTTGTTTTTTTGATTTGATTTGGTATTTTTCTGGAGACAATGCATCAAGCTGAAATTGTCCCTTGATTCCTTGCGTCATTTCAGATACATTATCTTGAATATCTGCAACAGCCTTGGCAATGTCATCCCAAAGATTATGCTCACTCATATTGGATGCATTCCAATGTAATGATTTGATTGCTGTCTTATAGCCTTCCAATTGATTTATATATTGTAATATTTGTTTTTCCATAATAAAAACATTTTAATATAAATATTTGGAAATAATGAAAAAAATGACTATTCGTCCAATTCTTTTACAATCCTACCATTTTTATCAATAAGATATTTTTGACCAAATATACCGCCTTTTTTACCTACTGCAAAACCATTGTTATAATCAGTCATATATGTAAAAGTTTCATCTGTAATGAAATTACCGTCTAAATCTATTGGAGTATATCCAGAAATTTTATTATTGCCGTATCTATATACTATTGCTCTATCTTCATTGAAATCTTTCCCTCTACCAAAAAAATTGTCAATATAATCACCATTAGATTTGATATAAGTAAAACCTCTCAAATAGTTAAAACTTTCTTTAAAACGTACAAGACCTCTGCCACAACTAAAATTATGCACTTCAGCAAAAAAATCATTACTTAATAAGTTACCGTTTGTGTCAATATAATTGTATCCATTATTCAGTTTAACAACAGCAAAACCATTGACAAATCTTCGCGCGTAAGAATATGTTTTGTTGACCAACAATGTTCCATCTTCCTTAATGAAATTATAATGATTATATACTGAATGTAGACGAGCTATACATATACCGTCATAGAAATCTGACATTGCCTCATAATATTCATTGTTTATTAGCTTGAATGTTTTATTATTTGCATAATTAAATAAACCATCTTCGAATTTAACATAATAAAATCCATTTTTCGCTACAGTAACAGATATAATGTTTTTGCAACCATTGTTAGCTATCCTAATTTTCAATTTAACAAAGAATTCAAAATACGTCAAGATATTTCTCATATTAATTTATAGATAATATTTTACTTATCACTATTATATATTTTTTTATTTATTTTAATAAAATATAAAAGTTAAAAATATATAAATAATATTTTTAATTATTAAAAAAAAATATATAATTAATATTAATTAACATTTATATTATATGAAGTCAAAACAACAACAAAATATTACTGAAGTTATCAAATTTATTACCTTTTTAAAAAGAAATGGATTATATGAAAAATATTTGAATAATTTTCATACAAAAGGAGCATATCAGTTCAGACGCAATGTAAAAGAATATTATGGCATGGATGATTTTTTAGTTCAAGATTTTTCTAACCAAACATATTTGGCATATAGTAACTATTGGTATTATTGGTTATGTGTAGTTAATAAAAATAGTTTCATAGATTCTGCTTTCGAATGGGTATATTCTAACGAAGGATATGAGTTCTGGTTTAATGTTGAAAGCCAATGGCAAAAAAACACGTAGTCCAAAACGCAATACGTCAGCAATTTTATTTTTTCAAGACATTTAATACCTTAATTTACAATAAATTAGATGTTTTTAGCTATTTTCAAATTTTAAAATAAACACGGTGGCACATCTTTTCTATTTTAATTGTTTAAAATATAAAAAAATACCCATCAAAGGTTGGTCTTTGATGGGCTTTTTTTATCACTTTTTCAGTGAAAAATGGAGATGCATTTCGTGTTTTTCCTTATCATACTGACGATACACACCCTTAAGGTCTTCCTCAAAGTTTTCTGGTAACGTCACAGATGTGGAGCTAACATGTGTTCCATCTTCAGATTTAACAATAACAGTTAAAACACCGTTTTCGATACACTGCTTAAGAGTTTCCTTGTTTCTATCATAAGGAACAGTTACTGTGATACCGTTTTTAGTCTTCTTAATGTTTTTCTTCAATTCATCGATTGATTCTTGGAGCTTCTTGAATTCCTCATCCATTTGATGGAAGCCAAAATCTAAAAAGCTGTTTCTCCACGATGTAGGGAAGAAGTTGTCAAATTCCTTCTTGAACAAGTCAAGAGAGGTTTCTTCAGATTTCTTACAAGTTTTCATTTCAAAATTCTCCTTTCAATTACAATTTTTATGTACGCACACCAACTTGCGTTTATTATTTCGTATAAAAAATAGTAATCGTAATAGCAAAAATCAAGAGTTTATAGAATAATATTTATCATACAATTTAGTTAAAACTTCATGGAAATTTTTTATAAATTGCTCTTCATTGAAAGATGGAAAATTCATCCTATTATTCATATATTCGAATTTGCAAAAATCTTCAAAAGATATTGTACCATTTTGGAATATTGTCTGTTTAGTGAATTTCTCACCAAATACTTTGGAGCAAACTAAGTTGTAGTAATACTCTCCAATTTTTTCAAGAAAACGTACATTTGGGTTTTTTGGTGGACATATCAAGTCCATTATGATGAGATTTACGACAGCAACAATATACCCATCTTCTTCATCCTTTTGATAATTACCACTTATAAATATATTCATCATTCTTTTTTTACAGAAAGATACAATATAGTCTTTAATTTTGTCCAAGGCATCTTGGTTGTTGTGGTCTTTTAAAGTGCGAATTAGAGAAGAAACGAATATTGGGGCTAACTTTTCAACATCTTCAGTTGTCATAACATTACAGTTGTTTTAGTAGTTTTTTAAATACCTTTTCGTGCAAATCCTTATATTTAATGATTGCAATTTGTTGGGCATTTTTATAATCATCAGAGGAAACAAAGTGTATTACATCTTTCTTCTTATTCCAATATTTAAATGGTAATAGATAATCGTAATACATTAACCAAGGTAGAATAGTTTCAGCAACTGATAGTATTTTTTCCTTCTTGGTTAATTCCTTTGGTTTGTTTTTGTAATAATATGTTTTTTTCATTATGATAAAAACATTTTTTCTTTTGCGACATAAATTCCAGTAATGGTATGATTACCAAGCTTTTGGCTATAATGTTTATATTCGTTTACATAGCCAATGAACCTACTGAACTCGCTTTGAGAAATTCCGTGGTCTTCTGCATATAGACCAGCTGTATATCCCGAATAATCACTAAGCGTACTGTCTGGCTCACCGTCACATAACAGAATAATAGAAGTACGGCAATTAGAAATGGTAATAATTTCGGTGTCAAGGCAATACATCGTAATATATCCTTCTGTACACTTCTCACCAAATTCCATAACAGATGCTTTGGCTACAAGATTACGTACTTGTGAACTTGTAAGGTCAAAGTTAATTCCATGTGCCGCAATATTTGACTCCGTACTAGCAAACACTTTTTCTGTTTTGCTTCGACCGTTTGCTTTTTTACAAATAACAAAATACTTCATATAAATTATTTTTTTTTAGTTAATGAATTTCTTTTTCCAACTCTTTATAGCTTTTTTTACAAACAAGTTCTGGGGCTCCTTTCTTGCAGCACATATACAAGATGTCGTTTTTCTTGATGTCTTCCCTCATATAATAATCTGGATAATTTATCTTTGATTGCTGTAAGAAAGTATACAAATCTTGTACGCATGTAAACTTTTTAGGTTTAGAATTCAAATCACTGAATTCGTAAAATATTATTAGTTTTTTCAATTTCAAGAAACTGTCATAGCACGCAAATTCTGTCATCCATACATCACCAACAGTGTAACCATATACTGTTTTTTTACTATTTCTTTTAATATGATTTTTTAAATCAGTATCTAATCTTTGACGTGCTGATGTTAGATTAATTGATGTCATTTCTTTTTAAGTTTAGTTGAATAATATTCGTTTAATGTGTTTGCTCTTTCAAATAAAGTATCAAACGTCTTACTTGCAATTATGAACGGCTGTTTGTCTGTAGTTATAATTGTACAGTATGAACTGTAATTATTCATAAGAGTTTTTACTTCTGCGGCACTTATTGATATGGTTGTATTTCCTAAATAATCATCTAAAGCCGCTAAGCTACTAAACTTGATGCAATTTGAATTAGTCAAGTGACTACTGTCTTGATAAAGGAATATACATTTTGCCTCATCCAATTCAGATTCTAATGAAGAAGATTTTGTTTCTTCCTTCTTCGGAGCTACATAAGTATCATCCCAATAATAATCATCGTCATAGTCATCACAACTACCTCTACCGCTAAAGAAATAATCATCAATTGACTTGGAATTTTTTGTACACCAATTTTGCCACATTTGTATATATTCGTCCATATCGTCTTCTGATGAACAATCATCAAACTGCCTACCATATGGAGAAGGATTGGTCTTGAGATATGCCTTGAAAATTCCATCAAAGTCTATCTTCTTATTCGTGATTACTATTTTCATACATTATTCATATAATATGTTTTTACACCAATGATTATATATATTTTGATAATAAAACGTAAACTTATATATTTAAAAAATGTTAAAAAGTATTAGATAAAAATATTTATCTTATATGATAAATGTATAAGTTATGGTAACAAGAACATATATTGATAAAATATGCACAATCGTTAAAGATAGTGAGTTGAACAGCGGTATCAACCCAGTAGCTGAACTTCATTATGGTAATGGTATATATTCAAGAATGCTGCTAAAATTTAATGTGGATGGAATAAAGGATAAGATAGAAGATAAGACATTTGCCAACACAGAAAAATTGAGGCATTATTTGCATATGACAAATGCTGGAAGTATTGATTTTACAGAGCTTCACTGTGGAAAGGCTAGCGATGTTTCATATGGTATGGTTAAAAGGGCAACGTCTTTTGACTTGATATTTTTCCTTGTTCCTATGGAGTGGGATGGAGGTAAGGGATTTGATATGGTTAGAGATAAGTTTACAGTAAATGGAACTTATATTAAATTCCACAACAAACTACCAAATCTAGTGTCAACTGATGGATGTAATTGGTTCAAACCAAGAAATGGATACCAATGGAAAGAGGAAGGTGTTTACAGTAATGAAACATTGTCAAGAGAATATGAAAAATTTGGCTCTGACGAAGGAAGTGACATTATTTTATATAGACAGCATTTCGACATTGGAAATGAAAACATACATATCGACATTACTGACTTGGTTAACAAGTATATTAGTGGTGAATTGAAGAATTATGGGATTGGTGTTGCTTTCAGCCCAATGACAGAAATTTCTGATGAAGAATATGAAAGATATTGTAGTTTCTTTACACATAAAACAAATTCATTTTTTGAGCCTTATGTTGAAAGCGTTTATTGCGACTTCATTTCAGATGATAGAGGATGCTTTGCATTGAATAAAAATAACAGATTATACTTGTACTGTAATGTTGGTAGTTCTACAAAGAACCTTGATGAGCTTCCAATATGCACTATAGATGGAAAACAATACGAGGTAAAGCAGTTTGGTAAAGGAATATACTATGCTGAAGTGTTCGGAGATAAAAATGTATTCAATCAAAGAACGATGTATTATGACTTGTGGACGAACCTGAAATATGACGGAATTGAATTGGATGATGTTGAAATGGAGTTCGTAGTGCATTCAGCCAAATCCTTCTTTAATTTTGGAAATACACTTGATGAAAACGTTCATTTTACTTCTTCAGTTTATGGCATTAAGCAAGATGAACACATCAATAGAGGTGATATAAGGAAGGTAGGAATATATGCAAGACAAAACTATACAAAGAACACTGTTATGGTAGTAGACGATATGTACTATAGATTATATGTAATGGATGGTAATAGGGAATTGGATATTATCAGTTGGGAAAATGTAAACAAGACAGTAAAAGAGAATTTCTTTACAATTGACACCTCAATGCTTATTCCACAAAGATATTACATTGATATTAAATACAAATATAATATGGAGGATATTACCGAAAAGAAAGTATTATCTTTTATAATATCCAACGAATTAGGAAATAAATACAATTGATAAATATGGATAGAGGAAAAGTAATAGTTATGCTTGACAACGGTCACGCAGCAGAAACTCCAGGAAAACGTTCTCCTTTATTTGATTCTGATTTAGCTAACAAGTACGGAATGAAACAGTTTAGAGAATATTGGTATAATAGAGAGATAGTATCAATGCTTATCTTGCAATTAGGCGAGTTGGGTATTGAAGTATATGATGTTGTGCCAGAAGAAGTAAAGGATATATCCTTAACCACTAGGGCAAATAGAGCTAACAACAAATACTATTCTGCTGTTAAACAAGGTAAAACAGCCATATTCATATCTGTTCACGTAAATGCTGCTGGCAATGGAAAGGAATGGAAAAATGCTACTGGTTGGTCTGCTTGGACTACCAATGGTAAGACCAATTCAGACAAGCTTGCTGAATGCCTTTATGACGCTGCTGAAGAAGTTCTTAAACCATTAGGCAAGGTAATTAGAACAGATAAATCTGATGGTGACAGAGATTATGAAGAGAATTTCACTGTATTGAAAAAGACTCAAAGTGTTGCAGTGCTTACAGAAAATTTCTTCCAAGATAACAAGAAAGATGTTGAATGGTTGTTATCTGAAGATGGTAAGCAAGCAATTGTCAATATACACATTAAAGGTATATTGAAATATATAGATAAAGTACTTTAATAAAAAAAAGGATGCTATTACAGTATCCTTTTTTTTATTTAAATCTAATAAATAACCATTCTATCAAATAAACTATTTTAGTTAACAGTACCTTAAAGAATAGTTTATTACTATATACTTTAATATCTTCTTCAGCAACAGTCTTTTTATTAGCAACGTAATAAAGATTATAATTAAATACGAATATTGGTAAATCTTCAAAATTATCAAAGTCAAAATCATATTCATTTTTGTCTTGAAGTAATTTTGGTAGCATTTCATATTTTATTTGAGCACCATTATCTGTCAAATATCTTTTTAGTATTCTTATTTTGACACTAGGTGGAAGATTTTTATATTTAACTGTCAGAAAATCTTTCATAGTCATCAATACCGAATAAATACATTAAACCAATAGTAATTAAAATATTATGTGGCGGAAAAAGAATTTTACATTCAATCATAACATATGCAACATATATAGCAAATAAGATAAAAAATATTTCATTTGCCTTGGCTAACTGATTGCTGTTTTTTGTGTTCATAACATCTGTCTTTTACCATTAATCTGTACAATAGTTCATCCTTACTTGCATAATATTTAGTGCAAATGGTTTTTGTTTTGAATGTGAAGAAATAATTGTTGACAAATATAATTTCTATATCCATTCTATCCTTATCATCATATGGAGGTACGTGATATTTGTCACCAATCTTAATGTCTTTCCAATCTATTTGTGCTTTGATTGTTGATTTCATAGTTGGTTCTTTGTGAATCAATTTACGTGCATAATTCAATAATCTGTTGATTGTTTTCATTATGTTATTTTTTCATCATATCTTCCCATTTAGCCAAAAAATCATGGAACGTATCGTAATACGTCTCTATCTCAATCAAGGTAAAATCTTTCTTTGCTTGGCGAAGAAAATTAGTGGCTACTATTTGGATAATCTTCATCTTTGTTTCTGGCAAAGACTTCTTCTCAAAATATTCTTCACACCATTCAATATAAGGTGTAAGATAGCCAAGATACTCTGCAAACAGTACAAAGAGACATGGATTCATATTCTTGATTTTGCATTCAATAGTCTCAACAGTAGTGGTTTTAGTAGGATTTATTTCTGTCATAATGTTTTATTTTTTTGGTTTATAATTAGCGATTAGTTTCTGTAAATCTATCTCAACAACCTTGTTTTCATATTTGTTCTTCTTCTTGTTTACTGATTTTGTTGTCTTGGCATCATTAATGATAATATTTGTTGCTGGATGAAGAACAAATTTTACTTTAGGTTTATAATAATAGCTTTGGTAAGGTGGATTGTAATAATCGCCAAAAACAAATTTTTCATTATATTCTATTGGTTGCTTAAGAGATAAGCTTATAATAGACATAAAAAGACAAATCATAAATATGACAATTACGAGAAGAACCACCAATGTTATCCAATATATTGATTCATTATATTCCATTTGTTTAGTTTTTAGCTCGTACCATTAACTTTGCCAATGTATCTGTATCATATGCAAATTCAATGTCTTTTTTACCTACAACTGTGTAGTTAAACCCCCTTGGAAATTTACATATAATCTTTATATCCTTACGTTTCTCATTAAAATATGGTGGTACGTGATAAGTTGTTCCAACAACAATATCATCCAAACTAACTTGTGGATGAATCTTATCCAAGAATGAAGGTTTTTTAGTTGTACCCAAAATAGGATTGTTTTGCACTCTGTCATTAAGTGGGCAATTAGCCAAAGTCTTTATTGAATCAATATCTGTTTGAACTATCGAATCGAACTTAATGACTTGTTTATTTAGCATATCGCAACGTAATACCAACATATCACTATTAGTATCTTTGATAATTGTGCTTTTCGTGCAATAATAACAGTTTTTACACATTTTATCCTAATTTATTTTTTAAACATTCTTCAAAATATAATATTTTAACATTTATATCTTTTATCCCTTGTTCTTCAAGAAATCTATTTAGAATGCAAGTGAAATCTGTTAACGGCTGTTCATCATTAAACAATATGAATCTGACATCATTCAATACCTTTAACTTGACACCATTGCACAATCTAATAAATTGATTCTTATCAGATAAGAAGTTATATAGACCATATCCATTTGCTGAACCATATACTCCAACACTGTCTGAATCATTGCATTGAGCCATAACGTTCAAATACTTGCTTTTTTTTAACCTATCAATGAATTCTGTATCATCTAATTCATTGTTTGTGAATGACTTAAACCATTTATTTTCAGTTACTTCACATATTTCATATTTAATCATATAAATGTATATTACAGAGTAAATATATAAAAAAATAACGAGACTTAAAACTAAATCTCGTTAAAAATTGTTAATAATTATTGTCACCACCTTTTGGGAACATTTTAGACATAGTGGACATAAACAAATTTCTTTGATTTGGATTACAGCTTGCTAAAAATTTATTAGCATTTGATTTTTGATTATCATCCAATGTATTCCACCATTCTTTATTTTTTTCGTTCGGTTGCTTTTGTTCTTCACTGTTTCCTTCCGAATCGCTATCAGACCAATAATCATATTTTTCTTCAACACCAAACTTGTTTCTGAACATCTGCAAAGCCTTACTCATATTATTATAGAAATTAGCATATAATTCTTGTAGCTTCTTGAAATTCTTTCCACTCATTTGCAATGATTCAAATAACTTCTTGAAATTCTTCCCATTCATTCGCAATGATTCATAATGCATTTCAGGTGGACCATAACTTGATTGACCTGTTGTGCCTTGTGGCGTATATGGGGAAAAATATGATGTTTGTTGTTTTTGCTGTTGTTGTGTTTGGTCTTGGGCTTGTTGTTTTTGCTGTGGCTGTTGTGTTTGGTCTTGGGCTTGCTTTTGAGGTAGCTTCATAATATAATTACGCCATTTTTTGCAATTTGAGAGTAATTTTGACATTGTATCGACACATTCTTGTGGGTCTCCTTTTACATTGTCTTTGGAGAAATTGTTATACATCGTAATCATATTATTACATAATTTCTCCAAATTATCTGGGTCAAAATTAGCACTATTGTTTTCAAGTTGTTGGCTTTCACAATATTGGTTAACAGCGTTCATAAATAACTTTCCATATACAAAAGCTGTAGTAACGTAATATTTGAAAGCCCAAGTACCTTTGCGTGTTGTTTTGCCACCATCTGAAGAACTATCATTAAACAAATCGGCAATGTTTTGACCAAAACCAGCAATGCTTCGTCCAGCACCTTTAATCTTATCCCAAACACCTTCATCAAGCATATATGATTCAATCGATTCGGAAATGATTCTATCAATTTCGCTTTCGTTTAATCTTCTTTTCATAAAGATGACTGTTTGTAACTATTATTATGTGTTTGGGTTTTCCAATGCAGTAACCCTTGCATCCAATGCGTTTATTGAATTTGCCAAGTTTACGATTTGCGATTCAAGTGAAACTATTCGTTCAACAAGTCCATACAATTGAGTATCAAGAATATCATCAGCATCCTTAAGACTACCAGCTATATTAATATAATGAGCTGATGTATTAATTACATATGCAATTGAACCATCTTCTTTTGTAATACCAGCTGCTCTTGCTACTTTCTCAAATCCTTTTTCTGTTACTCTTTCATTTTCAATAACTTCATCAGTAAGATGAGCTACAGAAGTTTCAATGTTTTCCAATGCTTCAGAAACACTGTCAGATGTATTAACTGGTGTTGCACTAGTGAATGCGGATGGATATGTTGCTGCACTATATTCAGCACCTACATTGATGTCAAAGCCATCTACTTCAATTGTTTGAATGTTGTTAGCTACTGTACCACTGATACCATTAACATTGACAGTTGTCAAT
>Ga0310691_10003682_pt1 | contig 18070 bp, 16 predicted proteins | sample 176DNAGHGlowgp2_FD_203887 | JGI IMG/M metagenome (GOLD analysis project Ga0310691, IMG submission 203887) | Sheep rumen microbial communities from Palmerston North, Manawatu-Wanganui, New Zealand - 1766 DNA GHGlow gp2 (v2) (version 2) | ecosystem: Host-associated > Mammals > Digestive system >...
TGGCATCTTGTCCCTGCGGATAGTGCAGTATCACGTCGGGCTGCATCTCACGTCCCGTTTCATCGTTCTTCAGCGGGCGTCCCAGCTCATCCCTCAGCCGTGCCTGCACCTCGTAGTGGATACCCTCCGTCAGTCCCTGCGAGGCCAGGAGGTCGCCCAGGATGATCTCCCCCATATTGCCGCTCACTTTATTGTCACGACGCAACACGTTTGTCAGACTATCCGTCTTCTCTCCCAGCTGCTGGGCCTGCTGTAGCATCTGCTGTATCTGTTCGCGGAACGAAGCCGAATGAGCCGCATTCTCCTTCTGCGTGTCAGCAATGGCCTTCTGCATATTGGTAAGGGCATCCTTCAACGGTTGGGTAATGCCCGTCATCGTCTCAGTATTCTGTTCCTTCAGTTTCGAAGCACTGGCCTCCATCAACTGCTGCGACAGGTTCGAGAACTGTTCGCGAGCCGTTCTCAACTGCTCCTGGAACTGATCCTTTGAGGCCTGCATCTGCTCCTTGAACTGCCGATCACGCCGCTGCAACTCCTCTTCCATTTGCTGGCGTACCAGTTCCAACTCCCTGCCCTGGCTCTCCGCCTTTGCGTGGAGAGTCTTGTTCTCTGCCTCCAGATGGTTCACGCGACTCGTGGCGGCACTCAGTTGCTCACCCTTCATCGAGAGCTCAATATCCTTCTTGCCGCCCTCGATGCGAAGTGTGTCCATCCGCCTGTCCATCAGCAGATAAAGCATCACGGCTCCCACCGCCACACCTATTATTATATATACTGCAATCATCATATCTGTTAAATTTGCTGCAAAATTACAAATTATTATGCATTATGCATTATTAATTATGAATTATTTTGTATCTTTGCCGCATAAAACTTACAATCTTAACAACTTAAAAACTTTTAGAATTATGGATTACAAGATTATCGACATCGAAGGTGTAGGCGACGTTTATGCAGAGAAGCTCGTTGCCGCAGGTATCAACAAAGTAAGCGAACTGCTCGAGAAGTGTGCAGGTCCGAAAGGCCGTCAGGAACTGGCAGAGGCCACGGGCATCAGTGAGAAGCTGATCCTGCGCTGGACCAACCATGCCGACCTGTTCCGCATCAACGGCGTAGGTCCCCAGTTCTCAGAGTTGCTCGAGAAGGCAGGCGTCGACACCGTCAAGGAGTTCCGTCATCGTGTGGCTGAGAACCTGCAGCCGAAGTTGGAGGAGGTCAACGCCCAGTTCAACATCTGTGGCCGCGTGCCCTCTGTTACCGAGGTTCAGAAGATGATCGACCAGGCCAAGGAGCTTGAGCCCAAGATGACGTACTAATCATCCCTTTCATCCCTCCATCCCCTGACCACCCGTCAGGGGATTTTCTTTTCTACACTTAGCGACACTCTTTGACGGATGGTTAAGGGTCAATCTGGGTCTTGGGCCAGTTGACGAGGAAGAGTTTTTCTGTGGCACGAGTGAAGGCAGTATAGAGCCAGTGGATATAGTCGGGGGTGAGCATATCGTCTGTCATATAGCCCTGATCGAGATAGATGTGCGACCATTGTCCGCCCTGGGCCTTGTGACAGGTGACGGCATAGGCAAACTTCACCTGCAAGGCGTTGTAGTAGCGATCGGTCTTGAGTTTCTTGATACGGTCTGCCATGTGCGGGATGTCGGCATAATCCTCCAGCACGGCGTTGTAGAGATGTTCCTGCTGCTCACGGGTAAGGGCTGGGGCCTCAGTGGTGATGGAATCGAGGATAACGATGGCGGTCAGTTCGAAGTCGTCGTAGTCTGGGAACTGCATAGTGACCTCAGCGAAGCGGAAACCATAGAGTTCGTGGATATGTCGCACACGCTGCACCACAGCCAGGTCGCCATTAGCGATAAACGTTATATTGTTTACGGTTGACGGTTTACAGTTTACGGGTGATTTGCTGGCAAGCCCTTCTGAACCTTTAGTGTAATCATCTGTCAACTGTAAACCGTCAACTGTAAACTTCTCTATCCAAAAGTAGTTGTTCTTCACAATCATCAGCAGATCACCACGACAGAGTTCGTCCTCACGGTCAAGGATGGTGTTACGGATGCCTTGATTATAAATGTTCGCGCGTTTGTTGCTGCGCGTGATGACCATCGTCTCATCCATGCCCACACGGCTATAGCTGGAAGAGAGACTCTCTATCAGCTCGTCGCCAGGGACCACCTGGATATCAGCGAAGCCCTTGAACCTTATCTGTGGAAGAAGTATTCTCACTCCACGCTCCTCACTCCATATTCCTCGAATCCTCGTGGCATTCCAGAGGATGCCCGATTCCTCACTCTGACGGAGCACCTGATTCAGGTCACACTCATAGACCTTCATACCATAGCCACGCAGCATGTTAGTGGAGAGGGCCGGACTCTCATCCTCGCCAACGGGTGGCAGCTGGGCCTTGTCGCCAATGAGCAGAAGTCGGCAGTTCATACCATTATAGACAAACTGCATAAGGTCATCGAGCAGACAGCCGCTGCCGAAGGTCGACTCGCCATAACCCTGATTGGCAATCATCGAGGCCTCATCGACCACGAAGAGAGTGTCGCGATTAAGGTTGTCGTTGAGTGTGAAGGCAGAAAGACTGCCTGCCGATTTCTGGCGGTAGATACGACGATGGATGGTGTAGGCGGCATGGCCTGCATGCAACGAGAACACCTTCGCAGCCCGTCCTGTTGGTGCCAGGAGTATCAACTTCTGATTCAACGACACGAGGGCCTTGACGATAGCGCCAGCAAGCGAGGTCTTACCCGTACCAGCAGCTCCACGGAGGATCATCACGACATGCTCCTCACGATCGGTCATGAAGAGCGAGAACACGTCGAGGGCATGTTCCTGTTCCTCAGTCGGCACCAGGCCGAAGGTCTGGAGAATACGGTATTTCAGCTCGTCTTGAATCATTTCGACCACAAAGATAATGATTATTTGCGATTTATAATTTCTGTTTTACCATTTTTTTTCGGCGGCAGCAAATTTTTCACTCTTCACTCTTCACTTTTCACTTTAATTTTTGTACCTTTGCACCCAAATGCATAAATCAGACAAGATTATCAACATCATCCTGGCGCTTGTGGCACTTGGCTTGTTCGCCCTGTGTTGTGTCAGTGTGATGAGTTGAGATACGACAGTTATGGAGGAGATACAGGACAAGAAGATGATCATTCGCATCGGGAGGAACACCCTCTCGTTCACCGTGCCCGACCCCACAGACAAGGAGCACCCCTTCAACCACGAGCCCTACGTGGTAAAAGGCGGCATCTCCATGGCCGCCAACCTGCGGGAGGCCCTGAAGACAGCCCGATTGGCAGCGGAGCCAGTGAGACGCGTGCAGGTGATGGTTGACACTCCAGCGATGCTCGTGCCCATCGAGCAGTTTGAGGAGCAGGACATCGACGACCTCTACAGCTACACCTTTGCCCCCAGCCCAGAGCCACGCAGGATGCTCTTCAACGTGCTGCCCGACCTAAAGGCCGTATGCATCTTCCCTGTCAACAAAGACTTATATGGTGTGGTCTGCGACCGTTTCGACAACGTGCAGTTCATCCACGCGATGACACCCGTGTGGCGCCATCTGCACCAACGCAGTTTCACAGGCCACTTCAATAAGCTCTACGCCACATTCCACGCTGGGAAGGTGCACTTGTTCGTCTTCCAGCAGAACAGGTTCCGCTTCTGCAACGTCTTTGACGCCAGCCATGCTCGCGACGCCCTCTACTTCATCATCTACGTGTGGAAACAGCTGCGGCTCGACGCCATGCACGACGAGTTGCACATGGTGGGCGACATTCCTGAACAGGAACAGCTGACTGACGAGCTGAAGCAGTATCTGGAGAAGGTGTACGTGGTGAACCCCGTGGCCGACTTCCACTTACCGACGGCCGCTGTAGTCAAGGGCATGCCGTATGACCTTATGACACTCATCGTAAAGGGAAGATAATAATATGTTTACGGTTTACAGTTTACGGTTTACAGATGATTACTTCTATAGGCAATTGTCTGGGCGTGCAAGGAAATCATCTGTAAACTGTAAACCGTAAACTGTAAACAATAAAAATATGCGCATTATCACAGGAAAATACAAGGGAAGGCACTTTGATATTCCGAGGACGTTCAAGGCCAGGCCTACGACGGACTTCGCCAAGGAGAACATCTTCAATGTGCTCACACAGTATATCGACTTCGAAGGTGCCGAGGCGCTTGACCTCTTCTCAGGCACTGGCAGCATCACCCTCGAGCTGTTGTCGCGCGGTTGCAGCCGAGTGGTCAGTGTGGAACTCGACAGAGACCATCACCGTTTTATCCAGCAGTGTCTGCAGAAACTGGTATCACAGGGGGACGGTTCTTTTGTGATACCGCTCCGCGGCGATGTGTTCAGATACATCAAGTCATGCAAACAACAGTTTGACTTCATCTTTGCCGACCCTCCCTATGCCCTGAAAGAACTGCCTACGATCCCCAGCCTTATCTTCGAACGGGGACTGTTGAAAGAAGACGGCATCTTCGTCTTCGAGCATGGTAAGGACAATGATTTCTCTAGTGATCCGCACTTCGTGGAACATCGAAGCTACGGCAGCGTGAACTTCTCGATTTTCAGAACAACGGCGACAACATCCGAGTGACACTTTCCCAAAGTCTGGTGAAGAAGCCGGCTCGCATACGCTGAGGCAGGTCGCGCAACGCCACGCAATGCTGCTCATCGTCGAGGAACACTTTCTTCATGCGCAAGGCCACACCCTCATCGTAGAAAAACACATTCGCCTCGAAGTTATTCTCAAAGCTACGGAAATCCAGATTCGTCGAGCCACAGGTGCTGATGGCATCGTCGCACACCATCAGCTTTGAATGCAGGAAGCCCGCTTCATAGAGACTCACCTGGACACCAGCCTCGACCACCTCGCGCAGATAACTGCGACTGGCCCACTCCACAAAGCGGGCATCGCTGTGGCGAGGACAGATGACACGCACGTCGACACCTGCCAGGGCAACGGTCTTCAGGGCGAAGAGCACGGGGTCGTTAGGCAGAAAGTAAGGGGTCTCCAGATAGAGATATCGCCTGGCGCCCGTAATGATACGCACGAAGCCCTGCATGATCTCAGGATAGGGCGTCACAGGACCGCTCGTCACCACCTGCACGATACAATTGTTCGACGGCACATCCTCCTCCGTATGCTGGGGATAGTACTTGCGGTCGGAGAGCAGCGTACGGTCTACGAAATACCAATCCACGAGGAAGGTGCGCTGCAAGGCGTTGACGGCCCCTCCACGGATTCGGAGCATCGTGTCGCGCCATGGCTGATCACCCGTGCCCTTCACATAGCGCAGGGCGAAGTTCATGCCACCGATATAGCCCACCAGTCCGTCGATGACGATCACCTTGCGGTGGTTACGGTAGTTCACCTTACTGGTGAACGATGGGAATCTCACAGGCAGGAACGCCGACACCTCGATACCCTCCTCACGCATCCGCTCGAAGAACTGACGGCTGACATTCCAGCAGCCCACATCGTCGTAGATCACCCTGACCTCAACCCCTTCGCGGGCTCTGTCGATCAGAGCATCGGCGATGAGCTGTCCCAAGGCGTCGTCGGAGAAGATATACATATCGATGTGGATATGGCTCTTGGCCTGACTGATGTCGCGCAACAGGGCACCAACAAACTGATAGCCGTCGGTGAGGATATCAGTGGCATTGTCCTTGAACGGCAACGAGAGGTTCTGGTTAATGAAGAGGTCTATCAGGGGCTTGTGGCGCTCAGGCAGTCGCAGGTTCTGCTGTTCCACGAAGCCCAGCATCGAGCGTTTAGTCAGCTGGTTCATGTTGCGTTCGCTGACGTAGCGCTCCTTGCGGGTGTTGACGCCAAAGAAGATATAGAATATCACACCCACCACTGGCACAAACCAGATGACCAATGCCCATGCAAAGGTCTTGGCAGGCTGACGGTTGTCGAGTATCACATGGATGATGGCCAAGATGGCTATCACCTGCGATACGACTACAAATATGACATTCCAACTCATACTATCCAATCACGTCGTTACCCAACTGTTTGGCGAGGGCATCGCGCAACTGTTGGGTGTCCTTGAACTCCTCCAGCAGCTGTTTCATCCGCTCCATGTCGCTGCCTACGGTCTTCAGCTGTTTCTGAATATCCTTCAGCCGCTCCTCGATGATAGTCTTCCTCAGATTGAGCACCAGATGGAGCACCCGCTGACGGAGTCCGCCCTCACGCTCCTTGGGCTGGAAGCCCTTACTCAGCTGATAGCGGTCGATGGCCAGGTCAGCAGCCAGCGTGCTGATGGCGATGTTTGGGTGGTGCATGAAGTAATCCTCGGCCTTGAAATCGGCCTCGCCACTGTGAGCGGACACTTCTGAGAGGATCTGGTTATAGCGTTCGTCGTGGAAGGAGATGCCGTCCTGTCCCAAATCGTAGGCGATGTACTGCGCCACCGTCAGGCTGACGGTCTGTCCGTCGTCAGTCTCCACGTTATCGAAGATCACCTTCTCACCATCCCGCACAAGGGCCTGCACCAAGAGACGTTCTATTTCGGCTTCAGGAGTCAAGAGTCGGGAGTCTGGAGTCTGTAAATGACTCTGTTCATTTCTATTATATCCCGACTCTTGACTCGCGACTCCTTGTATCCTTCCCTCTTTTTCCTTCTCCTCGATGTCCTTGCTGATCATACCGTTCATCGAGTTCAACAGCGTCTGTTCCTTGATACCCAAACGCTGGGAAAGTTCACTGAGATAGGTGGAGCGCAGGATGGGATCTGGTACCACGGAAATGCTTTTCACAATGCCGCCGATAGCCTCGGAACGCTTCACGGGGTCTGTTACGTTCTCCACCGTCAGACGGGTCTTGAACGAGATGAAGTCCGTTGCGTTCTTTTCTATATACTCCTTGAACTCCGTAGCCGTGTGCTTGCGAGCAAACGAGTCTGGGTCATCGCCATCAGGCAGCAGCAACACCTTGATATTCATGCCCTCGGCCAGCAACATATCGGTGCCTCGCATAGCGGCATGGATGCCTGCCTCGTCACCATCATATAATAAGGTGATGTTCTGCGTGAAGCGTCGCAGCAACTTGATCTGGTAGACGGAGAGCGCCGTACCTGAGTTGGCCACCACGTTCTCCAGTCCGCACTGGTGCATGGCGATCACGTCGGTATAGCCCTCCACCATATACACACGGTCATCCTTCGCGATGGCCTTCTTGGCCTGATAGAGACCGTAAAGTTCGTGGTCCTTGTGGTAGATTTCCGAGTCGGGAGAGTTGACATATTTCTGCTGTACGCCTTTGGTTCGTGCGTCGAGCAGTCGACCTCCGAAGGCCACCACCTTGCCGCTCACGTTCAGCCAGGGGAAGATCACGCGACCAGCGTAGCGATCCTTTAATGAGGAATGAGGATCCTCATTTCTCATTTCAATGCAGAGTCCTGTCTTCACGAGGAACTCCGCCTGATAGCCCGCCTTCATCGCCGCTGTGGCCAGGGCATCGCGTTTCTGCAGGGCATAGCCGAGACTGAACTTCTCAATGATATCATCACGGATGCCACGGCTACGGAAATACTGCTTGCCGATGGCGATACCGTCTGGATCAGTCTTCAGAATGTCGTGGAAATAGTTCTTCGCCCACTCGTTGATGATGAGCATCGACTCACGCTCACTCTGCTCACGCTTCTCCTCGTCAGTCAGTTCCTTTTCCTCGATCTCAATGTTGTATTTCTTCGCCAGCCAGCGCAGGGCCTCGGGATAGGTGATCTGCTCGTGCTTCATCAGGAAGTTGATGGCCGTACCTCCCTCGCCGCAGGCAAAGCACTTGCAGATCTGTTTCGAGGGCGACACCATGAACGAGGGCGTCTTGTCATCGTGGAACGGACACAGGCCCTTGTAGTTCACGCCCGCCTTTCTCAGCGTCACGAACTCTCCCACCACGTCAACAATGTTCGTGGCGTCCATGATCTTGTCTATCGTCAGCCTGTCTATCATCTAATCTATCATTTCATCACACGACGGCAAACCAGCCAGACGAGGCCCATGCCCATCACTGTCAGCAACAGGAAGATGAAGCCCAGCCTGACCAACGGCTGCATGGCATTCTGGTTGGACACAACGACAGCTACCGACCAGTCGACATGGTTGATAGGGGCGTAATAGACCGTCGACGGTATCCCATTGACCAGCAAGTCGATTGTGCCACTCTTTCTCTGCTCCATACTATGGCTAGCCTGTTCCTTGGTCAGCGTCACGGCCTTTCCTTCTGGGTTGGTGGCAATGCAGCAACCATCGTGGTTGATGACCACCGTATAGTAATCAGGCTCATCGAGCAGGAAGAACTTGTTCTGCTGAAGGTTTCTCCTACTCTCCTCATCGATGCGCTGCAACTCCTTGGCCAGCCACTCAAAGGTCATATCAGCTCCGCAAACACAAGCCAGACGACCTTCCTTGTCGAAGACGGGCTTGACGTAGGTCGTATAGTGGCCGCTGATGCTTGTGCCGTCATTATAATAATAAGGATCAGACCAGAAACTGTCGTTCGACTCCTTGGCACGGACATACCAGGCGGAATTATGGTATTGATGACGTTCTGAACCCACTTGACGGCACTCGAATGCGCTACTGTCAATATGATGCACATAAGGCTCGAACCATTGCCCCATCTGTTGGAAATAGTGGGGCTCGAAGGCGGCGAAATAGCCTCTCACCTCTGGGTTCAGGCTGGTCTTGCTCTCCAGGGCGGCAATGACAGACTCAGGGGAGTCGAGATGCTTCTCCACCTCATCGAACACGTTCTTGGCATTCATCTCCATGCCTCTGACGGTCTTGGCGATCTTCTCAGAAGCCAAGTCCATCATGCCCACATAAAACACATGACGCTCGGCCTTAGCTGTCTGGTAGCAAGTCCAGAGGGCGACGGCCCAAAAGATGAAGAAGACTGCCAGCACCGTCAGCAGCACAAACAGTCTTTTTGTCTTGATTATAGGTTTTGATGTCTGTTCCACAGTTCTTTCGTTATTTTACTTTTTGAGATACTCGGCCAGGGGCGAGTGGATGTCGCGGAGGCCCTGAGCCACGCTACGGGCGTTCATCTGAGCGCCTATGAGCGAGGTGTGCGTATGGTCGTTATTGAAATATTTCGAAGCTTTCTGCTTGCTCTTGGCCTCATCCTTTGAGGCGAACTTCTTGTCGAGGAAATCGGCAGAGATATTGTGCACATCGACGAAGGCGACACCCGTCTGCTCGACCACCTCACGATACCACTTGCCATAGGAGTCGTTGCGACGCTCGATATGACCGCCAGGCCACTCGTTGCGCGGCGTGAGCGAGAGCAGGATAGGCGTGGCACCCTTCTCGCGAGTGTCGTCGATCATCTTCTTCAGATACCAGCCGAAGCTGTAGACCAGTTCGTAGCGACCGTCTTTCTCCATCTGATAGACATGACAGGTGTCAGCCGTTCCAGGGATGACGCCACGTTCCTTCACATCGTTGATGGGACAGATATCGTTATGGCCAAACTGGAGGAGTACGAAGTCACCAGGCTGGAGAGCATTATAGACGCGCTCCCAGCGGCCCTCACGGATATAGCTGCGCGTAGAACGGCCTGCCATCGCCACATTTTCCCACGTGATCTTCAGGGGGTCGAAGATGATGCCTGCCTGCGAGCCCCAACCCCACATGCCGTCTGCGTCCTTGTCCTTATTCTTCACCGTCGAGTCGCCTGTGATAAAGACCATCGGCTTGCCTGCCTCACGACCTTGGCCGTAGGCTGGCAGCTCTACATTGACCATCATCGCCTGAAGGGGTTTCAATAAAGGGTTCGACGAGTAGTAGATGCCCTCTGCGGCAGAGCGCGCGTTGAGCTCGGCACCATAGGCGGAGGTGTGGATATGGTCGCCGAAGAAATGATACTGCTCCTTCCAGTGGCTGAAACCGTCGAGCTTCGCGCCGGAGATCTCGTTGAGGTCTACGAAGGGGACACCTTCCGTGGCTGCGACATAGGCAGCCCACTGGGTCTGTGGCTTGCGCACAATAAGCCCCTTCTGGTCGTAGGCATCGCGAGGTGTAAGTGACATCAGAATGGGATTGGCACCTGCCTGACGGATCTCACGGATGTAACAACGCAAGTAATGGCCATAGCTATAGACGGTATCAGGAACCTGTTTACGCAAGTTATAGCCTACGATCATCGTATCCTCTGCCACACCGTCGATGACCCCACGGGCGCGCTTGGCATCGAAGAAGTCGGCATGGTCGTTATGGCCGATGCTCACAATCACCCAGTCGCCTGGCTTCAGGGCCTCGCGCACAGCTGGCCACAGGTCGGTGTAGAAGTTACGGGTCGACATACCGCCTAAGGCCTGGTTCTCAACGGAGATCTTGCGCCCGTCGAAGTATTTGTTGGCATAAAAACCCCAGCCCCACTGTCCGTTGGAGCCGTTTCCCATCGTACCGTTGCGCATGGTGGAGTTGCCTATCAGGAATAGCACGGGGTTAGCGCCCTGCCTGGTGGATCCTGGAGCCGGACGGTTCATCAGCGCCTTCGCTATGGAGTCAGGGGTATTGTCGATAACTTTCTCCTCCGTCACAGGCGTCGGCAGGTTGTCGAATGTCTGACCCACAGAAATGAGGAGTGAGAAATGTAAAGTAAAAAGTAGAAGCAGTAGTTTTTTCATATCTATCATGTTCAATGTTCAATCATCAATGTTCAATCATTAATCTCCCTACGGTTTCATAAATACAAAATAGACGGCAGCCACCAGACAAAGGGCTGCTGCAGCGTGATTCCAGTGGAGCTGCTCGTGCTGGAATATGAAGTTCGCGATGACGGCGAAGACCACCAACGAGATGCACTCCTGGATGACCTTCAGCTGCACAAGGTTGAAAGGACCGCCATTATCGACGAAACCCAGACGGTTAGCAGGCACTTGACAGCAGTACTCGAAGAAGGCGATCATCCATGAAAAGGCAATCACCAGATATAGAGGCCAGTTGGTGGAAACGCCAGACTGCTGGAGGCGCAAGTGACCATACCAGGCGAAAGTCATGAACACGTTGCTCATGATGAGCAGCAGAATCGTATAAAGTCCGTTTGTCATATCATCAATCTTTTTCTGCTTTTGACGCTGCAAAATTACGACTATTTTTTGAAAATACCATCACCGAATGGAAAATATTAGCTTGATAATAATCAATTATGCCTGAAACAGATTGCACAAAAAGGCCAAAGTGTGCACAATTTGGCTGATTTTGTGCAATTTATTTGGCTGTGTGCGCAAAAAGTCTTACCTTTGCAGCCGATTTTGCAAAAAGGATATCATTTTTACACATTATTAATAATAATATGGCTTTAAAGATTGTTGTTCTGGCCAAGCAAGTGCCAGACACCCGAAATGTGGGTAAGGATGCAATGACTGCCGAAGGAACGGTGAACCGTGCTGCCTTGCCCGCCATCTTCAATCCAGAAGATTTGAATGCCTTGGAGCAGGCCCTTCGCCTGAAGGAGCAGAATCCGGGCTCAACAGTAGGAATCCTCACGATGGGTCCTCCACGTGCAGGTGAGATTATCCGTCAGGGACTTTATCGTGGCGCTGATACAGGTTGGTTGTTGACCGATCGTCTCTTCGCTGGTGCTGATACCCTCGCTACATCTTATGCGCTGGCTACGGCCATCAAGAAGATTGGTGATGTGGACATCGTGATCGGTGGTCGTCAGGCTATCGATGGTGATACCGCTCAGGTTGGTCCTCAGGTGGCTCAGAAGCTGGGCCTCAACCAGGTGACTTACGTTGAGGAAGTTAAAGGAGTTGAAGAAGTTGAAGGAGTTAAGAAGGTTACCGTGAAGCGTGTGATCGACGGTGGTGTGGAGACTGTAGAGGCTCCCCTGCCCGTGGTCCTCACAGTGAATGGTTCAGCTGCTCCCTGTCGTCCCCAGAACGCCAAGCTGGTGATGAAGTACAAGCGCGCTACCTGTCCCATGGAGCGTCCTGCCGAGGGTACACCATACGACTATCTGTACGACGAGCGCCCTGAGCTGACACTGAACCAGTGGAGCGTGGCTGATGTCGATGGCGACGTGCAGCAATGCGGTCTGAATGGCTCGCCCACCAAGGTGAAGGCCATTAAGAACATCGTGTTCCAGGCTAAGGAGTCGAAGACTTTGACGGCTTCTGATGCTGATATCGAGGGAATGATCAAAGAATTGTTGGACGAGAAGATTATTGGTTAATTGAGATATGAACAACGTATTTGTATATTGCGAAATTGAAGGTACTCAGGTACAGGAAGTATCTCAGGAGCTGCTGACCAAGGGTCGTAAGCTCGCCAATGAACTGAAGGTTGAACTCCACGCCGTTGTTGCCGGTACTGGCATCAAGGGTAAGGTGGAAGACCAGATTCTGCCTTACGGTGTCGACAAACTGTTTGTGTTCGATGCCAAGGATCTGTTCCCTTACACCTCAGCTCCCCACACTGACATCTTGGTTAACCTCTTCAAGGAGGAGCAGCCACAGATTTGCTTGATGGGTGCTACCGTTATCGGTCGCGACCTCGGTCCTCGTGTAAGTTCTTCGCTGACCTCTGGTCTGACTGCTGACTGCACAGAGCTGGAGATTGGCCCGTATGACGATGCCAAGACCAAGACCCACTACGACAATCTGCTCTATCAGATTCGTCCTGCTTTTGGTGGTAACATCGTGGCCACCATCGTGAACCCCGACCACCGTCCCCAGATGGCTACCGTCCGCTCTGGCGTGATGCAGAAGGCCATCTACGAGGGTGACTGCAAGAAAGAGGTGGTTTATCCTGAGGTCAGCAAGTATGTAAGCCCTGAGGCTTTCGTTGTGAAGGTGCTCGACCACCACGTGGAGGCTGCCAAGCATAACCTGAAGGGTGCGCCCATCGTCGTGGCTGGTGGTTACGGCATGGGGTCTAAGGAGAACTTCGACCAGCTGTTCGAGTTGGCTAAGGTTCTGCATGGTGAGGTTGGTGGTTCTCGTGCAGCTGTTGATGCTGGCTGGTTGGATCACGACCGTCAGATTGGTCAGACTGGTGTTACCGTTCACCCCAAGGTGTACATCGCCTGCGGTATCTCTGGACAGATTCAGCACATCGCTGGTATGCAGGACTCTGGTATCATCATTTCCATCAACTCTGATCCCGATGCCCCCATCAACCGCATCGCCGACTACGTGATTGTTGGTACCGTAGAGGAGGTAGTTCCCAAACTCATTAAATACTATAAGCAAAATTCGAAGTAATTATGGCAAACTATTATAGCGATCATCCTGAAATCGGGTTCTACTTGAACCACCCCCTTATGGCTCGTATCGTTGAGCTGAAAGAAAAGGGTTTCGCTGATGCGAAAGAATATGACTACGCCCCCGTCGATCTGGGCGATGCCATCGAGAACTACAAGCAGATTCTCGACATCACTGGCGACGTGGCTGCCAATATCATCGAGCCAAACGCCGAGAGCGTCGACCTCGAAGGTCCGCACCTCGAGAACGGACGTATGATCTACGCTTCTAAGACTTACGAGAACCTCGACGCCACCCGCAAGGCTGGTTTGTGGGGTGTCTCCATGCCCCGTCGTTATGGCGGTTTGAACCTGCCTAACGCAGTGTTCTCTATGCTCTCTGAGATGATCAGTGCTGCTGATGCTGGTTTCCAGAACATCTGGAGCCTGCAGAGCTGTATCGACACGCTGTATGAGTTTGGTAGCGAGGAGCAGCGCCAGAAGTACATCCCACGCGTTTGCGCTGGTGAGGGTATGTCGATGGACCTCACAGAGCCCGATGCTGGTTCCGACCTGCAGCGCGTCATGCTGAAGGCTACCTTCGACGAGAAGGAGAACTGCTGGCGCCTGAACGGTGTGAAGCGTTTCATCACCAACGGCGATAGCGACATCCACCTTGTGCTGGCTCGCTCTGAGGAGGGCACTAAGGACGGACGTGGTCTGTCGATGTTCATCTACGACAAACGCCAAGGTGGTGTGAACGTGCGCCACATCGAGCACAAGCTGGGTATCCACGGCTCTCCTACCTGTGAGCTCACCTATAAGAACGCCAAGGCAGAGCTCTGCGGAAGCACCCGTCTGGGACTGATCAAGTACGTGATGGCCCTGATGAACGGTGCCCGTCTGGGTATCGCCGCACAGTCTGTAGGTGTTGAGCAGGAGGCTTACAACGAGGGGCTGGCTTATGCCAAGGAGCGTCAGCAGTTTGGTGATAAGATCATCAACTTCCCCGCTGTTTACGATATGCTCAGCCGCATGAAGGCCAAGCTCGATGCTGGTCGTTCACTGCTGTATGAGACAGCTGCTTACGTTGATATCTACAAGTGTCTCGAGGACATCGAGCGCGACCGCAAGCTCACACCTGAGGAGAAGCAGGAGCTGAAGAAGTACCAGCGTCTGGCTGATGCCTTCACTCCCCTGGCTAAGGGTATGAACTCAGAGTATGCTAACCAGAACGCCTACGATGCCATCAGCATCCACGGTGGTTCAGGCTTCATCATGGAGTACAAGAGCCAGCGTCTGTTCCGCGACGCACGTATCTTCTCTATCTACGAGGGTACTACCCAGCTGCAGGTAGTAGCCGCTATCCGCTACATCACCAACGGCACCATGCTGAACAACATCAAGGACATGTACGAGAACACGGAGGTAAGTGCTTCTTTGCAGGGCTTGAAGAACCGTATTGGCTTGCTGATTCCCGTTTACGAGGAGTCTATCGCCAAGGTAAAGTCTCTTGAGAACCAAGACACTCAGGACTTCCTCGCCCGTCGCCTCTACGACATGACTGCCGAGTTGGTCATGAGCTTGCTGATTCTCCGCGATGCCACCAAGGCTCCCGAGCTCTTCAAGAAGAGTGCCAATGTCTATGTCCGCATGACAGAGGAGGATGTGATCGCCAAGATGTCGTACATCAAGCTGTTCCAGGTAGAGGATCTTGAGAACTTCAAGGCCGCAGAGAAGGAAGAAGCTGAGTAATCAGTCATGATTGAGAAAGAATTGGACGAAAGAGTCGCCCGTGCGGTTGACAATTTCATGGCCGGATATGGCTGCTGCCAAAGTGTGGTGGCAGCCTTTTCCGACCTTTACGGATTAGACGAGACGCTGGCCAAGAAGATTGCAGCAGGTTTCGGAGGCGGTGTAGGCCGTCTGAGAATGATGTGTGGTGCCGTCTCTGGCATCGTGATGCTCGTAGGTCTCGACTGCGGACAGACGGAAGGCAGCGACCGTGAAGGCAAATCCGCCTGCTACAAAGTCGTTCAGGATCTCCTTGCCAAGTCGAAGGAAGAGAACGGCAGTCTTATTTGTGCCGAGATTCTCGGCATCCAAGGCCACGCAAAAGCCCCATGCAGCTACGTAGCTTCCGAGCGCACAGCAGAGTACTACAAGAGCCGTCCATGTGCCGCAAAGGTAGAGAGTGCCGCGAGAATCTTCGCTAACTATCTGAAGGAGAAAGAAGAATTCTGTCGGGAAAGTCGATAGTATTCATTTCCCCTCTAACTCCCCCAGACTCAGGGGGAGAATTATATGTTTTTCAATGAGACGGGGCACGGCATAGTTGTCGAGTTCCGTTTCTTTTATCCATATATAATCAAGGGGAAGCACAGGCCTCTCTGCTGGTTCCCACAGGTAGAAATCGGCATAGAGAATGCGATGGGTCAGAACATGCTTCACGTTTTTTCTTAACAACACAGCACCTGCCGGAACCGTATCGCAAAGGAAAGGTTCCCAGAGACCTTGCCAGATGTCGCCAGGGCCACGGCGATGGAGAGCCGTTTCACCGTTATACCTTATATAGATATAAATAAGGTGGCGCTCACGCACCTTCAGCGTCTTCAGCTTAACAGGCAGTTCACCTACCCTACCCTCACGCAGGGCGACACAGCTTTCCATCAACGGACACTCCTGACAACGAGGTGACTGGGGCGTACACTGGATGGCACCGAAGTCCATGATTGCCTGGTTGTAGAGAGAAGAGAGGTGAGAGATATGACTGGAGGATTCTGGGGTAGGCAGGAGGGACTGAGCGAGGGATTGGAAGAGTTTTTTGCCCTCGGTGGTGTTGATGGGGGTATCGATGCCGAAGTGACGGGCGAGGACACGGTAGACATTGCCATCGACGACAGCAGCAGGCAGACCGAAGGCGATGCTCCCGATGGCAGCAGCGGTATAGTCGCCCACGCCCTTGAGTTTCCGGATTTCCTCAAGAGTGTCAGGGAAATGACCAAGGGCGACAATCTGTTTGGCGGCATAGTGGAGGTTGCGGGCACGACTGTAATAGCCCAGTCCCTGCCACTCGCGTAGCACTTCGTCTTCCGTAGCAGCAGCCAGTGCCTCCACCGTCGGCCAACGATGCATGAAGCGTTCCCAGTAGTCCCAGCCCTGCTTCACCTGCGTCTGCTGGAGGATAATCTCCGAGAGCCAAATGGCGTAAGGGTCGCGGGTCTGCCGCCAAGGCAGGTCACGGCCGTTCTCACGAAACCACTGAAGGAGGGTTAGGGCGAAGTTCATTGTTCTTTTTTTTGTTTACAGTTTACAGTTTACGGTTTACAGATGATTACTTCTATAGGAATTTTCTGGGCTTGCACAGTTATCAACTGTAAACCGTAAACCGTAAACTGTAAACAACTCATAATTTCCCTTGTTCGCCAAGATACGAGTCCTTGAAGCCGAGGAAGTATAGGACGCCGTCGAGGCCGATGGTATTAATGGACTGCTTGGCGTTGGCAACCACACGGGGCTTGGCGTGGAAGGCGATCCCGAGGCCAGCCTCGGAGATCATTGGCAGGTCGTTGGCACCGTCACCTACGGCGATGGTCTGGGCAAGGTTCACTTTCTCCACCTGGGCAATGAGCTTCAGGAGTTCTGCCTTACGATGGCCGTCGACAATCTCGCCCACATAACGACCCGTCAGCTTGCCGTCCTCACCGATCTCGAGTTCGTTGGCATAGACATAATCGATGCCATAGCGACGTTGCAGATACTCGCCAAAGTAGGTAAATCCACCTGAGAGAATGGCAATCTTATAGCCACAGCGCTTAAGGATGGTCATCAGACGGTCTGCACCCTCGGTGATGGGCAGGTTCTCGGCAATCTCCTGCATCACACTCACGTCAAGCCCCTTCAGCAAGGCCACTCGACGGGTGAAACTCTCCTTGAAGTCGATCTCGCCACGCATGGCACTCTCCGTGATGGCACGGACCTGAGCCCCAACCCCATTGCGCTCTGCGAGTTCATCGATACATTCTGTCTGAATCAGCGTGGAGTCCATATCGAAACAGATGAGACGACGCATACGACGGAACATGTCGTCGCGTTGGAAAGAGAAGTCGATCTCCATCTCCTGCGACAATTTCATCAGCTTCGACTGCATCTCCTGACGGTCTGTGGGTTCTCCGCGCAACGAGAACTGGATGCAGGCACGGGTGTACTTCGTGGGGTTCTTAATGCTCTTACGACCCGTGAGACGCAGGATGGAATCGATATTGAAGCCCTGATCCGCGAGGATGCGGGTAGCACCCTCGATTTGACGAGCCTCCAGCTGGCGACCCATCACCATGAGGATATAACGGTTCTTGCCCTGATGGCCCACCCAGTCCTCATACTCATCGTCGCTGATGGGTGAGAAACCTATCTGCACTCCCAGTTCTGTGGCCTTGAAGAGCAGTTCCTTCATCACTTGTCCAGAGTGGGTCTCGTCCATACGGATAAGGATGCCCAGCGAGAGCGTCGAGTGGATGTCTGCCTGACCAATATCGAGGATCTGGGCATCATACTTGGCCAGGATAGCCATAATCGATGCTGTCAGTCCAGGACGGTCCTGACCTGTTATCCTGACGAGGATCTGCTCCTTACGGTTGCTATTTTCCATATCGTTTAATTGTTTTGGCTGCAAAATTACTAATAAATCCCCAACCCTGCAAGAGGCTGGGGATTCTTTTTACCCTTTTAATCTTTTTACCTGATTAATGAATACCTTTTTATCTTCAAATCACATGAAGTCCGAGGAACACCATCAGACCGTTCATCAGGATCCAGAAGATAGC
>Ga0310691_10003683_pt1 | contig 18065 bp, 14 predicted proteins | sample 176DNAGHGlowgp2_FD_203887 | JGI IMG/M metagenome (GOLD analysis project Ga0310691, IMG submission 203887) | Sheep rumen microbial communities from Palmerston North, Manawatu-Wanganui, New Zealand - 1766 DNA GHGlow gp2 (v2) (version 2) | ecosystem: Host-associated > Mammals > Digestive system >...
CTGCGTTTTTGCCCGTTTGTCTTTTCTGCCACTTCCGGGTCTTTCATCGGATTGTGTTCACGCATTCTTTCTCTCTGCGCAAAGGATTTCATAACATTGTGTCTGGAGTATTGGTCTCTCAATTCATCAGTCCACCATTCACCAGACCCGCCGGCCCCTCCGCTGTATATGTTGCAAACACACTGTCCCGTTTCTTTGAGTTTATTAATATACTCAAACTCAAAATCGAAGGCATCCTTTTCGTCATCAAATTCCTTGACGATCCGACTGTCGCAGTTATACCGCCCAAGCATTTCCGTCAGCACTTTGTTTCTTTGGCTTCTGACTTTATACCTGTACCCGGTCCCTTTCCCTGCATAGATTATCTCCCCGGTATCGACGATATAAAACTCATAGACATAGTACATAGGGCCTGCCTCCCTTCGCCTTTATTATACCCTAAATTAATGCTGTTGTAAAGCGGATATTATCCTTTTGGATTATACTGTCATAAAAAAAGAAGCGCCCACCGGACTTTACCCGGAGGGCGCTATGCCAGCGTTCAGTTTAACAAGCCGTACTGGCCTTGAAAAGCGTTTTGCCGTTTAATCGATAAAGTTACCGCCTCGCCGTCCTGCGCTCTTGCACGACCTCACAGGGGCAAGGACAATGGTTGGCAAAACGCGAAGGTAATTCGGTCCGAGTACGGCACGTTGGCCTGTTTCTCGTTCTCGGACATATTCCCGGCTCCTTTATCTTTTTTGCCGATTATATCACCCCGTGCGGGGCGGTTCAATACCTTCGCATGGAAAGCTCCTTTCTTACCAGTGCCCGGCGTTGAAGCCGGACAGGTCATTCACGTTCGTTTTGAAGAGATAGTACATGTACTCGGCCTGTTTTTTGCTGTACCCCTGAGACAACATCCAGTTTATACAGTCATCCTTGCGCCCGTTGTTGAGCGCTTTTTCCCGGTAATAATCGGTAAACAATTCCGGAGATACACCAAACTCCCGGGCGGTCTGATACCTGGCATAGGTAGACTCGTCCATGAAGGAGGCAAAGAGGGCATCCGCGTCCTGCGGTCTCTCGCTGACAATGTACTGGTACTTCTGCCATGCCGTGGGGTTCTTGTTCCCCTCCAGGGGCTGTATCTCCGCAATGCCGTCCGATACGTGGAACCACGTTTCCGGGGATGCGCCGGCCTGCCATGAGGTGTACAGCTCGTCCATCTTGCTGGTGTTGCCGGTCTTCAGCTTTTCCTTCACGTCATCCGGCAGGGCGTTGTAGCTCCGGAGGATTTCCGGCATCCGGCTGTAGTCACGGCTGTCCTCATCGGACGCCGTGCTGTACATGGCCTTCGTTGCGAAGTAGCCGGGGATATCGGACAAGTTTGCAACGCCGTCGTAGTCGCTTTCGTACTTGCCGCCTCTGCCTTCCACGATGGCACGCTTTGCTTCCGCCGTTGCCATGCTCCGCATTTCGGAGAAGACCGCCGCCTTCTCCGCCGGGGTGAGCTGGCGGTACTCGCTGCTGTCCACCACGTTCTGGACAAGGTCATTGTAGCTCTGCCCGAAAGTCTCCTGGTACGTCCGCTTCTCTTCCGTGTTGAGCTCATACCCGGTATCGTCGTAGTCGAAGCTCTTTGGCGGTTTGTAGTCCGGATAGAAGTTGCGCTTCCCGGTGTCTTCGTAGACCTGGTCCAGAGCCTGCACCACTTCGCTGGGAGCGTACTCCGCGATCTGTCCGGGCAGGATGAGGTTGTTCAATGCGTTCAGGAAGGGATTGTCGTTTGTGACTGGGTTTCCGAAACTGTCCAGCTTCTCCGGAAGGTTCTGCCGCAGGCCGGGCGTGGCGTTCTGCACAGCGTTGGCGAATCGGCCCATGAAGGTGTCGGCGCCGGTGTCCCTTGTGGTGGGGTCCATAACCCGTCCGATCTGCTGCACAAGTCCGGGTATCATCCCGGTCACGCCGCTTGTAAGAGTGGATTCCGCAAAATTCCCGATCTTGTCGCCAAGGTTGTCGGAGTCTGCGTACTGCACCGCCTGCATGGCGGACTGCAACCCGTCCATCAGAGGCATCTCCATGAAGGAGTTGAAAGCGCCGTAGGCGTATTTGGCAGCATAGTCAGAGACGGAAGCGTCTCCGTCATCCTGAAGGTCGCTGAACAGGGAGCCGATGTCCATGAAAGCGTTCAGCGGTTCCGCCCAGTTGAGGGAGATGAGCTTGTCGCCTTCCTGCCAGTCCCTGTCACCGCCCTGGAGCCAGCGGATAGTAGCGTCAAGGTTCCACTGCGTTTCCCGCCTGCCCTCCGTCTGCCGGGCTTTGGTCACGTCATAGTCTTCCTCATCGTCGCTGCGTTTGATGATGCCGGACCGAATGAGGGCGGAAAACAGAATGGCAAGGGGAACGCCGGTAGCGCCCCGTGCGATCTCCATGACCGCCTTGTTTTGCCCGGCAAGGTCAAGGTTCCCGTTTCTGGACGCCTTCAGTACCTTTGCGAGGTCGACGCCGCCCTTGATGATCCCGGCCGGGGAATACTCAAAGGCCTTCACGCCAAGGTTCGCAGGCACGGTGGCGTAGGGCATGATAAGGTCGCCAAGACCGAATCCGCCGGTCCGCCGTGCGCCTTCCACGTTTCCGCCAAACCCGGCTACCCGGTTCAGAAAATCGTGTGTCGCACGTGCGCCCTGCGCCGCAAGGCTGTCGTTCTGGAACAGGCGGTAGTCCGCCAGCTGTTCCGCCACGTCTCCGGTCTGGGCAAGCGCCGCCTCGTTGCCGGCGTTCAGCCTGTTCAGCGTCTCCGTCGTACCGCCCTCGATAGCGCCGCGGAAGAACCGGTCGGACGTTGTAAGGCTGTAGCTCAGGATTTGTTCCAGCCGGGACATGAACCGCTCCGCCGGGTTGCCGTTCATCCGGTAAGCACGCCCGGAAGGATTGTACTTCGTCCCAACCGTACCCATGTCGATGTCCAGCGCCACTTCAAGGGCGCTCTTTTTCATGGCGTCAACGGCGGCTTTTCTTTGCCCGGAATTTGCCCATCTGGTGTCCACGGCGACCGCTCTCGCCCCGGTCTTCGTTCCAACAGCCCGGTCGATGACCGTGCCAAGGGTGCTCCCCACAAGGGCATCCATGAAGCCGAAGGTCTCGTTGCCGCCAAGGTTACGCATAGCGGTGGTCGCCTTCAGAAGCTGGGATATGATCTGGTAGGATTTCACCTTGTCGCCCACAGCAACGGGGACGTAATCGTGGGCAAGGCTCTTCAGCTGGGCGGCGGCGACATTGGACAGGTACTCCGTGCTCTGCCCCTTCAGCAGTTTTCGAAGATTGCTCCGGATGATAGTGCCGGTGCCGCGCTTCTTGCTGGTCTCCTCGATAAAGTTGATGAGGTCGGTGTTGACTTCGCCGGAATCCGGGTTCGCCTCGATGCGTTCCTGAATGCCCTGAAGGTCTTTTGCCAGGGGCAGGACATCGTCCATCGCCTTGGCCCTCGCTTCTTTGGTGATGTCCAGACCATCGATGTAGTCGGATACCTGGCTGAGATAATCCGTGTACCCTCTGGTTCTCTTCCCTCTCGCCTGCAACGTCCGTGCGATCTCTTCGCCGTGCTGTTGGTCAACGAGGCGCCATGCTTCGTAGGCGCTCCAGTCTCCGTTGGCGGCGGCGTCCTCTGCAAGGGCCTCCATCATGAGGGTGGACATATCCTGCTGTACGGTGGTCCACACCGGCACGCCCTGCATGTCTGCGATGGCCTGCCCGTACCCTCTGCCAAGCCTCTGCCCGGCGGAAGCCAGCGCCTCGGTCTGCTCCGGAGTCAGCTTGGAATTCGGCGCACTCGGTATGCTTCCTTCGTACCCGTTCTCCAGCGCAGTCCTCGCCTTGGATACGCTTTCCTCTTCGGACTGTGGGGTGTAGAAGATTTCCTGCCGGGATTCCTCCGGGGCGTTGAGCTTTTCGTCCATCGCCTGGATGGTGTTCGCCTCAGACTGGCTCCGCACCTGCCCGGGTTGCTGCTCTGTCGGGGGCGTATGCTGTTCGTTGTTCAGCACCGTCTCCGCAATGGGGGTGACAGGCGTGGCCGGGGTGGGGTTCTGTTGCGTTACGTTATACTGCGCAGCGATTCCCGCCGGAATGGCCTGGCCGGAGATCCCGTATGCGCGGTTTATCACATCCTGCACGGAGCCGCGCTTGTTCAGAAACTCGGCAAATGTCTGAGCAGCCGCACGCGGGTCAAGGTCACCGCCATGACCGACAAGGTCATTCAGGAAAGAATATAGGCTCGCCGCTCTGCTGTCGCTGTCGATCACGGTCTCAATGTCAACGCCAAGAGCATCTATGTATGCGTTGTACTTTTCCGAATTCGACGCGGTCTCAAACGGGGTAGACCTCTGCACGGTGCCGTAAACCTCGTCCTCATATGGGGCATTCCAGATTTCCCGCGCTCTGGCCTCAATGGCGTCGCTCTGGGCGCTTGTGGGTGCGGTCTGGGTTCCTGCCTGCCGCAGCGCCGGTTCGTTCGTCTGCGCCGCCTGTGGCGCGTTAAACTCGCTCCCCTGCTCCTGCTGTCCCTGCTCGTTGGCAAGGATGGTCTGGGTCAGGGGATTTTCTGCGCTTACGGCCTCCTGCGCCCGCTGTGCCGTGGCCTGCCCTTCCGGGGAGTTGGTGAGCACGTCGTTCACCACTTCGGTCACCACACGCTGGTTCAGCGCCGCGTTCTTCCCACGGAACTGCCCGTTCGCCATGCCAAGGGAACCCAGCACACCGCCGGAGAGAGCGCCAAGCTCGATCTGGTAGAGCACGTCGCCCCAGTCGATGTCCCGGTAATTCTCCCGCACGGTCTGATTGTTGTAGATGCTCCGTAGGATGGGGTCCGCAAGAGCGCTGATGCCTTCCTCTGCGCCCTCGCCCAAAGCACCGAACCCAAGCCGCAGGGCGTTCCGGAGGGCGTTGCTCCCGCTTCTCTCCGTCATCTTTCCGATGACCTTCTCCACCACATCGTCCGCCGCGCCTCTGCCCAGCAGGCCGGCCATGCCGTCGAAGATTTTTTCCGTAGCGGCTTCCACCGCACCAGAGGCAACGCCGTACTGCATGGCTTTGTAGGGGTCCGCCCCGTTGGTAGCGGCTTCTTCCGTTGCCGCACCGGCGGCGCTGCCAAAGAGATAGGCGGAGGACAGAGCCTGTCCGGCGCCGGGGACAAGGTTCAGCGCCATAGCCGGGGTCTGCTGTCCGATGGTGCCGGCAAGGTCGCCAGCCGTCTTCCATCCGCCGGTCATGTCTCCATACAGTTGCTGGGTCTCGTTCTGGAAATTCTGCCCGAAGTTGGTAGTACGCTTCAGCTCTTCCACTTTGGGGATCTCGTCGCCGAACGTCTGCATGTACAAGAGGGCATCGCCGCTCAACGTGGGGTCGTTCTGCATCCCGCCCATGGAGCCCTGCGCCAGATACCCGGCTTCGTTGATGGTGTTCCGGATGCCTCCCGCCATGTCGCCCAGATACCTGCGCCCGATATTGTCCAGCCCGCGCACCGTGGCCATATCCACGTCTCCGCCCATCTGAAGGTACAGACCGGCATCACCCGTCCAGTTGTCCGGGTTGGCGTATTCAGAAATAGGCCCGGTGGCGTTGGTGTTCCCCACGGCGCTGTCCAGCTCCGGGGTGCGGATGCTGGCAGGCCCCTCCGTGGCCGCGTTGGAGGAAGTCACCGTGGCAAGGGCGTTGGCGAATTCGTTCTCGCCGGAGGACCGGCTCTGGGTAGCGGTGTTCCCGGTGCCCCGGTACTCTCCGCCCGTGCTGCCAAAGGACTTCTGCTTGGCGGGGGTACTGGCCTTCGCCGCCGGCTGCTGTGTCCTCTGTAGTTTCTGCATTGCCATTGCTGGCCCTCCTTATCAGCGGTAAAGTGTCTTCCAGATGTTCCAGTTCAGATTGGCCTGGTTGATCGCCGTGTTGACGATGCTCTCGTCCACACGCTTGGCCTCCTGGTACAGAGCCTGCGCCTTCTCCAGATCGTTCTTCGCCACGGCCTCCCGGATGGCCTGCTGGTACTGGGCCTCCATCTGGGTGCGCTGGAAGTCCAGATCCGCCTGGGCGTCCGCCTGCGCCCGCCGGATGCTGGAGACGTTCCCCAGCAGGGCGTTGTTCTGGCTCAGTCTCGCCTGGCTCCCGGCCCCGGTGTTCAGCCCGGACATCGCCGCCTGCTCGTTGAAGTTCAGCCGGTTGATGGCGGCCTGCGTGTTGGCAGCGTCCACCGCGGTGTCGTAGGTTTCCGGCAGCCGTCCCGCCTCCCGGTCCAGCGCCGCCATGTTGGTCTCATACGCGGAGCGAAGGTTTTCCCTCGCCGCCTGTTCGTTGGCGTCGTACATGGAACGGATGTAGGCTTCCTGGCTGGTAGCCGTTGGCAGGATGGGCGCCGTATAGGAACGGCCTCTGCCTCCGCCGCCGGAAGAACCGCCGCCGCGGTAGTAGCCGCCGGTCCCGGTCCCGGCTCCGGTGTTGTCACCAAGGTTATCAAACCCGTTAGGGTCGCCGGTGGTCGTAGGCGTAACGCCGGAGCCGTTGCTCGCCCGGTTCAGATCCGCCACGGAGACATACCCGTTGGAAGACGGGGTGGTCGTCGGGGTCGTGACCGCCACGGTGCTACCGCCGCCTCCCATCGCATTGTTGGGCTTTGTGGTGATGACGCCGGTGGCATACGCCGTCTGCTTGGCGGAGGGCGTCGCTTTCCCGGTCTTCGCCGCCGCGGCGTACTTGTCCGTGGTTCCGCTGCCGGCGTTGTTGTTTACATTCAAGGCCTGCGCCATTCTCTTTCCCTCCTCACATAGTCACGACCATTTCCTTATGGTCGCCGCAAAGTGTCAGTGTCTGCAGTGCGTGGGTCGTGGGTGTCAGCAGCTTCTGCAGACTGTAGCCGCCGCTCCGGAGCCAGGATGTCGCCGTGATGACCTTGAAGGGCTTGACCGTCACCTGGTTGTTTCTTGTGTCGATGTAGATCTTCCCCGGCTGGGTCACCGCCGGCCGGTGGGTGTGCCCGGAGATGAAGACATCGAGATTGTCGATGTAGGCCGAAAACCGCTCGTTGCGGTTGATGCCCGCACCCGTCAACGCCCCGCCCCCCGCTCCGTGGCTCACCGCCAGAGTGTAACAGGGGCGATATTTCCCCGCTGTCCGTATGCCGTCCCGTTCGCTCTCGCCGAACTGGAGCTTGAGAAAAGCGATGTTCTCCCGGTACCGGTCCTCGATGTCCAGCTTGGCGCAGATGTCGTAGCACGGGGAATCGTCCACTTCCCGGCCCGACCGCCTTTCGTGGTTCCCATTCACCACGGCGAGACAGTGGGGTGCGATGGGCCGCAAAATCTCCGCCATCATCTTTTTCTGGGAGGCGGGTCTCATGGTCTCTTCGTACACGTTCGTAAGAGAATTCTTTACGCCGTTCGATATAAGGTCACCACAGAGGACAAAGTAGATGTCCTCCCGGTCCTTCACCGAATCGATGAACTGCATGAATTCCTGCTCCATGCACTCCGGAGCGCCAAGGTGAACGTCCGCTATGGGAATGATGGTGATGTCCTTCCCTTCCGGGAACTTGTGGACGATGAGCTCAAAGTCTGGGAGCATATCAAGCCCCCCTTAAACGTCCTTGTAATACTGCGCGGTAGAGATTCCGATGAGCGCACCGATGAGGACGCACACGGCGTTTGCGGTCTTCGCCACTTCGTCGGCATAAGGCCAGCCCCACACGGAGGCAAGCGCCACATAGAACGTGGCCACAGCCGGGATGCAGATGAGAGCGATCCACTTGAGGATGTCGTAAACATGGTTGGGAAGTCTCATGGTTTTGTCTCCTTTCATAGTGACCGCATGATGTATACGATCTGGTTGATGTACTCCATATTGCCCCTTGCGAATTTGAGACAGGACTGCGCCACGCCGTAAAGCTCGTTCACCTTGTCCTGCACTTCTTCGGGATCGTACCCGGCTTCGGTCAGCAGGCGCACCCGCTCCATCCCGGTGCCGTACTTGCCCTGCAGCACCTCGCATACCACCGTCGGGTCCACCACGTGGTGCGCGGGCGCGGGGCTGGCGTTCCCTCTGGCGGTCTCCAGCCATTCGGCATAAGAGCCTCCGTACTGGTCAAAGTCCAGCCCACGGCTCCAGCCGTTCAGCCTTCCGTTACTGGTGTACTGGTGCATCACATACCGGGAAAACGGAGCCACGCTCCCCTTCTGCCACGGGTGGTCAAGGAACCCGCTCACGGGGTTCATGTCCGCGTACTGTGCTACCCATAGCGGATACCCGGCGTCCGCGATAGCGGTGAAGTCCTGGGACTGGACGACGGACAGGGAGCAGTACACAAAGGGCTTCACCCCGGAGAGCTCATAGATCCGGTCGAGAAATCTCTTGAGATACCCCGTCCCGGCATGTAGGGCTTCCGCCTCATAGTCGGCGCAGGGGATGCCCTCCCCGAAGTAGTTTCTGGCGTTGGCCCACAGGAAGTCCGCTTCCGCTTTTGGGTCAGCCCCCACAAGGTAGTGGTAGAACCCCCACGGCTTGTCCAGCTTCTTCAGCGTCTGCACCCATCCGTCGCAGTAGGGATTGACGTACCCCACGCCCTCGGTGGCTTTCACGATCACGCCGTCCAGAGAGGCGTTCTTCCGGAACATCTCCTCCAGATCCATTCCTCCCTGGTGGGAGGCGATATCGATCAGATTCATCGGCATGGCGTCACCTCAAATCTTCGTGACCTGATTGGCCGCGTTGTCCCTTAGAAACGCCCGGTATGCTTCCCGGGCCGTTTCTCCTTTCTTTCGCGCTTCCTCCACGTTGCCGTTGATCTTCCCGCCCTGCAGGGCGATGCACAGCACGTCGCACATCTCGGAGGTGGCGAACATCATGTCCATGGAAAGGCGGCTCTCTCTGGCCCGCCGTTCCGCTCTGGCGTCCGAACGTTTCCGCTCCCGGGTGTTCCGGGTCTCAATGATGGCAACGATGACACCGAAGATCCCGGTAATGATGATGCTTATGATCTCCATACGCATCCGTCCTTCTCTCCTTTGTTTTATATAGGGGGCATTGGGCGCATCCGCCGCCCCCGGACAGTCTCCGTGGAGTGCTGTCGCCGTTGAATTAAAGTGTCCTTTAAGTTAATAAACGTTTTTGGAACCATTTGTCCTCGATTGGGCGAGGGTCACACCCCCCAGAAAATTCAATCATTTCGGGCTTTAATGCCACAGCTTGTTCAAAATTTGTGATGCCGTTTACTTCTGAAAGAATAACCGCAAATCCATAGCTCTTGATTTCGTCTACAACTGCGGCTGTGTATGTTGATGAATAGCAATAAAACTTATTGGCTTGAATATCTGAGGAAAGCGGTATTGCCCTTGAAAGAGTTTCCACGAATCGAGCATCCGGGTCATACTGCAAGATGCTATTGATGGCAGGAATACCACCACCGTTAAGAGCGTAGAATACTTTGCCCCTCATCCCACTTTTGCGAACAAGTTCTGCTATGGTGGCGGCACTTGAGGAAGGCGTTTTGACGTCTACATTTACCGCAAGTCCTGTGTTATATGCCAGTGTTAACACATCCTCAAGCGTTGGCATCGTCTGTTCACCGTAGATAGGGTCTGTAGAGAGCACTAATGATGTAAGCACTTCTGATCTTGTTTCTGCAATTACATAAGTTGTGCCATTCACTGAAATACTGGCATCATGGGCGCAAACAAGAACACCGTCAGATGACATACGAACATCCGTTTCGATTAAATCTACGCCGGAGAGATAGGCATTGTAAAACGACCCCAATGTATTCTCAGCAAGAAGCGACTGGCTATATTGTGGATTGTATACTCCCCTGTGACTTGATGTAAGCCAGTTTTTTCTCGGTTTCATTGTTCGCTGTGCCAACAGCGAATCTAATTTCTGCGAAGATACAGACCCGTCAACAATTGCGTGACCGTCAACCGCTTCAAAACTTTCAGGGTACCACGACAATTTTATTTCACCGCCGTTAATCACGGAATCGACCGGGAACTGCAATTGATAGTCACCGTTGCGTAATGTAGGCACTTTGTACCACTTATTTGGATAACACAATGACATACTTGTTGACGAAGATGTATAGATTCGGTAGTACGAAATAGCATTGCTATTATCTGTAATTTTTACCCACAAGTTATTTAATGCGGTAACGCCAGTGATTGGTTCCCAAAGTGCGGCAGACAGTGAGGCTGGTATGTTGATGATTTTTGTTTGCACTGCGTTACCTATTACGGTTTCTTGTAGTCCTTGAACGGTTAAAGCGGAAACATATTCGTATATATTTGTGACGTTTTCTTCGGGCTGTTTTGAAATCACGACTTTAAAATGTGTCCCGGCTGGGATGTACCATGTCCCAGTTTTCCAACCTGAATCAGAAATGAAAGCACCGCTTGTGTCAAGAGTATGGAACCCAGCCCTGTATCCGTTTTCTATAGTTATAATCAAATCATTAGGAAAAACCATAGATGTTGGCGACATGATGCGCTTATTATTTGGAGCAAACTTACCGCTCGACATGCCGCCAATCACAAAATTACTATACTGATATAGGGTTACGGTTCCTTTGTTGTTTTCTCCTGTTTCCGTTTTAAGGCAATCAAAAGCGCTCTTTAAATCAGCGACTTCCGCACCGACAGACCCGGCGGGGTAGGCCGAAGAGTCGCTATACCCAATATCGCCTGCATCCTCGTTTTCCCATTCGGTATCGTTGTCCGCGTTGCTCTTCTTCCGAAGCACCTGTCCCGTGGTGCCGCCGGAAGGTACGCCGAGACCATCCGCACCAGCAGGGCCGGTAGCCCCGGTGTCCCCTTTCGGCCCGGTCTCCCCTTGGACGCCCTGCTCTCCCTGCGGGCCCTGCGGGCCGGTGTCGCCTTTGGCTCCGGTCGCACCGGTGTCGCCCTTGTCACCTTTGTCGCCCTTGGCCCCCTGCGGGCCGGTGTTGCCAGTGTCGCCTTTCGGGCCTTGCGCGCCGGTATCTCCTTTATCGCCCTTGTCGCCTTTAAGACCCTGCGGCCCCGTAGGGCCAGTAGGGCCCTGCGGCCCCGTGGCGATGATTTTCGCTTCAATGACCGGAGAGACGTTATCTCTTGTAATGTAGATGTCCGTCATCAGTACGTTACCTCCTCCTCTATGGTGAACCGGGAAGGTTTGACAAGCGTAGTCACAGTGCCGTTTGCTCTCGTCACCTGTATATCGTAAACGTAGTCCATGTCCATTGTGAGATTGGCCGTGTCGGCGGGGGCGATGCCGATCACGGCAGCACCGTCATTAAACTCCGTCACGACTTTCTGGAGGGCGATAGCCTCATCGACCTCCGGCCGGAGCGTCATTGTTACCGTGTCGCCGCTTACAAACGGATCCGAGGTGCAGATCACGGTGATGCTCTCGCTGTCACCTCTGGTCATCGCCAGATTTGTCCCTTTGACTGTCATGTTTTATACCCCCTGATATACTTTCCCGTTCTCCACGGCGTAGCACCCGATGATCCGGGTGGGTGTGCCGTTCTCCACGACGTACATCTCCGTGATGGTGGAAGCCTCGCCGCCCTCCACCAGATGCAGAATGCTCATCGGCTCCCAGTGGGCGTACAGGGTGGTTATGTTCCGGTGGTCGGCGCCGGAGAACTCCGTCCCCGGTTCGATCTTCGTTCCGCCCTCGGCCTCCGTGAACCAGCCCGAAAACAAATAGCCGCTCTTTACCGGGTCAGGGGGGAATACCCACGACTCCTCCGCCGTCTCCGTTTCGGTCGTTGTGTCACCCGTCCCGTTGTTGTGGTCGAAAGCCACGGTAAAGGTGAACGCGTTGGACGTTCCCGTCCATGTAACCCAACCAATGTTTTTATCCGTGCCACCGGTCGTGAGCGAATGTTCTTTTACATAGAACGAACGTGTGCCGGTAACCTTTCCCCAACTGGTGCCCGACGTCCCGTCAAATGCGGCTCTTTCGTTTCCAAACGGCCCGCCGACTTTTCTGGCATACCCGTGTGCTTCTTCGTTTACAAGATAGACCGCATAACCCGTGTCAACGCCGTAGTCCCCGACATACTCGATTTGGTATGCTCCCGTCTCTTTATTCCGGTTGTATCGGATCGAATACGGAGAGCAGTAGTCCTTTACTGCCATCTACCTCACCGCCTTACTCTTCCGGCTCCGCCGCCGCCTTCACCAGGTAGATGCCGTCGTCGTCCCCGTCCTCGGGCGGCTCCGTCACCACATGGATCAGATCCTGCTTCAGAGCCAGCGCCGCCGTGATGGCTGCCGCCGTCATGGCGTCCGTGATGCCGTACCCCGCCAGAGTGGTGGCCGCGTCCGCCTTGCCCGCAAGGGTCGTGCCCTGACTGGCGATGTTGGCGATGTTGGCGTTGATGGCCGGCACCAGCGTGTTGTTGATGTAGTTCTGGATCAGAGCCGCCGCGGCGTCGAATTTGCCCTTCAGATCGTCGGCGGACAGGCTGTTGTCGATATTGGGGTTGTCCCCCAGTTTTGCGATGATGTTTACATCTTTGTCGAATATGCTGATTGCCATGTCATTCCCTCACTTTACATATCCCGTCATCCGCACCCGGATGTCCGTACCCAGAACCGTGGCCGTGGTGTTCGCCTTGTCGCTCTTGAAGATGAGCCGGTAATACCCGAATTTCTTCGCCTTCAGCTTGATCTTCTTCACCTGTGGCTGGATGTTCCCGGAGAAGGCCAGAGCGTTGAAATCCCAGGCGCCGAAAAAGTTGGAGCTCACGCCGGTGGACACCGCCTTGTCCGCGAATTCGTCCTTCCGGTCCGTGATCAGGGTGATCTCCACGTAGCTGTTGGTCTGGGGCTTCACGCTCACCCACAGCATGGAGGAATACTTCCGCCGGTAGTCCGCGTTGAAGTCCATGGCCCCGCTCTCCCAGTAGGCATCGATGGCCGTCCCCTGGTCGTCCCGGGCCAGTGTGGTCAGCTCCAGCACCGTGCCGTCACTGGTGCCGTACACCAGCCGCCCGCGGATGGAGGCGAAGCCGGTCACGTCTATGTTGTCGTACTTGTACCATGCGTCCGATGCGTAGTTGCAAACCAGCGCCCCGCCGTTGTAGGCGATGTAGTATTCCTGGTTGGCGTTGTCGTCGAAACATACGCTGTTCTCCGCGTTGTAACCCCGGAGCGTGGAGTGGATCCGGTCGGAGATCCGCCGGGCCTGCCGCTCGTCGGAGCTCAGATTGGAGGAGTAGGAGGAGTTGTTCCGCCATTCGTACAGCTCCCCGTTGAACAGGGTGTAGGGGCTGTTCAGCACCAGCTGCACCTGCCCCGGCGCCTCGTTGCCGATGCTCCGGTTCACGGGGATCACATAGAACCCCGCCGTCACCCGGCCGTCCTCCAGGGTGATGCTCCCGTAGGTGATGCTCCATGCGCTGTCCGTCTTGAAGGCCAGCAGCCGGGAGTAGTGCCGGATCAGCCCGGTCACCGGGGTGTTCTGCGCCCCGATGTTCGCCACGTTCAGATCCGGGAAGTAGTCCGCCCTCGGATTGCCGTCATAGTCCAGCCCGGAGTAGAACACCTGGTTGCTCCCGTCCCCGTAGAGGAACACCCGGCTGTCCTGCGTCCCGTTGAACAGCTCGGAGAACCGCATGGCCACCACCTGGGAGCGGAAAGTTTCGGATACGGTGTAAGTCACCTCAATGGTGTTGCTCCCGCTGGCCGGGGCCGTGCCGAACACCACCTTGCCGTCCGCAAGGTTCGCCGTCCAGCCCGTCATGGCCTCCCCGGTCGCCCGGTTCGTCACGGCGTTGATGGAGGCCAGCCCCTTCTCCGGCAGCTGGAGCTCCGTGGCTGTCCCGTCCGGGGAGAACCACACCCGGCGCTTCCCAGTGAGCTTGTTCACCTGCTCCAGCTCCGTGCCGCCGCCGGAAGGCGCGGTGGAGACGGAGACGATGGGCACATACCCCTCCACTGCCGTGACTTGGTTTGTCCCGTCCCATTCCAGAAAGTTGGTGCCGTCCAGAAAATAGGCCTTCTCGTTGAAGCCGAAGATGTGCACCTTCCGGTCCGTGGCCACGCTCCCGATCTCCCGGCTGGTGAAATTCGCGCCCTCGAACACCACGTAGGCCTTGCCGTTGCAGCAGGCCAGCACGTATTCGTTTCCGGCCACCCGTCCGCTCCAGATGCCCACTACGGGATGACCCTCGGAGAGCGTGGAGACCAGAGCCTGTCCGGGCCGTCGCTGCAGATTGCCGTCACGGGTCACCCGCCAGTTGAGGCACTGGGAGGCCTCCCCCATTTTGAGCTTGGTGTCCCCGTCCGGGTTCTCGTTCAGCCCCAGCCATTTCTTGATCTGGAAGATCTTCTCTTCCGTATTGACCTTGATCGTAGCCATATATCACCAGCTCCCGAACTGTCCGAACTCGATCTCCATCCCGGTGCATCCGTAGGCGTTCTCGATGCTCTCCCACTGGGCCGGGACGTTCATCCCCAGCCGGCGCAGCAGCTCTTCGTACCGCTGCTGGAAAAAGGAGGCCATGTTGTCGTTCTCGTCCAGCAACAGGGCCGCCGCCAGTCCGTAGGGCAGCACCGTCTGGGCCAGCGTGTCGTCGATGGCGATGTCGTCGTCCAGGCTCTCCATGATGGGGCAGACGGGCCGCTTGCCGGGGTATTTCTTGTTCCCGGTGTTGTAGGTGTCGGAATATTGATAAACCTCGCCACGGAGAGTATTGAGGATGTTGAGCGCACGGTTTTTGTATTCTTCTGTATCCGCCCAGTCGGTCTCGCCGCTGTCGGACATCTCGCCCATCAGGGTGATGGCGGCGTTGAAAATGTCCATCCCGGTGGTGCCGGAGCTGTAGGATTTTGCCATAGTCCATTCCTCCCATAAGGGATAGGGGCGGTGGTTGGCCGCCCCTATATTGGTTTACTTAGTCCTCGCTGCCGAGGACCACGTGGGTCGCGATGCCGGAATCCAGAGAACCGGACTGCACGGCGTAGGCGCGGATCACGGTGCCTTCGGTCAGGCTGCCGGGCTTGGCGCTGCCGTTGTAGGTCTTCTTGGTGGCAGATGTCTTGGGGTTGCTGCCGTCGTCGGTGTAGTACACCGTGGTGGCGCTGGTCGCAGTGATGGTGGCGGTGCCACCGGAGACGGCGATGACCGGGGTGTTGGCGATGCCAGAAGTGCCGTACACGTAGATGCCGTAGGCCTTCTGGGCCAGCACAAAGCTGTCGAACCGGACCAGACCCTCGATCAGGGTGCCGGCGATGCCGGGGGCCTTGTCGTTGGACCGGAGCATCTTCAGCTTCATCGGGTCAGCGGAAGCCCGCTTGTACTTGATCATGAACTCCACGCCGGCGGGCATGTAGCTGTCGGGCACGGCCACGATGGGCATTCCGTTGAGCTGGGCCACCTGGCCGTTGATGATGGCCTTGTTGGTGAAGCCCTCGTTGTACTGCAGCTCGGAGGCCAGCTTGGTCTCCACAGCCATGGACTCGGTCACGAAGCACACGCGGCCGTCCCGGGCGACCAGGTTGTTGTTCAGCACGCTGCCGCCGGTCAGGATGGCCCGGATGATGGTGCTGTTGGTCAGCGCGGTGCTGTTCACCACGGTGGTGCCGGCGCCGGCAGCCCAGCGCTGCAGACGGTCCTGATCGATCTCGGGGACCAGCTGCTCGTCCCAGATCTGCTTCAGGACGGCGTTGGTCTTCTTGATGAACATCTGATCCTGGTTGTTGGTGATGTCGATGGTGTGGGCGAAGCTGCGCTTCTTCGCCAGGGTGTAGGTGTTGACCTCATCGTCCAGCTCGGTGGGAGCGCTGCCGCCGGTGAACCGGTTGGCGCCGGTGGCGGAGTAGTTGTGCAGAGCGGCCTGCCCGATGGTCCACACCTTGATGGTGTTGGTGCCGTCCCAGTTGTAGTCGTGGCCGGTCCAGGCCTCGGTCAGGGACTTCTGGGTAAATCGCTCGTCCAGCTTGGACTCATATTTGGTAGCGAGATTGATAGCCATTTCATTTCCTCCTTATGGCCGGTCCCGCTCCTCTTTTTCAGTCCCCGTCGTACCAGGCCGCGTCAAATGCATCCAAAGCGGATTTGCTTCCGGCGGTACTCTGGGAGCCCGTGGAGCGGGCTTTGTTTTTTTCTTCCAGGGCGCGGCGTTCCGCGTCCTTCTTTTCCTGTTCCAGCTGCGCCTTGAGCTGTTTGTTCTCATAGGCGCGGTAAGCGTTCAGCAGGGTGTCTCCCTTGTGAACGGCGTCCCATACCTCTTTCGGCAGGGACTTGGGGTCTCTGGCCTGCTCGGGGTAGGCGGCGGTGAACGCCTCGATGTCGGAGCGCATCTTCGCCTCGGCTGCCGCCTTGGCGTCCTGCTCGGTGTTCCGGCTCTCCAGCGCCTTCCGCTGGGCTTCCAGCTCCGCGGCCTTCCGCTCGTTGGCCACGATGCCCTGGCAAACGTTGAGGGGCTGCCCCGTCCGGTTCGCCATGATCTGCGCCCTGGTGTTGTCCACCAGCTGTCCGAAGGTCATGCCCTGTTCCTTGGCGATCTCTTCCAGCCAGCGCACGCTGTCGGCGTTGGCGGTGTGCCAGTCCAGGACTTCCTTGGCGGCGTCGTACTTCTCGCGGATCCGGTCGTAGTCCATGCCCTTCTGGGCCAGTGCGATCACTTCCTCCCGGTTCACGGTCCGGGTCTCATCCAGGTGCTTCAGCTCAAAGGACTGGTCTGTCTCCTTGGCCTCTTCCTGCGGCTCGGTCTCCGTTTCCGGCTTCTGTTCCGTCTCGGTCTCCGCGGGCTGGTCTGCCTTCGGTTCCTCGGCGGGCGCACCTTCCGCGTCCCCGTCGTCCTCGTCCACCAGGCCTTCCATCGTGATGTCGTCCCAGTTTTCGGGGTCGGTAGTGACTTCGGTGCTGACTTGGATCTCGTCCATGATTCGTCCTTTCTCCCGCTATGGTCGGCGGGACTGGATTTTTGATTTATTCAGTTAGACCTGTTCGGTTTACCTGCCTTTGCAATTCGCTGTATCCCCGCGTGGTGGGGATGGGTTCCTGCGCCCCGGTGTCGATCAGCTGGCCTCCGCCTCGGGGCGGCATGTTGGGTGCGCCCTCTCCCCCTTCCATGCCCGGCATCATTTCCGGCATGGGGGGCGCGGCGGGATGGCTGTACTTGGCCATCAGCTCCGCACGCTTGGCGATGTAGCCCTCCGGGATGCGCTCCAGATAATCCACGATGTCGATCTTGTCCTGGGTCAGCAGGTTGTCCAGCGTCTGGGTGCTGGCGATCTCGGACCAGTAGGCGGAAGCGCCCACGTCCAGCCGCATCACCATGGGGATGTCCTTCAGCACCGAGAAGTCGAAGTCCACCACCACCGTCTGGTCCTGGGGGATGCCGGCGTACTGCGCCATCTCCGGGTCCACCATGTCCACGGCTTTCACGTCCAGCGGACGCTCGCCGTAGTATTCCGCCATGAATTCCAGATAGATCCGGCCCAGATCCTCGATGCTCTGGTACAGGTTCTGCTTGGTGATCTCCGAAGGGATGGACGCCGCCCGCTGCAGGGCGATGATGGCCGACGTATTATCCGGCCGTGTGTCGCCCAGAGCCGCCGCCGTCGCGCCGGTGAAGGTCTGGGTGTAGTTGATGGTGGCGTCGATGAACTGGCTGATCTGGGGAGAGACCTGCGCCGGGTCGATGATCCGGGCCACCTGGTTCATGTCACCGCCGTTCACCCCGATGGCCGCCCCCACCTGGTTCGTCCAGTTGGCGATCCGCGTCTTGTCGTAGACCACCTTGGGGTACGCCGTGGTCATGGTGGAAATCTGCACCATGGCGAACATCTTGTTGATGTAGATCTGGTTGGGGATGAGCCCCGTCACCAGCGCCTGCCCGTGATAAGAGTCCTGCACGTAGTCCCACGGCACCCAGGTGATGGGGTACAGCCGGATGCCCAGGTCCCATTCCTTCCGCACCACGGCGGTCTTGGTGACCTCGGCGGCCCAGATGGTCTTGGTCTTCCGGTCCCGGCGGAGCCGAAGCACCACCGTGCACCGGTCGTCCACGTAGGACTCCATCAGGCTCTGGTTCTCGTCGTCGTCCGGCTTGATCTTGT
>Ga0310691_10003685_pt1 | contig 18057 bp, 9 predicted proteins | sample 176DNAGHGlowgp2_FD_203887 | JGI IMG/M metagenome (GOLD analysis project Ga0310691, IMG submission 203887) | Sheep rumen microbial communities from Palmerston North, Manawatu-Wanganui, New Zealand - 1766 DNA GHGlow gp2 (v2) (version 2) | ecosystem: Host-associated > Mammals > Digestive system >...
TCTTATTTCTTGAGCATCCCCATTAACAGCATTCCCAAACGGAGACAACCCTCTAATATTTCTGTATATGGATCTGCCCGTTTCTTTGCACTCCCACAGAGGTGCTTGTCGCAAACAGAATCTCATTGAGTCAACTTTAACCTTGGCTGTTCGTCCTTGGACTGCGATAATGTTATGCTGACCAAGCGATTCTAAGATAATCTGTTCCATAACAGAAGGAACATTTCCATCCGTATTCAAGAGTCTGCCGACATCACCCAGCTTTCGAACAAAAGACTCCATATAGGTGGACAAGATGTTTTCAAAATTATTGAAATATGGGAAATAATCGCTAAAATTTCTATCAAGCCATTTTAGGCTTTCTTGATATTCAAAAGACGTCCTATTACGTAAAGATTGCAAACACATATAGAGAAAATCACGGTATTCGTCATTTGAATGGAACAACCTAATATCTCTAGGGCAATTACATTGATCAAGCCCTTCGTAAACACATTCAATGATGCCCGCATTTTCCAATGACTGCGTGTATCTTCCAGACGGCAAGTTTAAAAGGAAGTAGGCAACAAAGATTTTCAACTGATCGATTCGTTCTTTTTTTGTCTTAGGATCACAATTTGCAAGACCGAGTAGTTGAACTGCTTCTGAAGGCTCTGCATCTTCAGCTCGTCCAATACGATTTAATATTTCCTCCAACGACAATGCTTGAGGCGCAGCGCCCCTAAGAATACGGCATATTATCTGATAAGCTGTATTTCTCATGAAAGTATTTTCCATTGTCGGTGCAAGTTGGGCAGCATTCTGACGTGTATCGCTAAAGGATATTATATGGCGACCATTGGAAGGCCACAAATTATTTTCATCCTCCGCAGGAAGCTCAGGCCAAAGCCCCTCAAGAACCAAACTCGTAAACAACGGCTTAGTTTGGAACAATGTCTGCCAAAATTTTTTATTTCCACTTTCAGAATAGCCACAATGAGGACACTTCCTGCTATCCGGAATACTGTATAAGTTTGTGCCTCGGAGCTGGTCATTCGGATCACCCTCAAAGGAAACGAATTCAATCGAAGAATTATCCCATTGATTTTCCTCGTCTTCAGACGAATCGAAAAACGCCCCAATAATACTCTTCATAGACGGCGTGGTTATCTGGCCATTATTCCGGCAAATAAGCAAAGGTTCACCACATTTCTTGCAAAATGCTAATGGCAACACCATGCTTCCACATTCGCATTCTTCACGCCATGCGGAATAGATTTTCCCAACATGATCTGGGAGGCCAGCTTGTTTGAATCCGCAATTCGGATTTGTACACGCAAAAGCACCTTCAAACTTTCTGACAGCAGCATGCCAACGGACCGGAATTAGAGGAACTTCATCATGGTCATTTGCAGGGACGAACATAGCCATCGAAGCAATGTCCATCAAGATCGCGATAAGACTACGGTCCGCATTTGTCGGAGACTCAAATACATAGAAACACAGATCTTCAAATCGATATGACTTTTCGTCACCTTCTCTACGCAACCATTCATATATTTGCCGAACCTCCGGGATACGCCACATAAAACGAGCCAGACTTTCCGGATTCTTTTCAGTATCTACAAAATGAAATACGTCATAAACGTCATTCAATTCAACACCATGGCCGCCAACCGTTTCCAATGAGGCAAGTCGAAGGAGATTATCCCTATATACATTTATATCAATATCTGCTGGCTTGTTAAACGGGACGTCGGGTGCATGGCGAGCCCCTTCGATTACTTGAGGATCGCCACCGTTAAAGAATAGGGTTGAAGCGAAATGATGCAAAGCATTCCTGTCACCAGCAAATGTGGCCGAAGTCGCATAATACTGAACGGACGGCATGCGATGATTGATATTTGATGACTGCATCGCCAGCAGCAAGCGCCGGATTTGTAAAGCCATTTCTGTAGCGTTTGCACCTGTATATGTATGCGCTTCATCTAGAACGAGATGCTTCAACGTAACACTTGTTGCCGACAAAATGTCCCGATCTTTTTTTCGCAGGAGCATGTATTCCAGCATAGAGAAGTTCGTAAGAACGATGTCCGGAGTGCCATATTCATCAGCTGCGGCATCGACATTGTACAGATCCTTTCGGTTATTTATGCGGTAAAAAGTCGATTCTGGAGCACGCTGTTCTAGCGCCCCGTTGTAAAGACAGAACGAAATAGGCCTAGAAAGTCGCCTATTTGCCTCCGTATTCAAGTATTCAGTCAAGCGCTCTTCTTGGCTATGAATCAAGGCGTTTGTGGGATATAGAATTATGGCTCGAATACCACGACGTTGACGCTGCTCCGCATTCTCCTTCAAGATTTCAGAAATAATTGGGTAAAAGAAGCATTCCGTCTTACCGGAACCGGTTCCCGCAGACACAATTAGACTTTGATGGTTTTTAGCCACCTGGTATGCTTGAAGCTGGTGTTCATATGGCTTTCGACGCGTTTCAACTCTTTGTTCAGACGATGCCAAATGCTTCTCTTTGAGCATTTCATAAAGAATTGGGTGTAACGTGCATTCTAGAGGGTTTTCAGAATCGTGGCACAAATTATACAATGTGGTATCACTTTTCTTGTACCCAAACCCGCCTTCCAATACCAACGGGCCAAACAACGTATTTTCTTTTCCCGCTAGTTCTGGACTCAACCAATTGTTAAATAAAGGCTCTAAATAAGCAGCTTCATTACCAGTGTTAGAGAGTTGCCCCATGATGTAATCACGAACATTACCTGCCATTGACTTGAGCGCCGGAAAAGCACGAAACACTTTTGCCATAATTAAAGTTTCCTTTTGATATCTAGCTTCCTTAATATATCCTAAATAATGAAGAAAAGAAAATACCAACATACCTTTTCTTCATTTTTCCTGTTTTTAATCGCATTTCAGCATTTTTTCGGCAAAAAAAAGCCATTTTTCTTTACATTATCTTCATTTTTGGCGATATATTAGAGATATAAACCCTCCTCCACGGACAACCCCCTGCACCTCAAATGAGCGTTTTTAGGTCGTCTTTGCGTCCGGTTTTGTCAATTTTGATTATCATTCCCAATTTCAATAACGATATAGCAGTAAGCGGACCGACTAACGCAATCGCTTAAGCATCTGCTTGGTTGAAAAAAAACGGTGACTTTGGGGTCATCGGATTTTTGTATTTGTTGTAAGGTCAAGTGTTCTACCCATTCCATTCTGACGCAATAAATTCGCCAAGTTGTTGACGAATCTCGCGCCAGCGTGGCAGACGCTGAGTCATCAGAATTTCAAAGAACTTATTATGATTTGGCACGGTAAGGTGCGTGAGCTCGTGAACGACAACGTACTCAATGCATTCTTTAGGAACTCGGGCTAATTCAAGGTTGAACAACATGGCCCGAGATTTCCTTGTACAGCTGCCCCATTGTGTTTTCATACTTTTGATTTGCCAGCTATAATCAGTTATAGACAACTGCGAGGCCCATTTTTCAAGCAAACCTTCAATAACTTGTTTTAACTGGGTTCTATAGAAATCCTGCATGAATGCACGGCGATTAGATACTTTGTTCAATCGCATAAACATCATTGTTCCATGCGTTTCAATTATGCTCTGGCCAGTCGTTATTTCTTCAACTTTCAAGTAATACCGCGTTCCGAACAGGTAATGACTTTCACCGCTAATATATTGGCGTACCGACTGTCGTGGAATGGCCATAATATCTTCTCGCTGACGCTTAATCCAGTCCCATTTACGAATAATGTAGCTTCGGACATCATTTTCAGTAAGGTACTTAGGAGCAGATACATGGACACGACCATCTGGAGGGTAAACCGCCAGGTGCGTATTCTTGATAGGTTTGAATTCTACCTGTATGTCAAGGCCGTCGACAACCATTAAAACAAATTGGTTTGAGCGATTACAATGTCAAGTATAGCTTTTGTATCGTAATCTGTAGAACCTAGAGCCGTTCGAATCGCACGCTCAACAATTTTCTTTCGCGTGGGATCAGTACGGAATCCAGGCATCGCACTTTGCGCAACAGAATCATAAACATTTAATGCCAATTCAACATCTTCACCCAAATTATCGTATAGAGCCTTCTTCAAGTCATTATCTACACGAGGATCCGGCATTTCCTGTTGTTTGAGCTGATCGGCAAGAACCTTAATCTGTTTGAGCAGTTCCTGATATTCAATTTTTTTCTGTTGATATTCTTCAAGTAACCGATCTATCTTTTCTGAGAACTTGCGATATTCTTCAGGATTGGTTTCCCGTTTGCGATTAATCACTCGCCGAACATTTTGATACAGTGTTTCGGCCACACCTCGTTTTCCGCCAAGTTCTTCTTCTGCGATTTCATCAACACCTGTTTGCGAATCATCGTCAGGCTTTACTTCAATAATATCTAAAAACGAGAAATCATCTAGTTTTTGCAGAACTACGGCACGGGGAGAAACAATATAGTCATCAAGTAACGCCCGCATATCGGCATCAAATGAATGTAAATCAACGAAGTCTCCACTACGGCACATGATTGCCGTCCGCAAATCGTCATAAAGTTTGACTTCCTTACAGATGCTATCTGATTCTTCTTTAGTATAGCCCACTTTGTCCATTTCCAACGCGATTGCCGTATAGGAGCGAACAAGAGCACCGCAAGCATCGTAAAAATCTTCGCGTTTTTGCTGATTTTTGACAATTTCTTCTTGTTGTTCTTCCGCATCAACAATTATTGCAGGATTGTAACAGAAGTAATTGAAGAAATCGTCAATACCACGAGGCAGTTCTACAGGTTCTGCGAGGCGACGGACTTTTGTCAAGGCTGCATCTAAATCCTTTTTTGCTTCCTTAAAGCGATTTTTCAAAAGTCCGGCAACATCTTCCTTATCAAATTCTTTAAACTCCCCATTTGTATAATCTTCTATAGCATTGCTTATATCTTCGAATAAATTCCTATAATCAACAATATAACCATATTGCTTCTTTTCCCCGTTAGTTCGATTAACACGGCATATAGCCTGAAACAGCGTATGGTTATGCATTTCGCTGTCGATATACATATATGTAGCGGACGGAGCATCAAAACCTGTGATCAGTTTATCAACTACAATAAGGATTTTCATGGAACCCGGGTGTTTGATAAACTCATTCTTGGCATATTCCTCAAACTGTTCCGCAGTCTTATCGCCAACCATTTTGACAAACTGCTCATGTTTGTATTCAGCTTGCGTTTTGGCACTGTCAGAAAAACCTTCCGCAAGCGAAGGTTCTTGCCCATTATATGACGTAACAACAGCAGTCTTTCCCGAAAATTCACCATCACGTTCAAATTCTGCCCAATAACGGAACGCCTGATAGACATCTTCGGCAACTAACATGGCGTTGCCCCATCCTTCACGCAAACAGGGAATGATGGCAAAGTCTCTCTTTATTTGCGCAACAACGCGGCTTATCGGTTCGCGCGCAGAATAGATACTTTGCATTACCGCCCATCTTTTTTGCAGACGAGTCTTTGCCGCAGGAGTAAGTCTCTCTGTTTTTATTTCAAAAAGTTCATCCAGGCTATCTTTATCCGAAAGAACTCGTTCTACAGAGCGGGCTTCATATCGCAAATCAAGCACAACTTTATCACGAACAGCTTCGTCATATTTGTAGGTAGAAATCCAAGGACCGAAAGCTTCACGAGAAGTGAGCTTATCCTTATCAACCTTGAGCAAAGGCGTTCCCGTAAAACCGATAAGCATCACATCATCGCCCATAATTTTCCGCATAGCCTTGTTCAGCACGCCCCCCTGAGTGCGGTGACATTCGTCAACAAATACAAAGAGCCTTCCTTTCGCCTTGAATCCTTGCGGCAGGTGTTCAGCAACTTGTTCCAGATACTTTTCGGCAGAAATCTTGCCTTTCAATGTTGGCGACGCATCTCCTTGTTGAACAGGTCCCCTCACGCCAAACTTGTGCACTAACGTGGTAATAAGCTCAGGTTCAGGCTGTTCCCCTTGGCGGTCATTGGTTCCGTTGAGCATTTTAATCAGATGATTGCCTGATGTCGCCCGAACGGGATGCTTATCAGCATCAATAAAGCCGTTGGTAATTTGCGAATCAAGTTCATCACGGTCAGTGATAATTGCCACACGAGACTTTGGAATTGTTTCCAAAATCCATTGGGCCAGCCAAACCATTGTCAGCGATTTGCCGCTACCTTGCGTATGCCAAATAATTCCACTTTCATTATCAAGACAACGCTTTCTTGCCGCCTGCAACGCAAAATACTGGTTGGGGCGAGCAACCTTTTTTATACCTCCGTCAAAAACAACACAATTGTGGATAAAATCTATCAATCTTCCCGGACGTAACATTTGTAGCAAGGAACGATGCAACTCATTCGGAAATTCTCTTGCCGGGAAGTACATTTCATATTGAGCAGGTTCTTTAGTGGGTTCAGGATAATGTGTTCCACAAGGTTCTTTCCATCGAAGATAAAATTTTTCCTTGGTAAGAACAGTGCCATAGTAGACGCCCTCACTTTCAGAACCCGCTAAGAGCAATTGAGTCGTTGAAAAGAATTGCGTTATTTGGCCATCTTGCTGATTTCGAATATTTTGACGAATCCCCTCACGAACACTAACTGTCGCTTTTTTGAGTTCAATAACACAGACGGCAATACCATTGATGTAAACAACTATATCTGGACGGCGATGCTGTTCGCCATTTGCTGAACGGCAAACAGTCACTTCTTCTGCAATGTGAAAGAAGTTGTTTTCGGGAGTTCCCCAATTGATTAAACTGATTTGTTTACTCGGCCTCCCCGCCCCCTGGCTGACCGATGTTGGATAACGCATCAATTTGTATATTTCTTTATTCGTGTTATAAAGAGAATCTTCGTTGCGACACGCGGCAACAAGGTCCTTCAGTTTTTTTATAGCCTCGTCTGCTTGCCTTTCGGAACATTCCTGGCATTCCGTAAGGAATTTCTTGAGGATTTCTTCTATATAGGGCTTATTCTCTTGTTCAGAGAGATTCCCTAAATATTCATAACCATGAATATCTCGGAGAAGCTTGATGACCGTATTTTGAGTTTCACGTTCGGTGTTCACTTGAGGCATAAGACCTCCTAATTAAGGCGAATTTTGCCGGTTAAAAGTTGTTGCATCATTCCTTGTTTTACAAGGGCATACTTGTTGCGTTCTTCTTGCAAGGTTTGGATTTCATCATCCATCGTAGAAAGAGTTGAAGCAATGGCATATTGTTCAGCGGGCGCAGGAATTTTCACTTCAATTAGACTATAATCGGAAATCCAATGACGTTTATGATCAGCAACGGCAAAATCTATTATTTGCATAATTTCATAAACAAATCTCAAGTTATTCGATTCATCCTTTAATTTCAACATTTTCATTGCCGACGATTTAGCCTTAAATGGAAAATCAACATATTTTGAAGTTGTTACGAAATCATCAAATATCACAACGGGAAGATTATTGTAAATTCCGAAATTTTCTGCCGTATAACCCAAAATAAAAGTTTTGCCTGCAGTTAAAACAGGTATTCCTTTTTCCAAATATTCTGTAGATGATACCAAATAATTTGTTGGTTGCTCATAGTCCAATACATCGCCCAATTTCACAGTCTTCCATTCGCCGGCATACCCTTTGAGGCGAGTTTTACCAGTAAGGAGTTGTTGCATTGTCCCTTGCTTGATGAGTTTTTTCTTTTTGATTTGTTCGTCAAGGGCCGCAATTAGGTTGTCCATCTGGCTCAACGCATTTGCTATCCGCTTCTGTTCCTCTATCACCGGAGGAAGGGAGAACAATATAGAACGGACATTTCCATTATATATTCTTGGGATTGTCCCCGTATCAGTAATCCAATTTATACGATGATAAATATAATAGAGCAAATGATTTATAACTAAATTCTCTTTATTTTCAATCCATACAATATTAGAATCCTGAAAATATGCGGGTTCCCCATCAAAAACAACAGTCCTTCCGATTGTACCGGCAGCGGACAAAAGGATATCACCTTTTTGAGGATAATTATATTTTTTTCGAAATTCGTTATAAAGTTCTTTAGCTATAAAAGCATCGGCTTTTTTTCCAAATGTGCCAATTTTGTAAAAAGGAATATCACCGGTATCATTTGTTTGATACTTCATTATTCGTTTGCACATTCGAATAGGCCCCACATCAGCAAGATTTTTTACTTCCCAATCTTCCGGTATCAACCCGATGTCGGTCTGCTTGAATTTAGTTTCTTTCATATCGCCACCGGATTAAAGTTCAATACCCATCGCCGCGAGCGATTCATTGACTTTAGAACGCAAGTCGTTCACACGAGATTCAATACTTGGCAACGTATGCGCGTAGCGATCACGGAGCGCAATTAAATCCGTCGTCATTTTCTGGTTGACTTCCGACAAAAGTGAATCTGCGCGAGCCATAATCGTATCACGCCATTTGCAATCAACTACAAGACGACGGATTTCATCTTCGGTGAGTTCATCATATTTGGCGCGGGCCTTTTCATACATTTTCGTCAAGAGAGCCCTAAGTTTATTCTTTTCTTCGCTCAGTTTATCTTGAATTGCAACATATTTGGTAAATAGGTCTACCGTTTCTTTCGCAAACGTGTCGTACTTAGGGATTATCTTCAGGCGTTTTGCCACAGACGTCTTGTTTACCTTATCTAACCGTGCGAATACTTCTTTGTTTTTATCAATAAACGCAGTTTGTTGAGCCTTGCCCTCTTTGCCCTTAATGGCAAGCAAAGGCAAAAATTCTGTCAATACATTCTCTTCGTTTTCAAGGGGCTCCGGCTGCGACACCATCTCAAGTTTCGCCTTGATACCAGCAACAGAATCATCCAATTCCTGCGGATTTTCTTCTTCCATCTCCGTTACCTGCGATGCGATTTCTTCTATCGCCGCTTCCTGATTTGCAACAGCAACTTCGTCTTCGCTAAAGAATTCCTTCACAAGAACATCTACGGGCAACAGGTCGCACAAGATGTCCCTATAAGTCGGGTTTTTCTTTTCTGTAGAAACTTCGACCTTCCAGCCACCACGCGATATCAGGTAGCAGTCATCCTGCATCGTCTCTGCCCAGTAGGAGCGCAGAATTTCATAGACCTCGTAAGGGTCAACAAGTTCCTGTTTTTCCGCCTGCTGCAGAAGAGCATCACCCCACTGCTCAATTTTTTCCTTCGGATTAATTTCTAACGGCAGAGCCTTCATTTCGGGAACGACACCATCTAAAAAGTTGTTAACGCTTTCCCTGTATTTCGCGGAATGCCGCTTGTAATCAGCATTACTATCAATGATTTCACGAATTTCGGATGCATCATCCTTCAGGAACTGATAATAACCGTTCTGTAATGAAACAAATAACTGATCCTTAAGAGTCGGGCAGACCTGCCAATAGTGCGCAAAGACTTCTTCTACATCGTATGCGGGGATGTTTCCATGCAAGTGCGCCGTAATGTCCTGCTGAATCTCCGTATCTACAGGGGCAATGTAGCGGGGCAAGTTTAGGTTAAAGTTGTTCTTTGCATCCGATATTTCTTCGTACGGCACAAAGCGTGCATAATGCGGAATGTCTTCGTGCGCATTCCAAGCATCTTCAATACGGCGAATATCCATCTCTCGCAATCTATTCTTGTCACCGTCCTTCTCAAAGCCTTCCTTGGCATCAATCATAAAGATGCCTTTAGACTCAAGGGCATTCTGCTTATCAATAATAATAATGCAAGCAGGAATGCCAGTACCATAAAAGAGATTTGGAGGAAGACCGATAATACCACTTATCAAGTGATGACGAACAAGCCATTCACGAATATTCGCCTCATCATTTCCTCTGAACAACACGCCATGCGGCAAGATACAAGCCGCATGTCCATCAGGCTTGAGTGACGCAATAATATGCAAAAGGAAAGCGTAGTCTCCACAGCCGTTAGGCGGCACAGGAGGAAGACCCTTTGCTGTTCCCCAACGGCCATATATATCTTCTGCTTTTGCAGACTTCATCCAATTTTTCATAGAGAACGGGGGGTTCGCTACAACATAGTCAAACTGAGTGAGCGTATTATCGCGTTCCTTATGAAGCGGATTATTCAATGTATCGCCATGTTCCAATCTCGCAGCTTCATCGCCATGAATAATCATTGACATTTTCGCCATGCCGATAGTCGCCAGGTCTTTTTCCTGACCATCAAGACTCACATTGCCTCGAGGAGCTTCAGCCCGAGCTCTCAAGAGTAGCGAACCGGAACCACAAGTGGGGTCATAAACAGAAATGATAGATGTACGCGAATCCTTATTGATTCCGATTATGTTAGCCATCACACGGCTCACTTCGGCTGGCGTATAGAACTGCCCCTTACTCTTGCCCGATTGCGAAGCAAACTCACGCATCAGATATTCGTAAGCATCGCCAATCAAATCGTCGTCTGCAGCACGATTATTCGAAAAATCAAGATTGTCGTTTTGGAAAACTTTGAGAAGTTTGCTTACCGTACGGATTTTATCTTCACCCTTGCCAAGCTTTTGTTCATCGCCAAAATCAACGGTATTGATGACGCCTTGCAGAGAAGGATTTTCATCGGCTATCTTTTCTAGCGAAGTGGTCATCTTCTCGCAAATAGTCGACTGGAAGGCGTGTTCCACAACATCATCAAAACTGCAACCTTCGGGGACAACCGTAAGCGCGTCTGGGTCCGATTTCGCCTTGTCCGAGATATATTTCAGGAACAGAACTACCAGCACATAGTCTTTGTATTGCGAAGCATCCATACCGCCGCGGAGTTCATTACAGGCATTCCAAAGAATGTTATAAAGTTGCGATTTCTTAATAGCCATGGTGTCAATCCTACTTTTCTACCAATATAAACAAAAAAAGAAAACACTAAAGGGGGGGGGGAGTAAAAAATCCCCTTCCCTTTACAAATTCCCCCATTCTAGCGATAAATCAAGGAACACCTCATTTCCAAAGGAGTTTTTATGGTAAAAATCTTCGACGCAGACCTGGTCAATGGCCATTTCATCATCACCGACAACGGGAACATATACCCCCAGTTCACCATTCCAGGTTTTAGCGTCTATATTCTGAATGACTTTCCGCATGAGCCCAACGCATCAAGTGAAATTCATAAGGGCTCTCTCCACTTAATGAACGACGATATTCGTCTGTGCGGAACCGTATCTGTTCACAGATTTCATCAATCCGCCCCTTAGTATTTTCACATAGGCGCAAATAGCTTTCTTTATTAAGCGACTCTTCATTGCCGGCAAGAAATTCCCGAACTTCATTAATAAAATATTCTTCTGCGACTGACAAAATACAACAATAGTCAACAAGTTCATCTTTATTAGGAGCTAAATCAGATTCATATATAATCCTCGCTGCAGACGAAAATCCTCCCATGCCACAACTTAGAATAGGCCATCCACTAGCAAGCGCATAATCATAAAACAACGGTTCAGCTTCTTTCTTTTCCGCTATGATTTGAGGAATAAGAAAGGTAAAAAAGCATGCCACTGAGAAGCAATATTCATGAAACAGCGAATCACTGCATTTGGGTGGTCTGTGCGGAACAAAGTGACCATTCGCCTGAGCAATAAAGTTTATGGGTTTACCACCAAATCCGCGCACAATCTTAAACCAATTTCCAAGGTCCTGCGAAAACCGCTCGTAATGATATTGCTTAAACTCCGTCTTTACTTGATCTGTAGTTTTGGCCGAAATAGCATTATTTTCTGGCATTTTCACCTCCTTATAGCCATTAAAATAATCTAAAACAAGCAAAAAAGCATTTTTTTCTTTATAAAAAACCTTTTTGGATATATATTAATTCAAAACATATCCCCAAGAAGTCAAAATGATAAAAACCTTTGAAAAAGCCGTGATCAAAAGCAAGATTATTCCCGGGACCAAGCACAAGATCAGCGTCAACGATCACTTCATTGTCAACGACAACGGCAGGCGCATTCTCGTTGACACAGGTTGCCCTTTTGACATCAACGAAGATAGCATGAGGAGAGACCCTGGACTGCGCCGGCACTTAGAAGGCGCATGCGAACCCCTTAATACTCACATAGACGAATTCTGGGGAATGCAGTTTCTTGCACAACACAAGGTCCTTTTCGACTATCAGAAAGAGACCCTGACCATTGCAGACCTGAGCGACAACCTTACGGTAGACCACCCCGTCGCGGAATTGTCCATGCATAACGTTTATGGCCCCGCAAGGATCATTGTCACAATGAACATCAACGGCGTTGACCGTAACATCCTTTTCGATTCGGGAGCCTGCATCGCAAACTACCTCACCAAGTCCATCACGAATACGGAAAAATACCTCCGTACCGTTACCGACTTCCACCCACTTATCGGTTTCTACGATGTTGACCTGTACGAGCACCCCGTAAAAATCGGCAACGAGATGGTCGGCATTCCCTTTGGTTTTCAGCCTGCCAAGGTGGAGCCCAGTGTAAGGGCTGCAGGTGCAGATGGCATCATCGGGGTCGGACTCTACAAGAACTACCAGGTACTGGTAGACTGCCCCAACAGGCGGCTCGTGCTGGGGCGGTATTAATAGAGACAGACCATTCCTACAATGCGTCCTATCACCAATCGGTATTTTCGGTTTCAAAATACCTAATAATTTCTTCATTACCCGCCAATTTGGTCATAGTCGCAGCAAGATGGCTCGCCGCACGCGACACACCCACGTACAAATTCCTACGCATCAGGTCGCTTGACTTTCCTTGAATGGCCGTATCGATATCATAGAAGAATGCAGCCTCAAACTCCATACCCTTAATTTCAGCCAATCTGAATACTCGAACAACTTCCTTAGAATCAAGAGTTCTTCCGCCAGTGCAATTAACAACTTCGATGCCGTTCAAAATGCCCGAATCTTCCACTTCCTCTATAAGTTTGCTCACATCTACATCATCGCCTACAAAAATTGCAATGGAAGGCAACTGCTCATATTTCCCAAATATGCTCAGAATATGGCGACATATCCATTCAACCTTTGTAGTCATGTCATCACTTATCAGCAAAACAGGCTTTGCCTCGCCATCCGTTTTTTCTCTCTGACTGTTATAGGACGGATAATCGCCAAGACTATCTTTATACAACTCCCTCGCCATTCCAACAAGCGTAGGAGATTGTCTATAACTAATATTCAATGTAAACACTTCTAGCTTTGGGAATAGTTCCTTCAAATCTTCCCAGCTTGAAATTCCATGCTTATGCATGCCCTGCATAATATCGCCACTCAATGTTATTGACGAAAACTCATTATACCGGAAAGAAACCATGCAGTAATAATCCATTAGGGTATAGTCCGTCGCCTCATCAATGCCAATAATGGGGCGGCAATAATCCTTGTATGATTTCGACATCCTACCCTTCAATTCTGCAAATCGAGCCCTGTATAACTTGCTAAACGTTATCAGCATCTCGTTGATAAAGCCAAGCAGAAGATTCTGTTCATCCTGATGCAAGCATTTGTTGCCATCTTTTTCTATCACATGCGACAACAGCCCAATATCAAAGAAAGGTTCTGATTTGCTCAACACCTCCTTGCGGAAATCCCGATACATCTGGGGAATCTTGTTAATGAAGATACTTTCTGTCCCACGGCAAAAAACAGCAAAATTTTTGGAAAAAAGTACAAACTCGCCTATATTGTTCAGGTCATTCTGAGTCACCTTCGCTTCAATGAATGGTTCCACAATCTTTAAAAGTTCTTGCTGACGGCCCCTTATCCTGACATTTGAGTCCACCTGCTTTAGGCCCAAATTTCGAATGAGACTCTTCATCTTGGTATAAAGTTCCGCATCAAAATCAAAAATCTCCGCTTCCGAAGGCTCTTCACTATCATCCAAAGTTTCGTCTTCAGAATCATCAGACTGGTTAATAATCTGCCTTGCCTCTTGCCTCCATTGAGCAAACAGGACTCTCAACCTAGCTGTAGCATCCGCATCTTTCATAACAGCCAATTTCACGGCCATCGCGTTATAATCTACACTTTCCTTAAGCAAATCCGTTACAGTTTTTACATTTTCATCACGATATTCATAAAGAGTTTCCAACAATTTCATCAAGGAAGCAATGTCAACGACATTGTTCCTTGAGCATATCTGCTTTATTCGTTCAGCTTCAGCCGACCATTCAAAACTAGATGTTTCAAAAGAAATAAGTTTTTCGCAGATCTGCTTAACTTGATCCACACAATATTTTTCAAATGCCGATATGGCTTTCTTGGGGCTAAGAATCAATTTTTCCCCATTCTTGTCTTTCCAGTCCTTAAACTTCGGCTTAGATGGATCTATAATTCCATATTCACGAAGCATCACCTTACGGAATCGTTCTATGGTTCGAGTATTCGTGTCGGTGGCAATCAATTCCTCTTCCGACATATTTTTCCGAAGGAACTGAAGCAAAAGGTCTGTCGGTGAAAAGAACAGCCACTGCTGTGACCACCGATGAGGATCTTCGAATCGACGCAATTGAGCTCCAGTAAGAGGGGCCCCGTACTCCTCCAAAGATGGTTTTGATAACAAAAATTTCAGTCTTTGAACAACAGTAGTTGTTTTACCGGTACCAGGACCACCATCTATGACTATCGGAACATTGTCGTAAATATGCGATCGCTTCGCATCTTCCTGAAACGGGTCAAGAATATGCTGCGAACGGAGCATTACATCCTTACGAAGAAGATCCTTATGCTTCTTTATTTCTTCTGACGCATCGGCAATGCTTTGCTCAATGCGCGCAATTTCTTCCAAACGAGTCTGTTCTTCACGCTTTCTCTCTTCGCGTTCCCGTTCAAGCCGCTCTCGTTCCTCTGCAAGAGCTCTTGCCTGCGCCTCGGCCTCTTTTTGCTTCAGTAATTCCTGTTCTTTTTTCAGTTCTTCAATGCGTTTCCGTTCAGCCTGAAGCTTCGCCTCCTCGGACTTCTTCAAATTCAGCAATTCTGCCAAAGTAGCATAATTATAGTGATTAGCGTCTCCACTCAGCTGGATCTGTACATCGCAAGCATCATCCCCACATGGGTTATACACAGCTCGATTTACAGGAGTAACCCTTACAACCTTTCTTGGAGCGGCATATTCCGCCTCTCTTCCAAGTTCACCAATCAGCGCTCTTCCTAGTAATGTGTTTTTATTTACCGCAATTCCACCAACATCCGATGTAGTCTGTTGGGAGTTAAAGGAAATAATTCTACCCAAAAAGTCACGTCCGAACGTCATCGGAACATTTAGCTTATTGGTCAAGAAATATGTTTCAACCCGATGTTCTTTTTCACACACAACCCTCGCTATCGCGCGATTAACGAACCCCTTTGAGGATTCGTCAACAACGCGCTCTTTTACCGCATTTGCTATACCTATGATATCTTCCATCAGGACCTTCCTTTTTTGTTACTAATCAGAGAAAATAAATAAAATATTTGAAAAAGCAACAAAAAAAACGTCTTTTCTTTAATAATCCCCCCTTTTTGACGATAATTTAGATGTACCCCCACCTTCCAAGGAGTTTTTATGGTAAAAATTGTCATCGCGGACCAGGGCGACGAGGTCGACCCGGTGCATCCCGTTGCGGAATTCCCGATTTCTGGCCTTCCCTTCCGCATCGTGTTCAGTGCGGTCGTTGGCGGGAAAAAACGCGAGTTGATTTTCGATTCGGGAGCCTGCATCGCAAACTACCTTACCGAATCCATTGCAAAAACCGGTACTCCCTGCGGCACGGTCGAGGATTTCCACCCTCAAAAGGGGAAGTACGCCGTCAATCTGTTCTCGCTCCCGGTCGAAGTTGGCGGCGAGACGGTGGATATTCCCTTCGGAGTCCAACCCGCGGACATTGATCGCGATGTGCAGATGTCCGGCGCAGTCGGCGTTATCGGAGTCGGGCTCTACAAGAATTTCCAGGTGCTGGTTGACTGCCCCAACAGACGGCTCGTGCTGGGAAGGTACTAATAAGGCAAAGCCGCCCTATTGCCATCTCTTGCAAAAGTTTGTATATTCATTTCAGTAGATTCCGACAATCCTCCTGACAGCGTATTCGATTCGGGGAGGCAGTTCAACTATCTGCTTGAGGTCGTTGCCCTTTGCGGACTTGACAATCCGCAAATCGCGACAGTTGCCCTGCAGGGAACCGGCCCTGTGGCTATCAACGTAGAGCACCGTCTGCAATGCAGACGTTAATACAAGTCAATCCATTGGTTTGTAAACGATTGCTTTTGAGGCAATCGCAGGGGCTCTAATGACAGCAGACGACATCAAGAAAGGTGAATCCGAAGTTCTAGAATTCAAAGGGAGCGAACTATCTGAAGACCCAAAGAAATGGGTGAAGACTGCCATCGCCTTTGCGAACGGCAAGGGAGGCGCAATAGTTTTCGGTGTTGAAGACTTCTCGCTTAAAATCACGGGCATTCCATCGGTAAACGTGTTCAAATTTATGGACTCGATTACGAATGAAATTAGCGACAATTGCTCTCCGCAAATTTTCCCGCACCTACACATTGAAACCATCGAAGACAAAACCATCGTCGTGCTAGAGATAAGCAAGGGCGACAGTTCTCCTTACTTTTTCAGACCCGAGGGCGAACGACAAGGAGTGTACATCCGTGTCGGAGCGACCACTCGAAAGGCGGAATTCGGAAAAATCCGAGAGATGATGCTCTATAGCGCCCACAAGTCCTACGATGAAATCATAGAACGGAGCGTGAAGCCGGCCACCAAAAAACAGATTAACGAACTGAGACGGGTCATTGCCGATCGTTCTACCAACCAAAAGAAAATTTCCATTGAAAACCTTATCAGCTGGGGATTGCTTAAAGTTCATGACGGAAGCCTGCTCCCGAGTATTGCGTTCAGGCTCCTTGCTGCCAACGACCTACACTTTGCCAAGATACAGTGCGCTAGATTCAAGGGTTTAACTCGTTCCGTATTCCTTGACCGCAAAGAATTTGACGGCCCCATTTACCAGCAAATTGAGGACGCCTTTGAGTTCATTTATAGGCACACAAATGTGGGTGCACAAATCAAGGGACTCTACCGCAAAGACGTATATGACTATCCGCCCGAAGCCGTAAGAGAACTCCTGGCAAACGCTGTAATGCACCGCAATTATATGGAAAATTCATGCATTCAGATTTCGGTATTTGACGACCGAATCGAATTTTTGAATCCGGGTGGAATTTTCGGGGATTTGCCCCTCGAAAAAGTGCTTAGCGGGTATTCCAGCGTGCGCAATACACAAATTGCCGACATTTTCCAAAAGATGAACATTGTCGAAAAGTGGGGAACGGGCCTTTTGAGAATTGCCGACATCTGCAAAGAAGCCGGAACTGGTCAAGTCCAATATCAAGCCGGTTCAGGATACTTCATGGCCACACTACTACGAAAAAGGACTGAGAAAACCGAAAATGATACCATAAACACGGTCATTGACCCTGTAAATGTCCCTGTAAACAAGAATAATGTCCCTGTAAATGTCCCTGAAATAAATTTATCTGACAAGGAGCGACAGGTTCTTGATTTCATTATAAAGAAAAACAACATCACCACCAAAGAAATCGCCGAAAAAATTGGCGTCAGTGATAAAACGGTTAAACGAGCCATCAGCACGCTAAAAACAAATGGGCTCATTGTACGCATCGGCAGTGACAAGAAGGGGTTCTGGAGCGTCAAGGATTGCATAAAGGAGAGGTGAAGCCACCCTATTGCCTTGCCGCACAAAAAATTGTATATTCATTTCAGTAGATTCCGACAATCCTCCTGACAGCGTATTCGAACCGGGGAGGCAGTTCAACTATCTGCTTGAGGTCGTTGCCCTTTGCGGACTTGACAATCCGCAAATTGCGACAGTTGCCCTGCAGGGAACCGGCCCTGTGGCTATCAACGTAGAGCACCGTCTGCCGTAAAAGTGGACGTAAAAATCAGTCATTCAACTGGTTTGCGAGCGGCAACCGTCTGGTGCCGCAGGTGTTCTACGTCCCGGCATTTTCCGTTTGCAAGCCAAAACCGCAACTTCAACAAACGGAAAAAA
>Ga0310691_10003688_pt1 | contig 18051 bp, 16 predicted proteins | sample 176DNAGHGlowgp2_FD_203887 | JGI IMG/M metagenome (GOLD analysis project Ga0310691, IMG submission 203887) | Sheep rumen microbial communities from Palmerston North, Manawatu-Wanganui, New Zealand - 1766 DNA GHGlow gp2 (v2) (version 2) | ecosystem: Host-associated > Mammals > Digestive system >...
TGAGGATAAAGAGATTATTTCCAAAATTTATCAGTTCAGAGAAGTTGATTTAACAAAACTCATTAAAAATTTTGATATGAACCTCGTACCCAGTGAGCAAAAACAATTTATGCAAATCAGCATGCAACATTTGTTTGATACACCGATTGACAGTCTGATTAACAAAACCCCTACTCATTTTACAACTTCTTTAGATGATGATTCCACGTTAGTCTTCGGGCATGCTTTAACCGCACACCAAGCTAAAGTTGTTACACCACCAAACAAGAATAAAAAGAAGCGTACATCTCCGGAGCTTTATGTCAATGTGCCTAATTTTGAAGAAAACTTATTACATCCGCAAGCTGTATCCCCAAAAGCACGGCAAGAATTAAGCAATTTATATGATGAGTTTAATGCAATTCCCGAGGTGTTAAAGAGCTGTAATACTGATGAGATTGATAATTTTATTGTAACACAAGGCAATCCGCACTATTTTGAAAATAAGGAAAACCCTTTTTTACCGGCAAAACCTTGTAAAGTAAGAAAAGTCGCATCTAAAAAATCCTTACAACAAAATAATTTAGTGACAAACAGACGGCTTAGCAATCGTCGTTCTTCCGAGCATTAGATATTTTGACAAAAAAAATGCTTGCATAATTTGTCAAAGCATGTTATATGGGCTTCAATCAACTACGTTTATGCCTATATATATGAAAACTTCAAGTAACAGAGGGAAACGTAGCTCAGCTACAACCCCTCACAGGTTAAGGAGACAAGCTGTCTCTATGCCGGTGTTGACCCAATTCTATGGTCTGCCGCGCGGGTCCAAGCTTGTTGTCGCTGAGACAATGAACGAGGACGAAATTGAGATTAACCCTGCCATTTTGGTTGCCAAAAGGAATACTTTTATTGATTTGTATAGCGGACAACAACTGCCTTGCAACAATATGAGCACATTCTTTGATACCAATGTATTAAAGGAAGGGGATAACATCGTGTTTTCGGCCGTTGACGTGAACGCCCGAGCTCACATTTCCAAGCGATATATGATTGAGCGCTTCGGTAGCGCTGTTATTCGCTAGAAACTGCTAACCTAAAAAAGCCCGCCCTCCATCTAAGGAGAACGGGCTTTTTTGTGCTTTATTTTACCTCAAACCCTTTTATCGGATAAGGACTGAATTTGACGTAAGTTGCTTTATCTTTCAAACCGGTGTAGTGATATGTTGCCTCCTTTGCAATGCTTTCCAGGGTATAACCTGCTCTCTTGGCAACATTTGCCGAATTGTAGTTGTTAACATCACAGCATATCGTTATTCTGTGCATACCGGCTTTGAACAATTCTTTTTCCAACGCCAGTACAGCTTCGGTCATATAACCTTTTCCGGTTGCCGATAAACGTAACCAATACCCCAGCTCCGCAGATTGGTTAAGAAACTCAATGTTATGAGGACCAACGCATCCGACTAGTTTGAAATCACCAATCGTGAAAATATCGTAAGCCCATTCTTTGTCATCTTCCCATTCTTTTGCAAATGAATCTGTGGCTTTAATGACATCGTCTATGCTCTTCTGACCATCTACCCAGAACAAAAATTCACGAATAAACTGACGGCTTTCTTCTATGGCTTGCCAAATCTGTTTATCATGCTCATGGTTGCGCTTTATCAGAACAACACGCGTAGCATTTATCGTTTCCGGTAATTTGAACTTTTCCATAATTTTCCTCCGTTATAATAATAAGGTAAATGATTTTTTTTATTTCGCAATATCTTTTAGATAAAAATATCTCCTATGCCCTGCGGCATAGGAGATATCTTAAACGAACTTAACATTGCCTTTAACAGCTTCTTCCATACGCGCTCGCACAACTTTGCGCATAGCCTCGGGAAGTTGTTGCAATTCTGCTTCTATCAGCTGTGCACCTATGCACTTGGTACTGTGCATACCGCCATTGTCTGAAGCATAGTTGCTCAAATACTCAGCCAATGTCAACAAGGCATTCGGGGTGCAGAAATTGTGAATCTGCTTTTGCTTGCAGATGCTCATAAAATCAACACCTTGTCTGCCTTTGCCATAGCACGCGGTACAGAAGCTCGGCACATAGCCTAAGGTCATCAACCAATTCACGACTTCATCTAAGGTACGCTCGTCTGAGAGTTCAAACTGCGCTGTCTTAGAGGTGGTTTTGTCATTTAAGGCATAACCGCCGACCGTGGTCTTAGAGCCGCCGCTTATTTGCGAAATACCGATTTTCAATGCCTTTTTACGGATGTTTTCCCCCTCGCGGGTGGACATAATCATACCGGTATAAGGCACGGCAATACGCAATAGCGCAACAATCTTTAAGAAGATATCATCCGGCAGACCATTCTTGAAATCTGCTAAATTGATATCGCTCGCCGGTTGCAAACGCGGGACACTGATGGTGTGCGGGCCGGCACCATACTTCCACTCCAGATGTTTGGCATGCTTTAACATGGCGACAAACTCATAAGCGTAGTTGTGCAGACCGAACAGAACACCGATACCGACATCTTCTATACCGGCTTGCATGGCTCTGTCCATCGCTTCCGTGTGGTAGGCATAATCGGACTTCGGACCTTTGGGATGAAGACGTTCATATTCCTTCTTGTTGTACGTTTCTTGGAAGAGAATATAAGTACCGATTTTGGCATCATGCAGCTTTTTGTAGTTTTCTACCGTAGTGGCTGCAATATTTACGTTGACACGGCGGATACTGCCGGCCTTGTGATGAATACCGTAAATGGTGTCAATACTCTCTAAGATGTACTCCAGCGGATTGTGGAACGGATCTTCTCCGGCCTCTAATGCCAAACGCTTGTGCCCCATATCCTGAAGGGCAATAACCTCTGCCTTAATCTCTTCTTGTGTCATCTTCTTGCGCGGTATGTTGCGATTGATGGCATGATAAGGGCAATAAGTGCAATGGTTAATACAGTAGTTGCTCAAATATAGCGGAGCAAACAGAACCTTGCGGTTGCCGTAGTAGGCATCTGTTATTTGCTCGGCTAAGGCAAAAATCTCTGCCGTTATTTCAGGATTGCGGTTAAACAGAAGCAATGCCGCATCTGATGCGGTTATACCTTCCATTTTCTTTGCTTTCTCTAAAATCTCGGACACAAGGGCGCGATCTTGACCTTTTTTACGCGCGTGGCTCAAAACATCTTCAATGTTTTGAGGGTTGATAAAGCTTTCGGCTTTATCTGACATTAAATCATACTTTGCCATACATAAAAATTTTTAAGTTTATATATAAGTTATTTTTTTCAGCAACGAAGTATAATCACTATTAGTTTTTTGTCAAGGCTCTGTTTTATTTTTCTTGTGCCATTTTAACCATTGCCGAAACCATTGCCTCAGCCCCTTTTGCCACCTCTTTTATAGATTTTGCAAGCATGTAAGCCGGTGTTGTCACAATATAATGTTCTTCATCAATACAGACTTCTTCAGCTTTTTTGTTTTCATGCTCAGCACCGGTCTTTTTAATAACTTCGGCGACCGTCTTATCATTACCGATGGTTAATTTAATGCCGTATTTTCCCAATACTTTGGCAACCATGACCGGTGCGATGCACATGGCACCGATGACCAAATTTTCTTGATAAGCGCCTTCCAAAACACGTCTTACGGAGCTTTCTACCGTGCAATTTATGCCGGATTTGGCAAAATCACACCAGTTGGTGATAGCGCCTAAACCGCCAGGGAAAACAATACATTCATATTCTTTGAAATTTAGTTCTGCTAAAGGTTTAATATCGCCACGGGCAATACGGGCCGACTCTATTAAAACGTTGCGATGTTCTTCCGTTTTTTCTGAGGTTAAATTGTTGATAACAGCCGCCTGCTCTATGTCCGGCGCATAACATTGATATGTGCATCCGGCTTTATCTATCGCTAACAGCAAAGTTACCGCTTCGTGTATTTCCGTACCGTCGGCACGACCGCAACCGGATAAAACAACGGCAAAACGTGGCATTTTTTTCATCTTTCACTCCTTTGACAAATTTGATTTATGATATATATATTAAATATGTAACCTTAAAAAATTTTTAAGTATCTGTGATTTATATTTTACAAAATCGTGCATTTTTTAGAAATGTATATTTAGAACTAACTTTTGAGATTTGAGTATTATGGAAATAAGACAAACAACATTAAAAAACGGCTTGCGTATTATTACTGCAGAAAGACCTGAAATTGAAACCGTTTCTTTGGGAATCTGGGTTCATACCGGTTCTGCCTCGGAAACAGCAGAGGATAACGGTATCTCTCACTTTATTGAACATATGGTGTTTAAGGGAACAAAAAACAGGACTTCTTTGCAAATTTCCGAGGATATTGAAAATGTCGGCGGAGCTACCAATGCTTATACTTCCAGACATTTCACCTGCTTTTATGCCAAAATGTTAAAAGATGATGCCGAATTGGCCGCTGATGTGATTTGCGAATTTATTACTTCACCGACTTTTGATGAAGAAGAAATGGTTAAGGAAAAGGAAGTCGTTGTTCAAGAAATTAAGCAATCTAATGATGCGCCGGACGATTTGGTGTTTGATTATTTTCAAGAGGCTGCTTTTCCGAACCAGGCTTCCGGCAGGACAATCTTGGGACCGGCCGAATATGTGCGCGGATTTACCGCCGAGAGAATGCGCCACTATATGAAAACTCACTATGCCGCTGATAATATGGTGGTAGCGGCTGTCGGCAAAATTAAGCATGATGATTTTGTAAAAATGGTGGAAAAACGCATGAAGAATATTCCACAACATACTGATTTTGTTGAAGATGAACAAAAATATTACGGCGGATATAAAACCGAGTGCAAAGATATTGAACAGACACATATTGTATTAGGCTTTAAGGGGACATCTTATAAAGATAAAGATTATTACAAATATTCGGTTCTCTCTACAATTTTCGGTGGCGGTATGTCTTCACGTTTATTTCAGGAAATTCGTGAAAAACGCGGACTGGTCTATACCATCAGCAGTTTTCATCAAGCTATGAAAAATGACGGGGTGTTCGGAATTTATGCCGGTACAACACCGAAAGAATTAAATGAACTGCTACCGGTTGTTGCGCAGGAAATCAAAAAAATAATGAACGAGCCGGTATTGGAAAAGGAACTTAACCGTGCTAAAACGCAAATTAAGGCAAGTTTATTGATGTCATTAGAAAGTTCTTCTTCCACGGCAGAAATAATTGCCCGCCAAATGCTCCTTTTCGGACGTGTTATTCCGGCAGATGAAATTGTAGAAAGAATTGAGGCTATTAAAGCTTCCGATTTACAAACCATTGCTCAACAGATTTTCACTTCTACTCCGACATACGCCCTGCTCGGTTGTAACGGTGAAAAATACCCAAGCTATGAAGATGTAAAAAAGCTTTTAAGGTAAGTTCAATCAGAATAAAGATTTTTTAGCTTTATCCAAGCCTTCATCAGTGAGGACAATAATGACAATATCGCCGTCTATAAAAATTGATTCGGCAGATGGCCATGCTTTTGCTTGGTGATACAGATAATCTTTCCCTCTTGCAGTTAAATCCGTTGTAGTGGCATTGTCATAAAATACATCTTCCGGATAGTAGAAATTATAAACAATGCGTGACATATACTGCGGCGTAAATGAGGTTTCCAACAAATCCAAACTGATTTCTTCCCCTTTGGCTTTGCGGTAATAGTTCTTCCTTAATGAAAAACTACCGACCTGCAATAAACGATATTTCTGTGTGCTATGAAAATCCGGATGTTGTTCTAACCGAGCAACAATTCGTTCATGCGTTTTCATCTCCGCATCAAAGCCTAATTTCCACACTTTTTCGGCATACATATCTCTAACACCGGACATAAATGCTATTATAACGGCAAATGTTGCACCAATCTTATACAACTTGCCGTTGGTTAAGCTTAAAACAAGCGCCAAGGCTAAGGCATAAATATATCCTAACCCATAGAAATCCAACCGCGGAACATAAGCAAAATTTTCCATTTCCGCCAACACCTGCCCACGTTCATCTGCCAAGAAATATGCCACTTTAGAAGATAGCAATATCGCCAGAACCAATGCAACAACAGCCGGTGCTTTTTTGATGCCGCCTTTTAACAATGCCATTATCAATGCAAAGATACACAATGCCAGCAACAACAGCTTAAACTTATATTCCATAAACGGCAGTGGCGCAACAAACTGTGTCAACATAACGGTGACGGTTTCTTTTAATTTTTCCGGCCAATACATAACACCCAAAGTCTGCGTATTATACTCCGTTGTTACAGGCGAAAGCGCTAATGTCAGTTTGTATAAAATGCCGGCAATGATAATATCTGCCACCGTCGGTAATTTTTGACGAATAACTTTTGCAATGTTGCTTTTGCCATTAAGGTAAGTTGTCAATATTGCCCCCAATAAACATACCCCCATCAGGTTAAGTACGGCGGCATAAGAGGCAAAGGCAAAATAAAACAAAAGCAAAGCTGCAATGTGATACCATATTTTTTTATATGGTCTGTCTGCAAGCATTAAACCGACGATGACCACGAACGGTAAACTTAAATTACTCAACATATCTTTGGCATAAAACAACCAAACCAAAGTATATGGCAAGATTGCCGTAAAGGTAGCAAACAACGCCCACCGAAAGGTCTTTTTCGGAACACGCCAATAGTGCGCCAACAAAACACCGCTTAATGCCAAAAAGGCAAATGATAACAAATTATTGAGTATCGGTAAGACGTGACCGCCAAAGAATAGCGATTGCATCACAAAATGCAACGGTCTTCCCTCAAATGAACCCTCATGCCAATAGTTTGGCGTGCGGATATAATTCCAGTCATGGTCACCGAACATAAAATTAACGGTATGGAACAGAAATGCCAAGTTTATCAGCGCAAAGGCGATTAAAAAGGATTTCTTATACACCGGATTTAAGTTTTTTAATCCATCTTTCAGCTTTGTTTCCAATTCCTGATATTTCATGTTCGGTTTCCTTTACTGACAATTATAAATCAAAGCTCTTATTATAGGTCAAAGATATACCCATAGTGCTTTGTGCACGAGATTTATGTGCCCCTCTGGTTTCCGCTAACTCATAGTTGTAGAACGGGGCTAAATATAAATCTCCGGTTAACTTCGTTTCTACACGGTTGTTGAGTTCAAGCTTGTATTTAAAGTCTGTATCTTCTCTTTTGGAATATTCAAAGAAGTGACGATAAAAGCCTTCGGAAATAAATGCCGTATTTTCGTTAAACGGGTAATTAAACTCGTAACCGATTTCGCCACCGGTTTTCATATTATCATTATGATAGGTCATATCATCTTCTTCAACAACAGCAACATACAATTGCTTGAAGTATTTGCCGTCATAAAGCTTAATACCGGTCTTACCACGAACAATTTTTGTACGATAGCTGTGTTTCTTGCCATTATCATCTACTATGTCAAAATCCGTAAATTCGGTTTCATAACCCAAATAAGCAAACGGACCGACAATACCTTGTTCCAACTGCCATACTTTGTGGGTGTAATCTGTGTACAACAAGATTTCATCATCTTTCTCATTTTCGGAAGTTTTTCCGTCTTCGGTGGTTTTGCTCTTGTTATACTTCATCATTAAGCCGTTTACCCAGACTAATTTTGATGCATCATAGGTAATATTACCGTCAAAAATGCCGCCGATGGAACGTTCCTCATTGGCATTATAGGTATCCGGATAGTTTTTATCATTTTTATTGGTGACGGTGTGTTCCATATATTCAAAAGCCAAGCGTTTGATATTTGCTACTAACGAGCTGGCTTTAGCAATTGTTTCTTCTGAGGCGGTTTCTTGTGCAACCAAATCTTCTGCGGTTGTTTCTTCAGCCATTGCTGAAAGCGGCAATAACAAAGCTGTGGTTGCTGTTAAAATATAAGTCAAATTCTTCATAGTCATATCCTAATGTTTAGTGAACGTACACCACAAAGTTTATTTGATTTATATGGTTTGGCAAAAGTTTTTACCGACTTATCAACGGCTAAATGTTTTATAATGACTTACGCAGGAACATGACTTTGAATACAAGACGCAATCTGTCTTTTAAGCCTAATTCCGGCTTCGGTGAGATAATCTCCCAACCGCGTTTGTCCATCATCTCAAAATAGGTGTGATATAAATTGAGCATATAAACAATCGGTTTAGAATTTTTATTATGATTTTCTTTCAAAATTTTATAGGCTTCTTCGTAAGCTTCTCGCGCCGCATCTGCCATTTTTGTGCGCACCTTATATAGATTTTTATGGGTTAAAATATCATACGGAGCAAGACCTTTTTCTATCTCGGCATTTTCCAAATATTCCCACGGAATATAAACATGACCGCCGATCATATCTTCTTTGACATTTTTTAATATTTGTGTCATCTCAACGGCAAAACCGATATTTTTACTTAGTTTTTCAGAAGTTTCTTCATCAAATTCGGCAATTATCTTCAAAATTAAATAACACGGAATTTCAGATACACCGCGGCAATATTTGGTAAAATCTCTTAAATTCGGGCAATACATCGGTTTCGGGCAATCTAAGGCAAAGCCGGATAAGATATTTTCAAAATATTTTCTTTCCAGCTTAAAACGCATACAATGTTTGTAGATACGACGACCGATATCGGTAGCCGGTACTTTCTTATCATAAATATTTATAATTTCCTGTTGCCAGGCATTGAATATCTCACCCTTTTCTTTTTCAGAAAGGCTACTGGAACTTAAATCGTCAAAATGTTTAAATAGAGCATATAACGTATATACAGCCTCTCTCTTGGCTTTAGGGTACTGCATGGTACACCAAAATACCGCGGAATGATTTTTTCTTACTAAACGCCCGATTGAACTCATTTTATACCTGTCTTTAGATTCTATTCTGCCGAATAGGTTTACCTCTTATTGTTAGTGTATACCACAAACCATATAAAAATGAGTTAAAATAATCAAGAAAATCTATTTTTTTTTGCTTATTTTTTTCGATAAGCGTGTGACATAAACCGAGATACCACCCGATTTTACAGCGATTTATCAGCCCTTTTGTTACTAAAAGAACCTGTTTTGCTTCCGCAAATAATAACGGTAAGCTATTCCTCAAATTTTCTTTATCTGCCGTGATACCGGATTTTTTTAATATCTTTTCCAATTCCGGCATATTTAGAACATATAGTGTCAGATAAGCACACATTAAATTGGAAAAAGGCTGGTAAAACGGCGGATGCTGATTATTTAAGGCGGCAATAAAGCGGGTTAAAGGAGCGATAACCTGCAACATTATCGGAGATGAACCGGAAAACTGCAACGGATAACGATTTTTAGAGAGCCAATCAAAACCGTCTATCGGTTCCAACAATAATGATAAAGATAAATTTTCTTTGATAAACTGTTGTTGTAAATTACCTAATAGTGTTTTTTCAGACCAGTGGCGGCTTACGGCTTTGTATAACAGATTAAAAGTGTGTGGTGTCATATTTTTTAATTTTAATCCGCGGCAGGATAACAGCATCAGCCAGCGAATATAAGCGTTACCCAATGTGTAATAACGCTTTGGCAACAGATATTTATAAACCGTTATCGGAGGCATATTGTCAGGTATTTTCATTGAGCCACCTTTCAAAAGCTTCCAGAGCTCGTGTGCTTAAGGCGGCTTTTTTATCCGCACCTTTTAAGCGACGCCATTTACCATTCGACGTTTGTACTTTATCAAGCTCGGGAAATAAACCGAAATTGATGTTCATCGGCTGATAATGTTCAATATCGGTCTTATCGGTTAAATGAGCCAACTGGCAACCGAATGCCGTTTCTCTCGGCGGCAATAAAGGCTCTTTGTCTTTAAGCAGATTGGCGGCAAAATACCCTGCAAGCCAGCCGATTGAAGCGCTTTCCACATAACCCTCGCAACCGGTAATCTGACCGGCAAACATAATATGCGGCTGCGTTTTTAAGCGCAAATAATTATCAAGCAATAGCGGCGATTTGATAAAAGTGTTTTTATGAATACCACCGAGACGGGCAAAAACCGCATTTTCCAAACCGGGGATTTTCTTAAATATGCGCACCTGCTCAGGATGTTTTAATTTGGTTTGAAAACCGACCATATTTCTTAGTGTATCCTCTTTATTATCCTGCCTTAATTGAACAACGGCATAAGGCTTTTCGGCGCTGTGCGGGTTGGTTAAACCGACAGGCTTTAAGGGGCCGTACATGAGCGTATCTTTGCCGCGTTCGGCCATCACCTCTATCGGCAGACAACCGTCAAAATAGGTTGGCTTTTCAAAATCATGAAATTCAGCTTTTTCACCTGCTAATAAGTCTTGCACAAATTCTTCATACTGCTCTTTGTTGAGCGGGCAATTGATGTAATCATATTTATCACCTTTATCATAACGCGACTGGTACCATGCTTTGTTGAAATCAATGCTTTCTTTATAAATAACCGGAGCTATCGCATCATAAAAAGATAATTTTTCGCCACCGACAGCTTCGGATATACTTTGGGCAAGAGAATCCGCTGTTAACGGACCGGTAGCAATAATACTCAAACCGTTTTCCTCTTTAGGTAAGCTTTGCCATTCCTGATGAATAATTTCAATATTTGTATGTGTCCTCAGTTTTTCGGTAATGTATGCGGAAAATCCCTCTCTATCGACCGCCAAGGCACCGCCTGCCGGTACTTTGGTCTTATCTGCCGCTTCCATAATCAAAGACTTTGCCAAGCGCATTTCCTGATGCAAAAGGCCGACGGCATTATGCAAATAGTCATCCGAACGCAAAGAATTGGAACAAACTAATTCCGCAAAGTTATCGCTTTTATGGGCGGCAGAATGTTTTAGCGGTTTCATTTCATACAAAACCACTTTTACCCCTCTTTGAGCTAATTGCCAAGCAGCTTCCGCACCGGCCAGCCCCGCACCTATAACGTTTGCTTTTAATTCCATCTTATCCCCTTTTATTTTATGAAAAGTTATAAATGCAGTTCTTCGGTTTGTAAATACCAAAAATTAGATGATTTTTAAAATTGCCTTGTTATAATAGCTCAGTTAGGAAGTGGAATATGAAAAAAATCAGTGTGTTAGCTGCAATATGGGTGATTATTTCGGGGTTATTGGTGACAATAACGCCGGCTTTTGCACAAGATGATTTTGATTTATTTGATGATTTTGAGGAACCGGAAGTTAAACCCCAAACTGCTTCCAAAGCTAAAACCGCCCAGCCTAAAGCAGAAAAAAAAGAGGACGCAGTATTGACCAAACAAGAAGCCCCAAAAGTTGAAAGCAAACCGCAAGCAAAAGAAAAAACAGTTGCAGAAAAAGAAACTACAAAAGTTGAACAACAGAAAACTGACACTCAAGCGGAGGTAAAAGAGGATTCAACACAAGGTGATGCTTCAACCGAATCGGAGAAGAGCGTTCTTAAAAATATTTTCAAAGATAGTGATGATGACCGTGAAACATGGTTGGAAAGTTTGATTAACAGCGGGACTTCCGAACTTTTCAAAAGACAAACCGCCAAGGAAGTGGCGGCTGAAAAGGCACGTATTGCAAAAGTTTTAAGAAATAAGCGTTCTAACGCTGCAAATTTTGATATTATCGGTGTCAAACTCAGAATGAAACCGGCTGAAGTAAATGATATTTTAACAAAAAACGGATTTCGCAGATTAACGCAAGATTTCAGTATTCCGAACTTCATTAAATGGCGTGGTGAAGAATTATGCAGAATCCACGGTATCATCGGGTTTGAACGCTTAAAAGCCTGCGCCAGAGAGATTGCCGTTGCTAACGGCTTTGAATATATTTCTTTGGAAAGATACAACCGACAATCAACCAGAGAAACGCTTGAAATTCACTATACGTCAACTTTTTCGGATAACCTTTCGCATTATATTATTTATACAAGCAATGTGCCTATTTCCACAAGTAAGGCATCGCAAAATGTTTACATCAATAATCTTAAAATTTATGACTTTTGGCGGCGGATAGATATGCGCTACGGACAACCGGACAATACCAGTGAAGTTAAATGGGGATTAGGCGGTAAGAAACCGTATCTACAAGCTTCTACCGGTAAATTGGAATTGGTGGATCCGTTGCTCAGAGATTTGGATATTTCGCGTATGCTTAACGAAGATTCAAGACTGGCTAACGTCCCCTACTATTCGTTTTAACCTTTTTTAAGGATATAATTAAATGGCTCATTCAACATACATCAGCGAACTGATTGCAACAAGGTTAGCGCACGACCTTATCGGTACGATAGGCTCGGTTTCTAATGCCGTGGAACTTTTTGGCGAAGATGATTTAAGTAACGACGAAGAAAAAGAAGTTTTTTCCATCTTACAGATGAGTTCACTTGTTTTAAGCAGACGACTTAAATTTTTCAGATTATGCTTCGGTTTGTCTAATGCAACCGTTAAAGATATGGACGAATTAAAGAAAATCATTGAAGAATACCTTTTAACGCTCGGTAACCCGAACCGGCCGATTTCCTGCGACTTACGTATTGAAACGCCTAAGATTTATAAATTGGTTATGCCCTCGGTGATGATGATGGCGGATACTTTGGTTAAAGGCGGTAAAATTGAAGTGATGCAAAATGATTTGGGAATCCATGTCAAAGCTGTTTCCGAAGTGCCGCTTAGTGAGTCCAAGCTGAATAACATAGATTTGGTTCTTGCCGGAAAAGAAGCTTTGGAAAATCCGTCTTTATATGCACCGTTGCACTATCTTTTGCAGTATTTAGAGGGAAATGATGTGCCGGTTAAGCGTTTAGATGATACTTTGATTATCGGAGAATAGCTTAAGATGAATGTCTATGGCGTGCTTCTTCCGCTTCCTTTTAATGATGTTTTTGATTACCGCTGTGATGAAAAACTTTATATCGGGCAGATTGTGGTGGTACCGTTCGGACGAGAAGTTCTTGCCGGTGTTATCTGGAAAATCGGGAAAAGTGCTGATTTAGATATTCAAAAAATTAAAAAAATTCAGCAAGTTATTGATTTACCGCCGTTGAGTTCGGTAATGATTAAATTTATTGAGAAAACGGCTTCATATAATCTGGCGTCGCTGGGATTGGTCTTAAAAATGGTATTGGGACAGAAGACAAACCAATTGCCGAAACAGAAAGTCAACCTCTACGGGCTAAACATTAAAAACGAAAACTTGCAAGGTATTCGCATTACCGAGGCAAGAAAGGCGGTATTTAATTTTTTGGATAACGGAAGAGAAGCGGAAAAAGAAGAAATTTTAAACGAAACCGGCGTCAGCGAAAGTGTTATTACCGCCATGATTAAAAGCGGCTTCTTATATAAAAAAGAAGTGCTTATCAATGAAGATGCCGAAGAACAAGTTGTTAATTTAAGCAACCATGCCGTTTTAACCGATGAGCAACAAAATGCCGCCGATATTTTGACAAGAAAAGTCGGCAACGGCTTTTCAGCAACGCTTTTAGACGGTGTAACCGGTTCCGGTAAGACAGAAGTTTATTTTGAAGCAATCGCTGAAGCTCTGCGTTTAAATAAACAAGTTTTGGTGTTGGTACCTGAAATTTCTTTAACCTCTCAATGGCTTAAACGCTTTGAAATTCGCTTTGGTGTTACCCCTTATATTTGGCATTCGGAGGTTGGGGTTAAAGATAAAGCGTTAACATGGAAAGCGGTTGCCTTAAATAAAGCGAAGGTAATTGTCGGAGCGCGCTCAGCTTTGTTCTTACCTTTTAAGGATTTGGGAATTATCGTTATTGATGAAAGCCATGACCATTCGTTTAAACAGGAAAGTTTGGTAACTTATCAAGGACGTGACATGGCCGTTTTAAGGGCGCATTTGGAAAAAATTCCGGTTATTCTTTCTACCGCAACACCGGATTTGGAAACAATCGTTAACGTGGAAGAAGGTAAATATGATTGTGTTAAACTGACAAAACGCTATGCCAAAGCCGTGCTTCCGGAAATTGAAATTATTGATATCAAAAAAGATAAGCCGATTAAAGGCGAATGGGGTGTTTCTTTCTTAGCGCCGACGCTGATCAGCGCCATTAACCGCAATTTGGAAAAAGGCGAGCAGTCTATGCTGTTTTTAAATCGGCGCGGCTATGCACCGTTGCTTATTTGCAGAGATTGCGGACATCGGATGCAGTGTCCGCATTGCACGGCATGGCTGGCAGAACACAGAATTTCCGGTGAGCTGATTTGCCACCATTGCGGATATAAGATGAACACGCCGAAGTTTTGTCCTGAATGCCACTCGGAAGAAGGACTGACGGCGTGCGGTCCGGGGGTGGAGCGAATCGCCGAAGAAGTCCGTTATCGTTTTCCAGCAGCAAGAACGGCGATATTATCTTCCGATATTACGACAAACTATAAAGAAATATCCAAGGTTATCCATCAAACAGCCAACAAAGAAGTGGATATTCTAATCGGTACGCAGATTTTAGCCAAAGGGCATAACTTTCCGGATTTGACGTTGGTCGGGGTGGTTGATGCCGATTTAGGGTTAATGGGAACGGATTTACGTGCCAGTGAACAAACCTTCCAGTTGTTATCACAAGTTTCCGGTCGTGCCGGCAGAGGCGATAAAAAAGGTGTGGTTTATTTGCAAACATTATACCCGGATAATCTGGTTTTAAAGGCGGTTATTGAACATAATCGCGCGCAATTTATTGAGCTTGAAAAAAGCGCTCGTCGTATGCTTAAAATGCCACCATACGGTAAGCTTGCCGCTTTGATTGTTTCCTCTGCCAACCAACAGGCGGCGGAGGCTGTTGCTTATCGGCTCGGACAATGCGCCCCGAATACCGATTTTATTGAAACGCTCGGTCCGGCACCGGCACCGATGGCATTGTTGCGCGGCAGATACCGTTACAGATTACTCTTAAAAACCGCAAAAAATATCAATATCCAAGAAGTTCTAAAACGTTGGCTTAATATGGTTAAGGTTAAAAGCAACGTGCGGATTGATGTGGACATTAACCCCTATTCTTTCATGTAATAAATTGTAACAAAAATTAAACATATTTCCGTTTGACATCAGCTTACATGGAGCCTATATTTTAGGCATCTAATTTACAATTATTACTATTATGATGTCTTTTAATTTCAACAAAACTTCAGCAGACCCTGCAATGGAACTCTGCTACAAAGGCTACATTCGCCAACGACGTAAGCTTAAAAACGGTTGGAATGCCGTTATTCTCGTTAACCGTGTTATTGTCCTTTTTAATGATAAGCAAAAACAAATTGTTGCCGGCTCTTTCAAAGATATCTTTGAGGCCAAAGACGGTAAGTTTATGCTGATTAAAAGGGATAAGACCAAGGCTGTATTTAATGCTAAAGGTGACAGACTGGCTGACTTTTCAAATGAAGCCAATCTGTTTATCAACGGCTGGTATTCCATGCGTGTGGGCGATGATGTTTCCCTCTTTGATGAGAAAGGAAAACTTATCTGCTCAAAAGTTACAAAAGTTTCCGTCTATAAAGACGGAAGATACTTTATCTCTGTTTTGTCCGGAGGTGATGCAACAAAGGTCGGCTTTCACAGCCCTGACGGTTCGTGCATTCTCTTCACAAATGACCGAGGCTTTAAATGTATCTACCCATACTTTTTCATTGCCGACGGTAGCCTTTATGACATTAGCGGCGAATGCCTGATTGAAGCTAATCTGGGCAGTACGTTTAACCGCACTCTGGTCAGATGGATCGGATTACTTCCATTTTGGAAATCTTAAATTAAAAGGTCTCTTTGTTATAAAGAGGCCTTTTTTTGTGTTCTAAAAAAAATGATTGTGAAAAAAAGTGGTTTTATGGTGGAAATTTTAATTTAAAATAAGTAATTTTGTGTTATTGGAATTTATTGTTTAGGGAATATTACAGGTTACAAAGTGCAAAAGATTTCTAAATATAAGACCGCAATGACCTATGCGCAGGCTTGGTTTTCGGCGGCAAAAGATAATCATATTGAAGATAAGGTTTTAGAAGAAATCCGTCTTCTTAAAGAAAGCATCTCACAAAATGATGATTTGTGGGGCGTGCTGATGCAACCTGTTGATGACAATAACGACAAAGTCAAGATTATGACTGATATTGCGAAGAAGGCTAAATTCTCCGCTATTTCGGAAGAAACATTAAAAATGATTGCCGAAAATAATCGGTTAAACCTTTTAAAAACAATTTGCGGTGCCTTTGCTAAAATCTATTATCAAGACAAGGGCATTGTTGAGGTTACGGTTGATACGGCGGTTGAACTTTCCGAAGCGCAGGATAACCGCCTCAAAAAAACTTTAGAAAATAAACTGAAAGCACCGATTATCATCAACTATCGGCTTAAGCCGGAAGTATTGGGCGGACTTGCCGTTCGCTTTAACTCTTGGTTGGTTGATGATACACTTTCAGGTAAACTTAAAAAACTTAAACAGTATATGCTTGACCGCCATACGGTTTAATGGGTACTTAAATGCAACGAAAGGCTTAATAATATGAGTATGAAAGCAGAAGAAATATCCGAAATTTTGAAGGAAAAAATTGAGAAATATAATTTCGGCGCCGAGTTAAATGAAGTCGGTAAAGTGCTTTCCGTCGGTGACGGTATTGCAACGGTTTACGGTCTTTCCGGCATTGAGTATAATGAAATGGTTGAGTTTCAATCCGGTGTTAAGGGGATGGCGCTTAACTTGGGCGAAGACAGTGTCGGCGTGGTTGTGTTTGGTTCCGATGCCGAAATTAAAGAAGGCGACACGGTTAAAAGATTAAACAGAATCGTCAGCGTACCGGTCGGTAAAGAGTTATTGGGACGTGTGGTTGATGCTTTGGGAAGACCAATTGACGGTTTAGGCGATATTAACGCCAAGGAGTTTTCCAATGTGGAAATTAAGGCACCGGGTATTATTGCCAGACGCAGTGTGCATGAACCGGTGCAGACAGGCTTAAAAGTTATTGATTCACTTATTCCTATCGGACGCGGACAACGTGAGTTGGTTATCGGTGACAGACAGACCGGTAAGACCTCTATCTTGGTTGATACCATGATTAACCAAAAAGCGGTTAATGATGCGGCAAAGAACGATAAGGAAAAACTGTTTTGTATTTATGTGGCTATCGGGCAGAAACGTTCTACCGTGGCGCAAGTTGTTAAAACTTTAAAAGATTATGGCGCTTTGGATTATACCATTGTTGTGGCAGCTACGGCTTCCGATTCCGCACCGCTACAATATTTGGCTCCTTATGCCGGTTGTGCTATGGGCGAATATTTCCGTGACAGAGGTATGCATGCCATTATCTTTTATGACGATTTATCCAAGCAAGCAACGGCTTACAGACAAATGTCATTGTTATTGAGACGTCCGCCGGGGCGTGAGGCTTATCCGGGGGATGTTTTCTATTTGCACTCAAGACTATTGGAGAGAGCGGCAAAAATGAACGAAGATGAGGGCAGCGGTTCGCTGACGGCTTTGCCGGTTATTGAAACGCAGGCCGGTGACGTTTCGGCATATATTCCGACGAACGTTATTTCCATTACGGACGGTCAAATCTTTTTGGAAACGTCCCTCTTCTACCAAGGTGTACGTCCGGCGGTTAATATCGGTATTTCGGTCAGCCGTGTAGGTTCTGCCGCACAGGTGAAAGCTATGAAACAAGTGGCCGGTACCATGAAACTTGACTTGGCGCAATATCGTGAAATGGCGGCTTTTGCTCAGTTTGCTTCCGATTTAGATGCTTCAACAAAGAAGCTCTTGAACCGTGGTGCTAAGCTGGTGGAAATGTTGAAACAACCGGTTTACCATCCGTTACCGATGGAAGAAGAAGTTATTGTCTTATTTGCCGGCTCAAAAGGCTATTTGGATGATTTGGAACTCGACCAGATTAAAAGCTTTGAAGAATTCCTGTTAGACAGTATCCGACACCATAAAAACAGCGTTTTGCAAGAAATTCGCGAGAAGAAAATTATCTCTGAAGACTTGGAAAAACAGCTGAACGAATATATGACCAGAACTGTTAAAGAATTTAAGCAAAAGCAACTTGATGCTCAGCAGAAGATTGCATAGGATAA
>Ga0310691_10003689_pt1 | contig 18044 bp, 27 predicted proteins | sample 176DNAGHGlowgp2_FD_203887 | JGI IMG/M metagenome (GOLD analysis project Ga0310691, IMG submission 203887) | Sheep rumen microbial communities from Palmerston North, Manawatu-Wanganui, New Zealand - 1766 DNA GHGlow gp2 (v2) (version 2) | ecosystem: Host-associated > Mammals > Digestive system >...
TGACCGACATACCAAGCGAGATAATTTTGAACTCGCCAGCCTTCATGTTGACAGTTTCTGCGGCACGGAGATCCACCCAGTCGCCGCACTCAATTACACCTACGGGAATCAGATCAGGGTTGTGATACTTGACCCTGACAACAGCCTCTTTACCCAATGCCATATTTGCTCCTTTTAATTATCGACCGACAGCAGAAATTCTCTGTTGAACTGCGGCACTTTGTTTTCGATCAGGTCAGCGCATGTCTCGCACAGTTCTTTCACTTCGGGATTCGCGCCACTATGTTCGTTCCGCAACTTATAGATGTGGGCGAACTCGGCGAGGTTAACCCGGAAGATAAAGTCGCTTGGGATAGACAGCATGTACAGGCCACGCTTTACATCGCGGTCGTCGGCGTACTTCTCAAGCACATAACCATTGACGGCGCGAACATAAGTCTGATCGTTTGTATGGATCTTGTCCGGGAAAGTCATCTTCAAAATGTCTGCGGCCTGATCATCTGTCAGGATCTTGTCCTTGTAGTAGTCGGACATTTCGCCCTTTTCAAAATCAGCCAGCCGGGTGGAAGCGCGAACAATACGGTTGTCGAATCTCTTCGCGTGTGAATCCCAATCATCTTGAGCGCCGCGATGAATGTCCTCAACAAGAAATCCGAAGTCCACAAACTTGAGCAAGGTAATATGCTTCTTGCCATACTTGCACAGCTTGTCGATCTCCTTATCGAACGGATAATCGTCGGGATGCTTCTCGCGTTCCTTGCGCGGAGTTGAAATCCATGCGGAATAGTTGCTGGCGAGAATAATCCCACGAGCATCATTCCAAGTTCTCTTTGACATATACAGTGCGGTAGCCGCATCAAGCAGACCATTCATTCCAGTACAACGAACCCTCATACCTTTTCCTCTTCTTCCTTTTGTTTTATTTGTGCGCGAAGCTGTTCAATGTCGTGCATCAACAGGGTCAGGAATTCACTCAGCGCCCTGTCAAATGTGTAGGCATCAAGCAAGCTGGCGGCATATTCAATGTTGTCCAGTGTGCGTTGATAGTGCGGATCAGATGGATCGGTCAACCCGTATTCAAATTCATTCATCAGATCCGTCAATGTGTGGCGAAGACTGTCATACATCATCTTCTCCGTTGCCGTCATCATTGTCGAACATATACACTCCTTCCGGTACTTCAGCCATAGGCCGCTCCTCAACAACCACTGGCTCTTCGCTAATCTCTGGGCCAAGTATGCCAAGATTCAGCCGTGTAGCCACATTCTTGGGCGAGAAGCTTGAGATCACGACATGCCCATCTGTCAGCACGATGTATGAACCGTTACGTCCACCTCGTCGCGCATCACACAATAAGCCGTGTCGTTCTGCGGCCTCACGCATTGCAGTCGCGCTCCTACCCTTCATCTCCAGCACCATACAAACCATATCGGCGCTGATGTAATTGTTGTTGCCGATATGGATAAAGTTGGGCGGTGGAATCTCGCCCTTATAATAGTTTTTCTTATGTACCAAACCGGGTTTTAACTTTTCTGTTTCCATATGCCTTGCCCCTTATCTGCGTTAATCTCCGGGATATAACTTATCGTACTCCCACAAAGTAAAGTAAGTTGTGTCGCCCTTTGTGTCAGCCGAATAGCGCCGCACAAACACGAAGTCGCCAGCTTCGACCGGATCTTGGTTGTACACGTTCATAAAAATCGTGAACCGCGACTCAATGCCACTGCCCAAAGATCTGGTTGTAATCGCCACACCAAACTGTTTGTTATCTTTCTTGCGCTTGACTGGATACACCGACTTAACATAAAGCTTGGGGCGGTCTTCTTCGCGGCCTGTGACCGGACACTCACCATTCATAATCTTTGCGTAAACTATTGCCTTGCTTATGGTTGACAGATCCTCAAGCTTCTGGCGGCGAACATACTCTTCAATGTCGAGCAGGAGTTGGTGTCGGTTGGTGATCGTCCACACCTTGGCTTCAGCACCCTTGGCGGTTAAGCCGTTGGCGTTTTGCTGGATAATACACTGAATCGGTGTATTTACGTACTTCTCCTTGTTCAATGTTTTGCGGTTACCCAGCATGTTGTAGAACTCGTAGATGCTTGTCAGTTCGTTAATATTGCCAAACATAGAGAAGAAGTCGATGTCAATCAACTGCTGAACCTGTGTAGCATTCAGTGCGCGGGTTTCAAAGATGTCGTCGAGCAGATCCACAAATGATTTGTACTCATGTTCGTGTGCCAGCTTGTAAAGTGAATCACCCTGTGTTGAACCGAAGCCATCGATGGAGATCAGACCAATAGCGCACTCATGCTTCTCGTGGTCGCAACCAAAGCCGCTCTTACTGACACCAAACTTTGGCGGCATAACCCGGACATTGTAGCGCCGCATCAAAGCAGTACCTGTGGCGAGATCATCCTTGCCATCAGCGTTGTTCATCCAAGCCGCAACAAATTCGGTGGGATAGTAGTACCGAAGCCAGCCACAAATGTAGCCAACCAGACTGTATGCCACGGCATGTGAAAAATTAAACGAATACCCACTGGCATCATTGATAACTTGAAGCATCTCTTCGCACTCTTTCTCGGCAACCTCTCGCGGCTTATCTGAATGAGCGCAATATCCTTCGCGAATCTTAATAACGTCGGCGGCAACCTTGTCTTCTTTTTTCTTTGCAATATCGCGGCGAACCGTGTCGGCTTCACTTCCACTGAAACCGCACAATTTGATGAGGGCTTCAATGATCTGTTCCTGATAAACCAGATAACCAAGACTGTTCGCAAAAAGGTTATCCATTTCTTTGGTCGGATTCTTATTTGCAATATGTGCAAAGACCTTATCACGGTATGATTCACCAGAAGGCCGAATACATGCGGTCACCAGAGTCATGTCAGCAATGCTCTTGGCTTGGAATGTTTTGATCGCGTCTGCCGCAAACTGAGATTCCATCTGGAAGATAGCTTGTGGAAAATCGCAGATATCCTTCCACACCTTCTGATCATCCCAGTCCATTGTGTGGTAGCGTGGGTATGGGATACCAGCAAGCTTACATGTGTCGCGGATAACGGCAATGGTCTTCAGTCCAAGAAAATCGTACTTGACCAAACCAGCATCATGAACCGCATCCATGTCGTGAATCAGAACGTTCTCGCCATCTTTGTACATCACGCCGTATTCGTCGATCAGATTAACTGGCGAAATCACCATACCAGCCGGGTGGACTCCTTGTTGCTTGCGGACATTCTTCAAGCCTTCGTAGTAGTAGAAGATGTCGGGATATTTCTTTGCAGTCGCATCAGGATCTGAGTCGTATTCTTTCTTGATGCGGTCAACACGTTTCAGCGGATAAGGACTGAGTTCGCGGTCATCTTCACCGTGATCGCGCAACCAGTTGTTTGCAAGTGCCGCACCAACATCGATGATGATATTCTTATCTGAGTACGTACCATACGAACCAACCCGTGCTGTGAACTCACTACCGAAACGGCTGGCGATGTATTCAAATATCTTCGGGCGGTCTTCGGTAATAATATCAGTATCAATGTCCCCAACTTCTACACGAGATTCATTGCAGAAGCGTGAGAAAATTGTATTGAGTGTCTCGGGATTCATATCGATGATGTCGGTAATGTACGCAATCCTCGAGCCGCCAACAGAACCACGGGATGGCCCTGTCGGAATATCATTATCGTGACACCATTTGACAAGTTCGCTCTGGGAAAGCATAAAGCCGCACATATGTAGCTTCTTGAAGACGCTCAACTCTTCGTCAATTGCCTTCTCGTATGCTTCCTTTTGGCTCATCGGGATCACGCCGTCACGTAGCTTTGCCGCAAACATTTCTTGGATGCGGTTTTCAAAAACCTCTTCATCCTTTTCTCGAGAACCATACAGAATAGGATACTTGATCGACCTATCCAGCGGCTCATCTTCTACCATGTCAGCCAGCTTGTTCGTGTTCGCGATTGCTTCCAGATAAACTGCTTGCGGCAGAACACCTTGCCGTGCATAAGCCGCCACAAGATCATGCTCGGTGATCCAAGTCAGATCCATCTCATCCTCGCCGTCATATCTTTGCTTCTTGTAGTCAAGCATAATCTGGCGGCAATCTGCTTTGTATTTGGTTGCGGCATGTGTGTCAGTGCCAGCAATCAGTGGCTTGCCATACTCGCAGGACAGTTGCCACAGCCAAGAGTTGTATTCTTTCTGAAGCGGGATATTGTGATGCTGAATTTCAAGGAAGTCATACGCCTCGACCAACCTGTTGTAGTAGGGATGATCATGCGGCAAGCGGCAGAGCGGCGAAGCAATACAGGCGCTGATCTTAATGATGTTTTTGGATAGCGCCAGAAACTCATCAAATGTCATGCGGTTGTTGTAGAACATGTGATCAGGCTTGGTGGAGTTGTAAACCGCACGATTGAGTTCCACCAGACCATCATGGTTCTTGGCGATCAATATGGTGTGGTAGTTGTCGCGCACCTTTTCTTCCAGCGACTCAGTCAGGTAGATCTCCACACCATTCAGGAACTTCAGCCCAGCTTCTTCACACAACAGCTTCTTGCGAACCCAGTCACGATGGATGCCATGTTCGCTTGAGCCAATCGCGGTCATACCTTGCTCTTTGGCTAACGCAATATAGTCGGCAAAGTCGGTGGCACAGTCGAACATTGAGTTGTCACTGTGCAGATGATAAACCACCATGCTCATACTACTCATCACCTCGCTGTTCCTTCGCTAACATGCGCTCATGGCGACGTTCGAGGATGATGTTGTGAGCGGGGCATTGCATGAAGAAGCCGCAGATATTGCAACAGAAATATTCGTCTTCGTGGATAAACCATTCTGTGTCGGATTTGATGCGGTCTATCGTGGCAACCACCCAGTCTTCGGTTTCCTTAACCATCTTTATATCAAACGGCTCGTCAATCCAGTAGTTTTCCTTATACATATTAAACCGCAACATGGTAGGCCACTCGCCGTACTTCTCATGAACATACATGGCATATGTGTAAAGCTGTTTGCGGTACACATCGATCTCTTTCTTCATGCTGTTCTTGGACTTGGACTTATGGTCGATAACTTCGATGCCACCAGTTAACGTGTTGCGGACTATTAAATCGGCAATGCCCACAAAAGGATAGCCGCCGATATTGATTTCAAACTTTTGCTCAATCTCGAGGATCTCGTAGTGTTCGTCGAACCCGTTAAAGTTGTCGAAGAACTCCTGCCCAGCATCGTAGTACTTTTGCCACAGGCCACGGGGAAATGGTGGCGGGTCTGCGGTAACCTCGGCCTCAAACCGATCAGCGTACTCTTGCCCCAGCGCAATCAAAGGGATCTCACCCTTCTCGTACTGCTCGAACAGCTTGTGTCCGAAAGAACCGTACTGGGAAAAGAAGTTGCCGTCGTCATGAAGGTGGTCGATCTTTGATAGCTTGAAACTCATGGGGCAATGATCATAAGCAGACAGGGATGAGAACGAAAACTTGATTCCTTCTGGCAACATACACATACCTTATACCTTATTCCTTTCGTTCAGCTTAAAATGGACTTGTCTGCGGTATCTGTTCGGGCGGCAAGAGGATCTGATACTCAGGCATGGAGTCGGCTCTTGGGTTTGGCGGCTTCAGTCCTGTTGTGTCCCAGCACAGTTTCAGGCGGTCACCATACTGGCTTTCGTATACTCGCCTTGATGCGCGGCAGTAAACCAGTGGCACAACGCACTTCACGCCGCTTCCTCTGTTCTTGAGAATCCTCAACTTCTGATCCGCAACATAAATAGCATTGGTGGCGGTCTTGTTCAGCACACTGTTGCCACTGATGTCATGGAGCGAAACGGTGGATGCGTCGCCAAAGTGTTTGCGGAGATGGGCCACAATAATGACATGAACCTTGTACCTGAGTGCGAACCGCTTGAGTGCGTTCACAATCTTTGCCTGTGCGGAATACTCGTCGTCTTCCATGCCAGCTGACATGGACATCACGTTGTCCACCAGAAAGATCGAAGTACCGTAGCGCCGCGCCGAAGCCTCGAACAACGAAATGACATTGTTCATCAGGTCATCGCTTGTGTCGGATTCGTTGTCGTACAGGTAAAGTTTGTTGTCGAGGAAAGCTGATATGCGGTCTTGGCACTCGCGGGATATGTACGGCACATTCATCTCGTTGAAGCTGTCGTACTTCAGGCCAACCCAGTCATCGCCAGCCGCCTGAAGGTACAACCACCACTGGAACTGTTCCTTGTCGAGTTCACCGCTATACACTGTTACCTTCGCGCCCTCATTGATTGCGGAAAGAATTAATGTGTTGCTGATGGTTGACTTGCCAGATCCTGCGTCGCCGCAAATAATGGTCAAGCCGCCATCAACAAGGCCACCCAAGCTTCGGTCGATAGAAATGAATCCAGTGTGGACACGATGGATTGTGGTTGGGTCAGTTGGCTCAACATGCGAGATATTGATCAGGCCATTGATCTGATCATCTACTGCGGACTCCACCATCTCAACCAGCGCATCAGCACCACGCCGCACAAAGACTTCGTTGGCATCCTTCATCAGTGTGCCGTCATCTCTGAGCGGATATTCTCCCAGCGGCACATACTTGACCTTGCACATGGAGAGGCGCTTCCTGAGAACATCCACCATCTTCTGACCCGGAGCATCTGAGTCGCCCACAATCACGAATGTGTCAACCGTGTTCAGGAAATCCCAGCAGTTTTCAATCCACTGGTCATTGTCGCAACCGCATGGAACTGAGGTCACATTGTCAAACCCAGCTTCGTACAGGGCAAGGCAATCCATCTGGCCTTCTGTGATGTAGATTGGCTGTGTTACATCAAGCTGATCTATGTTCCACAGAATTGGCTCGGTATTCTTGACCTGCCACTCTTTGGGCTTTGAGTCGCCGTGTACATATTTCTGCGGCCTACGGAACTTTTGGAACACGTTTATTCCACCGCGCATAAAGCTGAAGACAATGTTACCTTCGGGGTCGCTGTTGATGGGGAAGTGATCAATGGTAATGTCTGAGAAGCCGCGCAGATGAAGGTAATCTCTACACTGGTCAGTTAGTGGAAGTAAAGTTGTGTGCGGCAAATCGTACTTGACCTTTGTAACACTCTGATTCATTTTATTCGACCTGTTCCAATCTGATGTTTTAATGGTGGGCAAACCAAGTTCTTTCATGAGTTGGTTGTACGTACCCTTGAATCCACAGTTGCCGCGCTTGCAGTTTGCCAGCCCAAGCGCATTGATGGAGAATGTCCAAGGATCGTGTGCCGCTTTACAAACAGGACAAACTTTTGCCACATACTCGGTAACCCCATGTCTTTCTTTCAGGCGGTACTCTCCCAAGTAATCATCCGCAAATTGCTTCACAGCTTCCTCGATTTGCAAACCAACACCTTCTTCCTTAAACCTACAGATAAAAATGAAGGTACACCCGCAAAAGGTGTACCATCTTTGATTATTTTCGCAGTTTCTTGAGAAAACTGCTGAAATGAACTGGGTGAGGATTTGCACCTCACATGATGGACTATCGCAATACCATCGCCTCGCTTGCGACACCCGGCGCGTCTACCTATTCCGTCACCAATCGTTTCAGGAAGCGCCATAATTTAATGACGTATCCGGGAACTCCTTGTACACTTGTACATGAGATATCTCCGTCAAACTAAACCCCTTCAGATGTCAACCTGTCAGGATTTTACAACCTCGGAGTGCAGGAAGCTTGCAGACTCTCATTACCCTGACCTCGATGCGTTGACAAGACGATTGTATCAAGGTGGTCTGCCGTGTTGCGCTGTGCGGTTTCAAAGGGAAGCACGACAGTTGAAAGCATTGTTAAGGAGGCAATGCGTAGAAAGGTAAAGCTGGGTTTCAGTCGTGCCGCTTCCCATAGTATGTTAAGGAATTACTTCCTTATCATCGGTCAATCATCTGATCCTTCATAGTCATCAAGTATCATTGATACAGAATCTTTGAACCGCTCGAATGCTGAAGGAGAAAGTTCGTTCAGTGCTTCATCCATAAGTTCTTCAAATGCATTTGTGAAGTCATACAATGTCTTCATTTTGTACTCCTCTTTTGATTATGTTATTTATGTCCTGTAGTAGCATTCACAGAATAGCAACTTCCAAAAGGATGCTCCAATGCGTATAGATAACCGTCACGAAAGTCGCTGGTTTCATTTGGCTCTACAAAGGCATCACCCTGCCCGTACCGCCATCCTTTACGCCAATCGTTTGTTTTCTCTGACCAATCCTTTTGTGTCATATTCAAACCCTCTCAGTCCGTTGGTCGTCTATCAACAAAGTCTCCGACATTTACATCATTGTAGTATTCTTCCGTGACAGTCCACCATTCTCTTCCGTCATCATTCTCGACAAGAATTTTCCATGATGCTTCACGGTTCACCCATCGCGGAATAACCCGTATAGCTTTGCCCATATGGATCATCATCGGTCGATATGTTCGATGTGCAGGAGAAAAAGATTTATCCTTCACCGTTCCGTAATCTATGCTTGAACACCCAACCATGCAGAATAGCATGATCAAAATGAGGATAAATAACAGTATTCGTTTCATGTTTTCTTCTCCTTGGTGTTTCGTTAAACAGCAACTTTGCGAGTATTTTCAACCCACAAAATCGTGTTTTCGGTTCCGATGATATGAATACCACCGATGTCGGAACGTACTACCAGAGTGGTGGTGCGTCTGCAATGCCTGCCAATTCGCCATCTGGTGGCAACAATGCTTTTATCATGGTTGCTTCTGCAAGAGCTACCGACAGAATTCAATTCTGGTATTCCACCAACGCAGGAAAGCTGTTCATCAGATATACAACCGATTGGAATAATGGCGGTTCTTCTATTTGGACGGAATGGTTGTCAATTACGCCTGCTTAAACATCAATTTTATCCGACTGCCACAATTGTACCAGAGAAGTTGCCGCTGGAAGCATTAGCGTTTAAGACACGAACGCACCAATACGTAGTAGATACATTGTTATACCTTGCGAAGAGATATACCCAACCCTGTCTGCTTGGATTGATTACGGTAATTGGATAAAATCCAGACGATAGTCTTAAATCGGTAACAATAAGGCCATCACTATCCGGAGTTCCGTCGAATGAATACGCTGTACTTATTTCCAGTTTACGATTTAAGTTGCTGTTTAACGTAGAAACAAGACTCTTAACTGTACCTGTTGCCATTACGCCTCACCGCCTTCTGCAGAAGTTTCTTCTTCAGGTTCTGGAGTCGGTTCTGGTTCAGGCTGAATGTCAGGATCAACCCGACGATCCCAAATGGCCTGATCAACAAATACTCCATCTTCACGGATCAGGAAGGCGGCATGGTAAGGAATACCACTTACAGAAGCCGCCGCACAAATGTAGTGGTACTTCTGCTGACCTTGAGGAAGATTGTCGAAGGATTCATAGAGCAGACCCTTACTTCCATCAGGCCGCATCTGGTTCTCAATGGTCACATACAGATCAGCCATCGGATCTTCGCGGCGGTCATAGATTTCACGGTACATACGACCAGTTTCATCACGATAAACACCAGTATCGTCCAGCAGATAAGCCGCATGATAATCAAGTTCACTCAGCACAGCCGCCGCACAAACTGTATGATACTTAGCCAGCGCATAACGGATGTCACTATAGTGATCGTAAAGGCACTGTATGTTGCCATTCGGAAGATGCTGAATCTCCTATGTGGTATAAAACTTTTCAATCATAATTCATCGCCCTTTCATTAATACGGAACACCCAGTATGAACGTCATATTGGTCGAGCCAAGGAATGTACCTTCGATAGTCAGTGTGTTAGCGGCAGTAGTCCATGTCCAACTAGCCGCCTCATTTTCTGGCTTTTCGATAAAATAATTAAGCAACTTGTGGTTCGCCGTGATATTGGTATTGGAAATTGGAAGCGGGGCTGTTGTACCTTTTTCACCGCTCACAATCACAATACCATGTGCCGGGATACCAAGGTTGACTCTCGCATCAACAGCAGAGGTCGCGCCAGTGCCACCACGCTCAACTGGAACAGTGCCATTCACGCTATCAATCACCGGAATATCGCCAGCAATAGTAACGCTTGGCTTTGTGGAAACCGTAAATGTTACCCCGTTCGTTGTCTGTGTCCAAGACCATGATGGCGGCAGTGCATCAAAGCCGCTACTTATCATTGGCTCAAGCACCAACGAGTTTGTACTAATTGAGGAACTAGTGAATGTATAAGTGTATGGGCCACTTCCAGTCCATGCAGTTGTCGCAATACTGAAAGGCAGTTTGATCGCGGTTTGTGCCGGGGATTCGACTGAACCAATACGATCAGACAGCGCCTTCAGTTCGCGGTAAATTGCCCTGTTTTCCACCGCATTCGTACTGGTTTCAGAAACTTCTTCGTCCAGCGGCGGTGACATATCTTCAATGGCCTGTGCTATCCTGTTGCCAGTCTAGTCGGTCATCATTACATAATCGGCATATGTCTGAGCCATTTATTAACTCCCTCCTACTTCAGCTTCGCTTTCGCTCTCGCTGGTTTCATCTGGTGTGTTCACCACAATCGTCTGGTGGACGTAACCATCATCGCCAACGTACAAAACCGAAGCGCCAAATACTTGTTGAAGATGCCCGTAAAACTCAGCTAGTCGAGCAACATCAACTAAATTCTGATTGTCCTGAACTGCCATCAACCATCACCGTCCCTTACGGATCTGATGTCTGAGCAAAGATTTCATCAATATCAGCACTGGTCGCACGGGAAATTGTCATAACAGATCCCATCGCATCCCACTTTGAGCCGTCCCAAGCATAGTTCATACCATACTCGCGTACATCCCACATATCGCCGATCTTGTTCCCCTGACCCGGAAGATCACTCAGTGTGGCGACGCTTCCTTTGTAGATCATCGCAGAACCAACATCGGACTTCAGCATGTAAGCAGAAGCATCAAGGAACTGATCAAGCTTGGTTTTGTCAGCCGCACTCATCAGCCCGGGATCACTTGTGGTGGCTGGATCGTAGGTAGTGTCCTGTGCCGGGATGCCCAACGCAGTAATATCAGATTTGGTTGCGGCATTTGTTGCGGTTACATGCCCTTCGCCGTCCACAGTAACCTTGTACAGGCCATTTGGTGCGGCGGTGTGGGATGGATGCGTATAATTATTTGCCCCAGCTTCGATGCCGTCGAGTTTGCCCTTGTCATCGGATGACATCAGACCGTGCTGAGTATTGGTTGCCGTGCCATAAGTTGTATCCTGTGCGGGAATACCCAGCGCAGTAATATCAGCCTTGGTCACAGCTTTCACGGCGACCACATGCCCTTCAGCGTCCACCGTAACTTTGTAAAACCCTTCAACAGCGGCAGTGTGAGCCGGGTGAGTATAATTGTTCGCGCCCTGTTCCACCGTGTCGAGTTTGGCCTTATCAGCCGCACTCATTAAGCCATCAGTGGTCGGGGTGGCGGGATCGTATGTCGTGTCTTCGTCTGGAATACCAAGCGCCATAATATCTTCCTTGGTAACCTGAACGGCGGCAGTCACATGCCCCTGTGCATTGGTTGTAATCTTATAAAAGCCAGAGTTATAAGCAATTGTATTCGGGTGAATATACTTATTTGCCCCGGCCTCAATACCAGCCAGCTTTTCTTTTTCGGCGGCTGTGTAATCGTTGGTTGAAAGCCCTTTACCAGTTTCTTTGTCAACCTTCTTGCTCAGATCAGTGCCTAGCTGACGGTAGAAGTTTTCAAGCTGTTGAACGTCAATAAAACTGTTTGGGTTAGTCAGCGCCATTGTTTATCACCTCTTGAATATCTCGCTCTGTCGCACGGGGAATTGTCACATCAATCGCAACATCCTGCGAACCGTCGAACGATGTGCTTCCAGTGGCATCCCCAGTCAACGCTATCAATCGAGCATTGGTAAGGCGAGTGGCAACATCCAAAGATTCGATGCGAACAATGACTTCCTTTGCTTGGGTCAACGCCTCAGTGGCGGTATCCATAGCTTCGCCCGTTACTTCAACAGCCTTCTCCATCTCACCGATCAGCTAGTCAATGGTACTTTGCTGGACGGGTGTAGGCTACTCGTCCACAACCTTGGGGCGCTTCTTCACCGGGATCTTGATGACACGTTCTGTGCGGACTGTTACGTCACCAATGTTGAAGACCAGCCACACATAGATCGGTTCACCGGACTGGGTAAACTCGTCAGGAATCTGAACCACAGAATCACTGCCGACCACTGCTTTTGCTGTGCCGCCCTCAAGCTGGTTACTGAACTGTGCCTGAAAAGTGGAAGGCATATTCGGAACATTCACAACCTTGAGATACAGGCCAGTGTCGTACTGCCAGATCGCGTCGGCTGTTGCGTCCACACCCTTGCCGAAGTTGACATATACGGTGTTGTTGTCGCGGATTGTCATTGTTGTTCTCACCTCACTTTCTTTGTCGTAATGTTAAGATTCGATTTTAATGCGCTGGCACATATAACCGTCCTCATTGATAAACATTCCCAGCTTATCAGAGACAGCGTTGTGATTCGTGTCAGGAGCATTGCCATCGACTGTGCTGACAGCGCCTGTGCCATCAACGCCTCGCGGAAGCTTGAAGTTAAACACCGGATTCAGGTCAGTTCCTGTGCGGTTTACCTCGGCTTCTTCGTTGTAGGCAACCGCCTCAACTGTACCAATGGCAATCGCCGGGATCTTTCCTTGCGGAATACCAAAGGTGAACAATTTGTTGCCCTGTGCATTGGTGGAAAGGTTGACTGTCGCGGCGGCATCAGGACTCAGCGTGTTTGCGACAGCGGATGCATTTGAGTAGGAGGCAGTCATTGCTTCCATTGCCGCGATCTGCTGTTCCATTTGTGCCAGCAGGTCGTAGTAGCGCTCAAGTTCGTCCTCGGGAATGTTTGTTCCAACAGGGCGTGGGCGCTTACTGACCGGAATTTTTGCCATGTGCCACACACGGGCATCGTTTTCATACCCGTCTTCGTGGAACATAACCCAACAATAAATGTCATTGCCCGACTGCAAATATTCATCGGGGATAGATACGAGGTTGCCATGACCAGCCACAATACGTGCTGTGCCAGACTCTTCTGTATTTGCGAAGTGTACCTCGTAATCGCTCGGCTAATTCAGCCCTTTGATCTACAGTTTCTGTCCATAGTCATATTGCCACAAAGGTTGGGCGACAACACAGCCGCGACTTTGACCAAACTGTACAACCGTGACGTTGTTAGCCATCGAGGATCGCCTTCCTTTCGTTAAGATATTTTCTGCCGACCTTATGCAAGGCTTGCGTGATTGCGGATTTGGACACACCGAATTCATCTGCGATCTCCTGATGTGTCCAGTGGTCGAGCCGCAGTCCAACAATGGTCTTTTCTTTGGGATTCAGGTTTTGCACAAAGTCGTAAACGAACAGGTTGGTATCCGCGCCCTCAAATTCATCGATTGACATACACCTGTGGAACTCAGATTCCGCAAACATTAAAAAACGCATGTTCGCCTCTTCTGCGAGGGGAATAATGCGTTTCATATGACCGTCTTTCCAATAGGTGAGCGGTAAAGCGTTGGCAATTGCTTTCGACATTGCGTTCACACAGACGATTCGCGGAATATATTCCACTTCTTTTTCACTTTTGAACTGTTCAAGGTACTCACAAGCCGCCAGAACGCATTCCTGATACAGATCCTGTGCTTCGATGTTCGCATAGAAGGAATATTTCCGTGCAAAGTTGCGGGAAAGTGCCTTGAACATCGGGTTGTACTGCTTGAGTAACTCATTCAATGCTTCGTGTGTCAAAAAATCGACCCCTTTGTGGTGGGATCGCTATCTTTTTATTAATTTTTATCTTTTTGACCCACAAATTTGTATTTTTTACCAATTAGAAGGGCAAATCGTTATTATTTGGCGCGGTTACCGGGGCAGGAGAGGGTGTTGAAGCTACTGGAGCGGCATTTTCTTCATGTTTTCCGCTCAAAGTGGCAAAACTGTAGTTCCGCAACTGAAGATTCAGCTGAAAACCGGGAGTTCCTTCACGAGTGGTGTATCTTTCGACCGTCAGATCGCCATAACCGTCGAAAATGTCACCTTTGTGGAAGTATTTCTGCAAAAGTTCGCCCATTTTGTTCCAAGCGGACACTCGAATCCACTCGGTCACGTACTTTCCGTCATCACCCTTACGTGCGGATGTGGTGGCGACGTTAAATGTGGTCACAGTTCCGCTTCCAGCAGTTCTGGTTTCTGGATCAGCACCAAGTCTGCCGCAAATGTGTAAATTCAGCATGGTTTTGTTCTCCTTTATCCTTTGTTCCTTTTATTTGGCCTCGACAACGCTCAGAACCTTGGCAAGGGTGGCGTTATCGTAAGTCATGTAGTTCAGATTGTTGCCCACCGTCGCTTTCAGTAGGTCAACAACAGCACCGCGCCCATTCTGCTTGATGTAAGCCTTGATTGCGGCATCAACCTTCGCCAGAAGTTCTTTATCCTGCGGTTCGTCCTGCGCGACGGCTTCCGCTACAGGTTCTGGCTCGGTTTCTGCAACAGGCTGGACAATAGATGCGGCGATATTCTTGCTCGTCAGCAACCAGTTATACAGTTGCCGCCCAGTATCTGTTGTGATGGTGAAATACTTCCCGGCAAACATTCCGGTACGATCCTTTTCCGCATTCACAACATGATCGCGGTCGAGCATAAATAAAACGGTGTATTCATATTGGCTTTCGCCCTGTGTAATGAGGCCCATGCCAATATTCCGCACCGTTGTTTTGCCCTTGTCGTCCTTTTCCTGAACGTATTCAGTTTTTGCCCGGATGTTGCAGATGAAATGTGAGCGGCTCTGAAGAATCGTGTTCATCAGCTTGTTCTGATCTTCTTTGGGTTCGCGCCACGCCGTGTAGCTGTTGCCAACCCTCTGCGTGATCTTCCCGTGCTTATCCAGAGCGCCGCCCTCACCAGACCATGCATGAGATAGCGAGTCCACAATGATTACTTCCTGTGCGTTCTGTTCCGCAATGTGGATGGCATCAATGTAGCGGTCAACCGTAAAGGGCGGCGAGATTTCAATGGTGTTGTACACCCCGATCAGCTGTGTGCCGACCTGAGTCTCGATGTAGAGCGAACCAGATCCGTTTTCCGTATCGATGATGCAAATGTGTTCCCAGATTTCGTCAGGCGACCAATCTTTGTGTGCCTCTGCCAACATTCCGTATGCCATCAACAGGGATGACATTGTTTTGCCAGTTCCCGAAGGCCCACCAAGCGCAATCTTCAGTTTTGCGCTCGATCTGTCGGCCTTTTTGAATACCAATGAAGCCATAAGTTCCAGATCTTCCTTTCTATTCCTCAATCCTTCTGACCGGAGCATAAGACAGACTCTCGACCGTGTGCAACCGATCCTCATGTGTGGTGGAGAGGTAACGATTTGTAACCGTAATGGATTTATGATTAAGTGTGTCTCGTGCAATTGCCACACCGCCGATCCGCTCCACTTCGGATGCGAAGGCCGCACGTAATGCATGACCGCCAGACTTAATGTTCAGCGACTTCTGCACAGGGGCTACAATTCTGTACACATCAATTCGCGACAGATGTTTGCCGCTATATGATGTGAACAAATAGTCCTCGTCCTCGACACACGGGACACGGTTTTCAAGGTAGCGATCCAGATACGTGTAGAAGATGTTGGGCGCTTCCACATAGCACCAGTTGCCACCCTTTCTGCGGCAGTGTATCAGGTTCTCAGCGCGGTGATCAAGTACGCCCCTCATTGTAAGGTCGCACACTTCTGAACTCCGCAAGCCGCTGAAAAGAATCACGGCGGCTATTGCCTGATTCCGTGCCGCAAATGTTCCTTCGCCCAGCTTGGCGAACATAATTTCCACATTGGACGGGGTGATGGTTCGCACCGGACGCTCCCACTCGGGCAGGTTTTCCTGAGTCGGAACTTTCACAGTCTTAATTACCACCGAAAGATCGTCATTAATCGGTTTCGCATCATCGTCCACAAGTACGTCGCCCTCATAGCACCAGCGGAGAAAACTGCGGATTGCCGATGCGTAGTTGTTGATCGAAGAAGGAGCAAGCTTTTCGTTGAAGCGAGTACGCCACACACTCAGCATGGTCTTGTTGACTCCCTGAATCCGGTACAGATGTTCGCCATATGCATCGAACGGCACAATGGATACGTTGTAGTCCAGTTCCCACTCGTCAAGGATGCGGTCGATCCGGTCGCGGTACAGGTTCAGTGTGTTCTCGTTAACATCGTTCTTTCTGGCTTCCATAAAAAGGTTCGTAATAGGGAAGTGTTTCATTGAAAAGCCCTCCTGTTCCTTCATCCTTATCCAACAACTTGCGACTCACTTACTGGCGGTTGGGTTTCCGTATTTATTATAGCGGAAAACTACTGTAATATCAACACTTTCGTGCGCTTTTTGCTCTTTTTCTTTCAAGCACGACCTGATATTCGTCCACCGTTTCCAGCAGTTCTGGGCTTGACTCGAAGACCCACTCATTGAGGAAGTCGGGTCGCCGCCTCATCTCCTTGGGGACGAACCCGTGAACCCAGAGGAAATTTTCCAGCCCCTTATTTGCGGTTACAAACATTGAATCATCCTTTCCCCTTATGCCTTTGCTACATCAGCTTGCGCGTTAGCCATTATGATCCGCACCAAACTTTTCGGAATCATGATCTCGATTCCGTCACGGTCATCTCGGATCACGCCCTGAAATCCGCGCCGCAACATTTGGTTACCAAGCCGCAACCATTTATCATGCTCGGATGGGATTGAGCATGTGATGGTGGCGAAGTCGGAAAGCGGTTCGTACCTGATGACCGTTTCCTGATACTCAATCGGTATGTTCCTCATCTTGCCATCGCCGCCTCTCGTCCTATGCGAGTCTTGTCAGCATCGTGTCATGCTTTCGGTCGTAAAATTTGGAAACTTCCTCATATTTTTGCTCGGCATAATCGAACTTCCGACCGCAACAAGTCTCGATGAACTTGCACATGGTACTGAGTTCGTCGAGATAAGGTTCGATGCAGTACAGATCGTTCACTGTGATTGCGGCATCAATTGCGGACATGATGGATTCGCACTTGCCGTCGAACCACCGCTCAACTTTGCGCTCATCCATTGCCAAGTGCTTCTTCAGCATTATATTTCAAAGCCTTCAAGATTGCGGCATTGACCTTGGTGATCGCATTGCCCAACACAATCAGCGCCATGTTCATATTCCGCAACTGTTCCTGATCGTCCAGCCGCCGCAACTGTTTGAATGAGCGTTGCATGATGTCCAACTGGGTTACAATGTTGTTCATCCTACGGTCAACCATATCCAATGTCACAATCTCAACTCCTTTCTCCTTTTTGCGGCGCGGCTTCTTTGGTCGCGGCCTCGGGATTTTCCTCATTTTCTGTCGCACCTTTCCCTTTCATCTGTGTAATGTGGAAAAATTCTGCATAAGGTAAGCGGCACGGCATGTAAATTTTCTGTGACGGCTTCTATAGACAAGAAAAAGATGACCCGTTGTTCGCGAGTCATCTTAATCTCTCCCTATATATAATATCAAATTTCGCCGCCCTTCAGGACGCTCCAGCCGAGATATTTTGTGACGGCTTCCTGCTTTGTATTCTCCACGGCTTCGCGTTCAGCCTCTTGCTTAATCCGCTGTTGTAGTTCTGCATTTTCCACAGGATCTGGCAGTTCTGGGGCGACATCGCTCTCCCAAATGAAGTAATATGTCTTGTTGCGGCTTCGTGTCATACTTTCAAGATAACAGAACAGGTTATCCTTCATATCATAACCGTGCAGATCCAGTTCGTTCTCGTCAAACTGAGAGGTGAGTGCGACCAATCTGTACTTATCAGAGAACGCATCCATTGCTTCGCCCAGATTCTTGCAATTGTGAAGCCACTTTGGTTTGGTCAGTGCGTATTCCGTCTGATCTTTACTTGTCATAATTTCCGCTTTGTAAACATAACCCATAATCAATTCTCCCTTTCTTTTGTATCCCAATTA
>Ga0310691_10003691_pt1 | contig 18024 bp, 17 predicted proteins | sample 176DNAGHGlowgp2_FD_203887 | JGI IMG/M metagenome (GOLD analysis project Ga0310691, IMG submission 203887) | Sheep rumen microbial communities from Palmerston North, Manawatu-Wanganui, New Zealand - 1766 DNA GHGlow gp2 (v2) (version 2) | ecosystem: Host-associated > Mammals > Digestive system >...
TGTCAGACCGCCGAGTGCTATAGCAAGGTTTACGTCCGAGTATGCCCTGCCGTTTTCATCCACCTCATAATCAACCAGAGTGGTAAATCCAAGCTTTTTCAGATACTCATATCCGAGAGGTGCACCTATCTGATCAAGTGTTTTTACAGCTACAACATTCAGAGAGTTCGAAATACCTTTTCTTAAAGGCTGCAGTCCTCTGAAACCGGTCTTGTACCAGTTGATAACCTCTTTTCCGCCATTGGGGTAGAAGAAAGGTGAGTCATCCTGTACCGATGCCAGTGTCAGGCCGCCTGCATCAAGTGCCGGAAGGAACGAAGCCAATACCTTAAATGTCGAACCAACGGAACGGGTACTCTTAGAAGCACGGTTTAACGAACGGCTGACTGTCTTTTCACCACGTCCGCCGCAGATAGCTATAACCTTTCCCGTAGACTGTTCGATAATAGTCATAGAAGACTGAGGCTGAGGAGTTATCTCCTTGGTTTCAATATATGTATCCCCGGCTTCTTCATCAACCTTAGCTGCCCTAAACTGAGCAATCTTTTCTTCCAGATCATCCTTATCAAGGAAGAGTTCATTTATGCCCTTCTTGATACCGTTAGCATGATAATATAATCCCTTTCTGTCCTCGTACTCAGCAAAGTACTTTAAGAAATCACTTCTTTGATAATGAACCACTTCGCCATTGGCATATGTAACAGAAAGCCTGTAATCAGAAAGTTCGTAACAAGAACCATGAGAGCTGTCAAATCCGAACTTAGGGAAATTATTCTCATCCTGATAATATCTGTCTACAATACTCTGTATCTCAGGCTCCTGAGTGGTATATATGGTAAGTCCGCCGTAAAAGAGCATATGCTCGGCTTCAGCCCTGGTATATCCGAGTCTTTCCTGGAAATCCTTGTATAGCTGATCCATCATGGCATCGGTAAAATATGAGTAAACTCCGACATGAGGTCTGGTATCTTTTGTGCTCTGCTCGACTATACGCTCGTATACCGCAACACTGTCAGCCATAGCCTCATCATATTCTTCCTGAGTGATAAACTCATACTTAAGCATATTGCCAAGTATATTATTACGTCTTTCAAGGTTTTCATCGGGATTCCTTAACGGATTAAGTCTGGTAGGTGAAAGCGGGATACCGCCGATAACAGCCGCCTCAGATATTGTAAGTTCTTCAGTACTCTTTCCGAAATAATTCTGTGCTGCCGTTTCAACTCCGTATGAGTTATTTCCCAGGTTTACCATGTTCATGTAATATTCAAGGATCTCATCCTTTGAAAGAACATGCTCTAGGTTTATGGCTATATACTGCTCACGGATCTTACGAAGTACCTTATCCAGAGTATATTTTTCACGTCCGCCGCCAAATATCTGGTTCTTGATCAGCTGCTGGGTAATGGTAGATCCACCGGCTTCAAAACCATCAGAAGTTACAATAGAATAACCGGAACGGAAAATAGTCCTGATATCAATACCGCTATGCTGATAAAAACGCCAGTCCTCAGCTGCCAGGAAAGCATTTCTTACATGCTGAGGGATACGGTCGATCTCCACATAAATTCTGTTTGCCGCATTACCTGCGAAGTTCTGCGCAAGCGTGCCGTCCGCATATAGTGATTTCGAACTGAAACCGCTTACTTCCAATACCGCCAACTCTACGTCGGGTGTAGTATCAAGTATGCCCCTGAAAGCACCAAAAGCAGCAACAACACCAATGACACTGACAGCTACTATGGCTAAGATGAATATGCGGAATCCGGTAATGAGAAACTTACTTCCCATACGTCTGGACACGGATTTCAATTCTTTTCTCTTGTCACTAACACCAAGTCTGCTATAATCCATTTTCTTTTCCTCAATACTTTAAGAAACAACTAAATCTATTTTACAGGAAAATAATTCTTTTCCAAAAGTTCTATTTTACACTTACCGGCAGTGGCCTCGTTCATCCTGGCCTGAATAACACCCAGACCCGCCTCATCACAAAGGCATATTGATGCTACATTATCGGTAAATTCCGAATCCTCTATCACTGCTCCTATGTTATCCGTGATATTTTTAAGTCTTCCGAAGCTGTTGTAATCCGTAGTCACTCTAATCTTATTGAGCAGCTCCATCCTCACTTTTTCAGCAGCCTCCACACCGAGCTGTGCAGCACCGCCGTATGCTCTGACCAGTCCTCCGGTCCCCAGGAGTACTCCGCCAAAATACCTGGTCACAACTATGGCCACATTTTTCAGCTCATTACCCTTTATCACTTCCAGCATCGGACTGCCTGCGGTTTTTGAGGGTTCTCCGTCATCGTTAGCTTTTTCCAATACCTTAAAGTCTTCTGCCAAGATGACATATGCCGAACAATTATGCCTTGCATCCCAGTATTTTTTCTTCATCTCACGGATAAAATCGAGTGCCTCTGCTTCACACGCTACAGGTCTTACAGTAGCGATAAATCTTGATTTTTTCTCAGTCAGTTCGGCTACCGCTTCACCCTTTACTGTATAAAAAGAACTCATTTATCCCTCATTTTAAAAACTTTTGTTGCATTATCCGAACAAAGCATATATAATACAAGAAATTGTAAATATCAAATTTATGATCAAAACACTTATTAGCAGTTTAAAAAGCTGCGGAACGGAGTATTACTTATGAGTTTATTAACCGATTGGCGTAAAGCAGCCTACGAAACCGAAAGAACCCCTCGTGACAACGACCTTTTCTGGGGCAATTATTTCAACATTGAAAAAGGCATCTATTCTCAGATCCTTGCACAGAACGGCACACCCGTAACCGGTACCGTTAAGGCTCTTGCAGAGAAATTTGAAACAAAGATCGGCATCATGACCGGTTTCCTTGACGGCATCAACGACAGCCTCATGACCCCCAACCCCATCGAAGAGATGACCGAGGATACCGAAGTTAGCCTCGATTACGATCCCGAAAAGCTCTACTACAACATGGTAGCAGCTAAGGCTGACTGGCTTTATGGCTTACCTGAGTGGAATGATATCCTCTCAGAAGAACGCCGCAAAGAACTTTACAAGGAGCAGAAAGCTTCCGGTACCGTGCATGTAGAGAAAAAGCCCGGGCGTAACGATCCCTGCCCCTGCGGTTCAGGAAAGAAATATAAATTCTGCTGTGGTAAAAAAGCTTAATAGAAATTATTACAATTCGTAGCCTAAAGCCAAAAGCATCTTTCTTGCACTTTCAACAGAATCCACACCCATGGGATTCTTGATGGGAGCAAACTCTCTCTCTCGTACTACTTCGAAAGGCAGACAGCTGCCCATCATCCTTACAAAGTCAAGAGTAAGTGTTTCGAGCTTAAATGCATTAGGCTCTTCAGGTTTTACAGTAACATATCCGGTTTCAGAGGTGCTCGATTCCGCAAGGTAGGGCACCTTTTTCTTTACTATATGTACAGGCATCTCATTTCTGACTATGCCATCCATCTCTTTCAATCTGAACAGATAATTAAGGATAACTCCATACTCATAAGCAGGCTCACCATCCTCATCCTTTGCTTCAAGCAGTTCATCAGTCATGTCATAGTACTCTACAACACTCGGCTGCCCGTCCTCCAGACAAATAGAACCAACCTTCTCACCGGGATCGGCCTTCTTTACTACCTTGGCTCCGGTAGCATAGCCGCTGTCTATGGTAGCACCTACAAACAGAGGATCTGCAATCCTCTGAAGGACATTATCTATAGCAAACACATTAATATATTCTATACCCTGTTCCCTGCAGAACTCGTCAAGTCCGGCATTCATCATGGATGAATAGAAGCCGCCGTTACCGTTGGGTGACATAGCAAACTCATCCGGCTTTGAGAACATGATATTTCCTTCCAGATCTATACATGGGGACATATCCTGCACAAAGAAATGTACAAACTTAGGATCATATCCAAAGCACTTATGCTCATAGAGGAACTCTTTTATTTCCCTGTCATTAAACAAACTGGTCATGATAAAGAGATGGAATTTGGCACCTGTACTGTTCACTACGTCCAGCATATTTTCAAACATTCTCTGGAAAATATAAACAGGTCTGGTGATACCAATATCATACATACCCTTAGCATGATCACTGCCAAGCCTGGTGCCCATGCCGCCTGCAAGAACAAGTGCTGCCACTTTGCCTGCCTTTATAGCCTCAGTACCGATTTTTTCATATTTCTCACGGTTCTGCTCTATCTCTGCCAGCTTCATAGTACGGATAGGCTCTATTTTGCCACGCTTTGCGTCATGATTTGATAAAGCGTTTAGGAAACTGAAATCCAGGAAATCGCACTGCTTAAGTATCCTCTCCTTATCCCTGTCATTCATTGTTTCAAACTTTTCAAGAACCTTATCCTGCTCATACTGTTCCATTATGCTTCTGAATTGAATCTCGTCCATTTGTATGCTCCTTATTATCCTAATATTACATTTTCCTGTCCGATGGAATATTCATCCATTAGGTCATTTACAAGATCATTTAATGCCTTTTCCTCAGCCTCTGTCATGTTACCGTCAGAATCAGGGCTATAGGCTATAATAATACGGTCATCTCCGCCCGGAGCCTTTTCGGTAAGCGGTATCATCGCGATACACTCTCCGTCAACTCCCACGGCATAATGAGCTCCTTTTTCAAGCGGCTCCTGCATAAGAGGATTTACCAGATCAGCTCTCTCGTATCTGTTTCTGAGCTCCAGTGCCGAAAGTCCTGTGAAATTACTCTTCTGTACATATATAATGCCTACAAGAGGTGCCTTATCTCCCGTCCTGGTTACACCATTAACGGACAAGTACAAACTATCATCCTTGGATGATGTCCCTATCGATTTTTTCAGCTCGCCCATGGCAACATAAATAAGAGCCGTAACACCTGCCAGGACAATGATCGTGGCTGAAATGACAGCAATGATTTTTCTTCTTTTACGCCTTTTCCATTCTTTTTTTGTCATAATCTTACAACCCTTTTGTCCATAATCACTCATGATATATTGTACTTCATTTTAAAATATTTGTCAAATATAAAAGGACTGCCCTTAAGACAGTCCTTAGAATTAATTATTCAGTGATTACTTTTCTCGGAGATTTGCTCTTTGCCAGTTCAATCATCTTTTCAGACGGCTCAAATAATATCTTTACTCTGTTTGCCTCATCGCTTGTGATGATACAGTATTTCTTTGCATCAGGAGTATGTGATGAAAAGTCCCTGACCTTCATATTTGCATTTTGGTACTTGTCAAGTTCATGAGAACTCTCAGGAGCCATTATTTCCACATTATCAAGGTCAATACGGAGTACATGCTTTCTGCTCTCTCCACCGTTTATCCTGTCGAAATCTATCTGTCCGTCACAGAAGATATACTCATATTCCGCAGAGAGTCTCGGGAAAAGAACATATCCTGCCAGACATCCGAGTCCTATTGAAGCTATAACGATGATCTGCTGATTGATAAGGAAACCGAATACAAACAATACAGCTACCGTAAGTATCAGTCCAACCTTAGCAAATAATGCTGACGCACCGGCTTTTCTTTTGACTGAGTTCTCTGTATAAGAGCCTGTCATATAAATCTCCTCTCTTCGTTCGCGTAGCTTTTATACTCATACTTTTGCGCGTTCATATTTAAAAACCTCTTCGGCAAGCAAGCTTGCCAAGAGGTTTTTTAATATTCACTTTGCTTTTTAATACATTCCACCCTGAGGCATTGCGGGAGCTGCGGGAGCGGGCTCCTTAATGGTAGCTACAGCAGCCTCTGTTGTAAGGAAGGTAGAAGCAACGCTAGTAGCATTCTGCAGTGCTGAACGAGCAACCTTTGTAGGATCAAGGATACCTGCTGCAACCATATTTACATACTTATCCTCTAAAGCATTGTATCCCATACCTGCTCTGGCTTCCTTTACCTTGTTGACTACTACTGAACCCTCAACACCGGCATTTTCTGCGATGATGTAAAGAGGAGCCTCAAGAGCCTTAAGTACGATGTTAGCACCGGTCTTCTCGTCACCTTCAAGCTTAGCAACCTTCTTAGCTGCCTCTGCTGCTGCATGGATATATGTTGATCCGCCACCTGCGATGATACCCTCTTCAACTGCTGCACGAGTAGCATTAAGAGCATCCTCCATACGGAGCTTCTTTTCCTTCATCTCTGCCTCAGTAGCCGCACCAACTCTGATAACTGCTACACCGCCTGAAAGCTTTGCAAGGCGCTCCTGTAATTTCTCTTTATCAAATTCAGATGTGGTCTCAGCGATCTGAGCCTTGATCTGTGCAATACGAGCCTTGATTTCTTCAGAATCACCTGCACCGTCAACGATGATGGTGTTTTCCTTCTGAACCTTAACTGACTTAGCACGGCCAAGCTGGTCCATTGTAGTATCCTTAAGTTCAAGTCCGAGTTCCTCTGTGATAACAGTACCACCGGTAAGGATTGCGATATCCTGGAGCATAGCCTTACGTCTGTCACCATATCCGGGAGCCTTAACGGCTACAACTGTAAATACTCCTCTGAGTTTATTAAGAACAAGTGTTGAAAGAGCCTCACCCTCAACATCTTCAGCAATGATAAGAAGCTTTTTGCCACTCTTCATGATTTCTTCAAGAATAGGAAGGATATCCTGGATATTGCTGATCTTCTTATCAGTGATAAGGATCATGGGATCGTCAAGAACTGCTTCCATCTTGTCCATATCTGTTGCCATATATGCCGAAACATAACCCTTGTCAAACTGCATACCTTCTACAAGGTCAAGCTCTGTCTGCATGGTCTTTGACTCTTCGATAGTGATAACGCCATCCTTGGAAACCTTATCCATAGCATCTGCTACCATCTGTCCGACACTCTCGTTGCCGGCTGAGATAGCTGCTACCTTAGCGATCTGCTCCTTGCCGTTAACCTTTGCTGAATACTTAAGGATTGCTGCAACAGCTGCGTCACAAGCCTTCTGCATACCATTACGAAGGATAATGGGGTTAGCACCTGCCGCTAAGTTCTTAACGCCCTCATTGATCATGGCCTGTGCAAGAACTGTAGCTGTTGTGGTACCATCACCTGCAACATCATTTGTCTTGGTTGCTACTTCCTTAACAATCTGAGCACCCATATTCTCAAAAGAATCCTCAAGCTCTATCTCCTTAGCAATAGTTACACCATCGTTAGTGATGAGGGGTGAACCGTAAGACTTATCAAGGATAACGTTTCTTCCTTTAGGTCCTAATGTAACCTTAACTGTATCTGCTAATTTATTTACACCAGTACACAGAGAAGTTCTGGCCTCTGTGCCGTTCTTGATCTCTTTTGCCATTTTAATACATCTCCTTTAATTATTTTTATTGGAACTCCATTGCTTCGCAACGGAGCCGGGTCACAAGGTTCCGTCGGCTTCGCCGACACCTTGTGACATGTTACTCAACAACTGCTATTACATCATTCTGCTTTACGATGATGAATTCTTCACCGTCAAGCTTAACCTCTGTACCTGCATACTTAGAGTAGATAACCTTCTCTCCAACCTTAACCTGCATCTTAACTTCCTTGCCGTCGATAACTCCGCCGGGGCCTACTGCTATAACTTCTGCCTGCTGGGGCTTCTCCTGTGCCTTAGGGGTAAGAATAATACCTGACTTTGTAGTCTCTTCAGCTTCAAGCTGCTTTAAAACAATTTTGTCACCTAAAGGTCTTAACTTCATGACTAACGCCTCCTAATATTTCATTTTCTATTTTGTTAGCACTCAGACATTCTGAGTGCTAACCAACTAAATGATATCATACCACGATTTTTAAAAAATGCAAGCACTTTTTTATAATTTTATCAATTTTTTATATTTTGAGCCCAAAGAGGCTCTATGACCCCCTCAAGACAATCAAAAAGGTCGTCGAAGCGACCTTTTTTACCCTATCAAAGCTGTAATTCGATACTATCAAGCTTCTTTATAGCCCTTATAAGTGCATCCTTGGAATTTTTCCAGTCAGCATCCTTATTTCTATAGTCAAACTTATCGGTATACCACTCTACATCATCGCAGACACGCTTCATATTCTCAAGGAAAAGCTTGTCAATCTTAGCAGTAAAATCCTTTAATGCATTTCCGCTCATATGTGAATCTGCCGCATCATAGAGTATCTGATAATGATCCACACAGAAACCCTTTGAAGCATCAAACTTAGCCTTAAAAGCAGAATCCTTTTCATATAAGTAGAAAATGGTATCAATATATCTCTCAAAAATATTCTCAATGCGGTTGCAGATATAACAGCTGTTCTTTACCTGGCGCATATATGCCGAAACAGCCGAGCCCTCAGTATTTTTCTTAAAGAATCCGCCGCCTGAGCTCCTGCCCTTCTTCTGAGCCTTTTCGGTTTCCTTGATCAGATTCTGCATGTGTGTATGGAGCATTAAGCCAAGACCTAAACGGTTTTGGTTTCCGTACATCATCTCCACATGCTTTGCGCAGAAACCGACTTCATTGGTCTCCATACGCACATCATCCTCCATGTATGAAGGACCCATGGTAAACTCTATAGCATTCTTCTGCAGCGATGCATACATCGAGCAGACAGGACATTCTGTATCCTCATTAAACGCGTCGTTGACCGGAATAGCATATAATTGTTCATCCATATTGTTTGACTCTCCTGTTAATTATTCTTTTATTTCTATCAAAGTTCAGAAGCATTGATCTGGGCTATTGCTTCCTTTATTCTTCTGGCTTTATCCTTTATTCTGTCGCTCAAAGCCCTGTTTATGAGGATTTTTTCAACATACCTAAGAGCATCCTTGTAATTGCCGGTCTCGTAATTAAGAGCTCCTATCAGATAAAAGAAAGTATATTCGTCAAGACCGCAGATTGGAAATGACTCCTTCTGCAACGCCTCGCCAAAGCCCTCAGCCGCTTTTTTCAGATACTCATTCTCCTCCTCAGCCAATTGTTTCACAAACAAAGCCCTGTTCGGAGTATCCTTGCTGATAGATTCCGCTTTTCCTCTTGTCAGCCATCCCAAAGTGAGACAGATATAAGCCCTCTCACTCACCTTGCCTCTTTTTACCACGGTATTAACAAGTGCAAGCTTGCTCCTGGCGATGGCATCATCATAAGAATATGTATCCGACTCACATTTAAGCCCTGTAAAATTGATGCTAATCTTTTCCTTTATCATCTTCGCCTGTCCATAGGACAAGATTGGAAATTCCTTGGTCAAAGCGGCATACCCGCATACGGGACATGCAGTAATATTGTACTTTAAGGAATCAATATCATCATATCTCGGACGCAAATCCATATCCTGGAATACCATCCTGGCTTTTCCCATCCTAATGGTCTTTTCCTTAAAAGTATTGTCGCAGCATATACATCTAACTGTTCTGTCATATAACAGGTCCTTTTCTTCAAGAACCTTTTTTTCTTCTTTCTTTTCGGGTGCTTTTTTATTCTCGGCTTTATTTGTTTTATCATGGAAAAGATCGATACTGCTCAGATCGCCCAATCCCATGGACTCAAGTCCGGAAAGTATATCTGCCATCTCGTCCTCCTTTAAAAACAATAAACTTCATCCTGTAGATGTAGCTGATAACAACTCTAAGCCTGTTACTCGAAATAAATATGATGATCGATCATAATATAATCCTTACCCTTAGCCTCGCATTTAGCCTTTGAAGATTCTATCGATCCGTTAAAATACATAAATGAATCAGGTATGACCTTCTCACCGCTGAATGCTTTCTTAGCAGCAGCAATGCTATTCTGCATCTGATCATATTGCCATGTACCCTTGTAATCTTCGATATGATCATATAAATCCATCGCCTGATCAAGAGAGCTGGGGCTGCCCTTTATAGGTGAAAACTGTACTCCCCATTTCTGGTCGTATATAACCTCTTTTATGGTATTTACATGTCCCCAGTCAGTCTTACTGTTTGCCCTGTTGATGATAACATTGGCTACAGCTATCCTGGCAGATTCGCCCATGCTGCCGGCCTCGCAGTAAATGATACCCGACATAAGACGGAGCTCTTCTTCAGTATACTTGTCATTCCACATTACATCAGGGAAAGTACAGCTGTCAGAACCGTCACAACCGTTATCATTTGTGGTATCTTTTTCGGTATCTGTATTCTTGTCTGCATCATTTGATGCATCTGTATCTTTACCGGTCTCAGTATCCTTATCTATGTCCTTGGTATTATCGGTATCCTTACCTATGCTGGGTTCAGTCTGGTTTTTACCCGTTTCCGTATCTTTATCTGTTACCGGTTTCTTGCTCTTGCTATTTTTCTTATAATACTTATCAGAATTTTTTACCTTCTTAGCAATTTTTTCGACAGATGACACCGGAGCTGCCGCATTTACAGGTGTTTCAAAGCCAAACGCAATAAACACAAGTACTGCCACCAAAAGGGTGGCAGTATAAATGCACGCTTTATTCAAAAATTCTATTACTTTTTCTTTCAATATTATATTCCTCATTAATGATGGAACAGTCTCATACCTGTGAAGCACATAACCATTCCGTATTCATTACACTTATTGATAACCAGGTCATCTCTTACAGATCCGCCGGGCTCAGCAATATAAGTTACACCGCTCTTCTTTGCACGGTCGATATTATCGCTGAACGGGAAGAATGCATCGCTGCCAAGTGCAACACCCTTGATGGTATCAAGGTATGCCTGCTTCTCTTCCTTTGTAAGAGGTGCGGGCTGCTTTGTGAAGTACTGCTGCCAGTTGCTGTCTGCTGCAACATCCTCGCCCTCTCCCGTAATGTACTGATCGATAACATTATCCCTGTCGGGACGTCCGATAGAATCAAGGAAAGGAAGATTAAGAATTCTGTCCCACTGACGAAGGTTCCAGTTGTCAGCCTTGTTTCCTGCAAGTCTTGTACAATGAACTCTTGACTGCTGGCCTGCACCAACACCGATAGCCTGTCCGTCTGCTGCGAAGCATACAGAATTTGACTGTGTATACTTTAATGTAATAAGGCTGATGATCAGGTTTGTGCGAGCCTCATCAGTTAAATCCTTATTCTCTGTAACGATGTTGTTTAACAGCTCATTATTAATCTTGAAATTGTTTCTGCCCTGCTCAAATGTAACACCGAATACCTGCTTCTTCTCCTGTACCTCAGGGATGTAGTTAGGATCGATCTTAATTACATTATAACTGCCCTTACGCTTGCTCTTTAAGAGTTCAAGAGCCTCATCGGTATAACCGGGAGCAATGATACCATCGGAAACCTCACGCTTGATGATCTTTGCTGTGGTAAGGTCGCAGACATCAGAAAGAGCGATGAAATCACCGAATGATGACATTCTGTCAGTACCTCTGGCTCTGGCATAAGCGCAGGCAAGGGGTGAATCATCAAGGCCTTCGATATCATCAGCAAAAACTGCCTTCTTTAACTTGTCGCTAAGCTTATTTCCTACAGCTGCAGAGGTAGGTGATACATGCTTGAAAGAGGTAGCGCAGCACTTGCCGGTAGCCTCCTTAAGCTCCTTTACCAGCTGCCATGAATTAAAAGCATCAAGGAAATTGATGTATCCGGGACGTCCGTTAAGTATCTCGATAGGGAGCTCTGCTCCATTCTCCATATAGATCTCTGCAGGTTTCTGGTTGGGATTACAACCATACTTTAATTCAAATCTGGTCATGATTTTAAATCTCCTCTTCGTCACTGATTATCTTTTATAATGGTGCATTATCCATTATGAATTTTTATTGATTATCCTGGTTTCCTTCTGTCCTGTAGCCAGATCAACATATGCTACATAAAGTGAAACCTTGTTATTCTCATCAAGTCCGTTCCAGATAGTATTTGTGTACTCATCGATATCATTCGGAATAAATACCCTCTCAGGCTCACCCGTGAAGGTCGGTATAGGATTACCGTCATGATTATATGTATGGATGAAATGTCCAAGACCTGCAACCGAATTATAATTAAAAGTATATCTGTTGCATGTTGAACCCTTAGCATCAGCGCTCTTTAAAATACTCATCTTATAAGTGAAATCATTTGCCTTAGTGAAGCTCAGCATGGCACTTATACGAGGTGTCCAGTTAGGACCGTCGGGCTCAAATTCACGAGCTGAAAGGCCAACCTCAAACGCATAGCTCATATCTACGACCTGGATAGGATTAAGAGCGAATGTAGACTCCCATTTCTCCAGTACTTTATATACTGTATCAGTCTGATCACCGTTTGTAACTATCATGTAGTTCTTGAATTCACGAACAGGTGAATAAATAACAAGTGAAGGATCCTCTAACTTTGATGGATCAAAGGGCTTGATAATGATACCGTCAGGTGTCTCAATGAACACACGGTTTCTTGAATTGGTGCTCCTGCCCATGATAAAGTAAGCTGTTACTGCCTTCTTGCCATCCTCGCTCTTGCCGACTATGATACCACGTCCAACATAAGAGTTGCCTTTTACAAGTTCGTCGAACTTCTGTATATCGTAGATACCCATTTTAAATCCTTTCCGCGTGTTAATGGATGATCCATGCACGCCGTAAAAACTTATACAATACTATGAATTATTGTATCAGCATTTAGTGATTTTCGCAAGCATTTTTTTCATTGGAAGCAGAAAGGTGATAATGTATAAGGGAGGGGCTTACGATACCTCAAACCCCTCCCTGTAAAGATTACTTTATACTCTCTGCCGCTTTATCCAGCGCTTCAATAATATTATCGCACCACTCGTCGAACTCAGGATCTTCAACCTGGCACTCAGGATGAGAAAGGATATAGTCAAGGCAGCGTCTAACGCCCTCTTCAAAACGGATTGAAGGAGCAAATCCGGGTACAGCCTTCTTTAGCTTTGTGTTATCAAAGACCACCGAATTGGCTTTATCGCCGATGAGTCCGCCTTCCAAGTCATACTTCCTGCCAACTTTGGCTAGGAAATGTGATGACACATAATAAGGCTTGTATTCCACATTCAAAGCGTCAGCTATAGTCTTAAAAATCTGATTCCATGTGAGACTCTCATCATTTGTTATCTGGAATGCCTCACCGATGGTATGAGGATTGCCCATAAGTCCGATAAAGCCCTTTGCAAAGTCCTCATTAAAGGTCATGGTCCAAAGCGATGTACCGTCGCCATGTACGATCACAGGCTTACCTTCCATCATACGCTTGATAACCTGGAAGCTGCCCTTGCTGCCATGTACACCCATGGGTATAGAACGCTCATCATATGTATGGCTGGGTCTGATGATAGTTACAGGGAAGCCTTCTTCTCTGAACTTCTTCATCAGGAAATCCTCACAGGCTATCTTATTTCTCGAATACTCCCAATAAGGATTAGCCAGTGCAGTACCCTCAGTTATACGATAATCTGCCACAGGCTTACCATAAGCTGATGCGGAACTTATATACATAAACTGCTTTACCTTACCCTTAAACAGCCTATAGTCCCTCTCTAACTGAGAAGGCACAAAGCCGATAAAGTCGCAGACGGTATCAAAGTTTTTGCCTTCAAGCACCTTTGCTGCTGCCTCCTCATCGTTGATATCCACATTTATAACATCAACCCCATCCGGTATATCTGCCTTACGATTACCACGGTTAAGAAGTGTCAGATGCCACCCCTCATTCTTTGCCAGACTCCTGGTTATAGCCATGCTTATAGTTCCTGTTCCACCGATAAAAAGCGCTTCTCTCTTCATGTGTTGTACCCTCCGTTTATATAATGTTTTGATGATAAAACAATTGTATCACTTATTATCTTGTCTACAATGAAATATATTGTTTTTCACTTGAGCATTTTAAGAGATTTACTATTATTTTCTCTGTGACATAAAGCGTCGATCATATACTTTTTGCGGAAGTATATTTGGCAATATTTTGGCAATTATCATATATTTCCATATTGACTTTCCATTAATTGCCATTTATAATGGAATATATCAGGAAATGATTTGACTTTACACTACCTAAGCACGGCTTCTCGAAGCGAACTATAAATGCCGTGGCTCTCAAAAAAAGGAGGACATATATGGATCTGATGACTCTTGATGAGATGCTTTTTTATAAACAACTCGCCGGCTTATCTTACATAGAGATATCTGAAAGATCAGGGGTACCGTTGAGTACTGTCCAGAAAGTTTTCAGTCTGAACACCGTAACCCCCAGACATAAAACCTTAGAACAGCTTGGTAAAGCATTTGAAGAGTTTTCGAGAGAAAAATGGATACTAGCAGATTCTGCTTATGAAAGAGAAATTTATAATGATGTGCGCAGAAAAAGGCAGAAAAAAATCAGTAAAAAGCGTAAGGGAAAATCTCCTACCTATACTGACGATTCAGAAAGCACTCCGGCAATCATGGTTAACGAAGGGATAGATGAACAAATATCTGCCGGAGGGTCAAATTCATTAGACCTTTCATCATATGAAAACAAAACAATAGATGACTACCTTGCATTACCTGAAGGTACAAGGGTTGAACTTATAGATGGCGTGTTCTATGATATGGCTGCTCCCAATTACCTGCATACACAGATTGCATCACACATTTGGAAAACTCTTGATGATTATATTTATAATAATAAAGGAAAGTGCAGTGCCGCCCTTGCCCCTACAGATGTCCAGCTTGATTCTGATGACAAGACTCTCGTACAACCTGATGTCCTTATAATTTGTGACAGAAAGAAAATTATCGGTCCCAGAATCTTAGGTGCTCCGGATTTTGTTGCCGAAGTAACCTCTGAATCAAGTTTTTATAATGATGTATTCAGAAAACGTATGAAATATCAGCAAGCAGGAGTCAGAGAATACTGGATAGTTTGTCCTAAAGAAAAAGAAGTACAAGCCTATTTTTTTGAAGCCTCCGATCTACCGGTAAAATATACTTTTGAAGATGCTATACCTGTAAATATCTGGGATGGCAAATGTAAAGTCGATTTCAGATATATTTGCAACCGGCTCAGTGACTATATGTCTTAACAGATAAAAAAATAGCAGGCTACTCCGCGATCAATCGGAGCAAACCTGCTATTTTACTTATCTATACGACTATTATATTATCCTATTTACACCATCATCTTATATATCTTCGTACAGTCTTCCTTATCCAGTGTTACAAATCCTGAGATGCTTCCGTTTCTGCCATCGCCGCAGCAAAGGGTCTCAACAAGCTGAGGGATGTCCTCTTCCTTTGCACCGAGCTCTGCGAAGTTGCCGGGCATACCGATGGATTTAAGGAATGCCGCAAATGCATTTATGCCCTCAAGAGCCGTTACCTCGGGATGTTCAAAATCCATATTGCAGCCCCATACTCTGACTGCAACCTGTGCGAAACGCATTACATTGTGATTCATAACATATTTAAATACTGCCGGCATGGTCACTGCAAGTCCCGCACCATGAGCACAATCATAAAGTGCCGAGAGCTCATGTTCTATATTATGACTGTTCCAATCCTGAGAGCGTCCTACACCGCATGAATTGTTGTGAGCCATCATGCCTGCCCACATAATATTTGCACGTGCCTCATAGTTATCAGGATCAGCGATAACTCTGGGACCTTCATGCTTCATAGTGAGCAGCAGTGCTTCGATCAGTCTGTCAGTTACTTCCCTCACTAATTACAATTCATAAATTGATTTCCGTATCCTCTGGCGTGTTATCTCCACAAGTCCCAAAGGAGTCATATCTATAAGCCTTGTCGTAATATGATCCTTTGCCAGTTCATCCTTAAGCACATTGAGCAGCTGCTTCCTGTGCTCATCTTTTTTCATATCTATAAAATCAACTATTATGATCCCCGAAAGATTTCTCAGACGAAGCTGGGCGGCGATCTCTATAGCTGCCTCACAGTTTACCTTAAAGAAAGTTTCCTCTGTATTAGTTTTACCCGCTATAGCTTTTCCAGTGTTAACATCAATGGAAACCAAAGCCTCGGTCGGCTGTATAACGAGATACGCCCCCGAATCAAGCCATACCTTTTCCTGGAGAGCCTTTTGAAGCTTAGTCTCCAACCCATATAAAACGGACAATGAAATATTTTTATCATCATAGAACGAGAGCTTTTCCCTGTCCGTCTCAGGTCCTAAATCCAGATACTCTTTAATTCCTTCATATATCTCCTTATCATCCGTAAGGATACTGTCTACCTCAAACGAATATCCGTTCCGAACCTCCATTATAAACTCCGCCGGAGCTGAATAGATTTTCGAAAAACAGGTAAGATGGATTTTCTCACAGACTATTTTTTCATACTGATCCTTTAATGCTTTAGCCTCCCTTTCCAAATCCTCCCGTATAGCAATTGCGGCATTAGTCCGTACGATAAAGCCATAGCCGTCTCCAACATAAGGCCTTACTGATTCCTTTAAGCTTTCTCTTAAGCCTTCATCGGAAATCTTACTTGAAACACCGATATTCTCCTTGCCCTTTGCTAAAACAAGCAGCCTGCCTGTAAGTGTAAGACCTGCAGTAGCAAGCGGAGCCTTGTTCCCTCTGGTTTCTTTGGCAATCTGAACCAGCAGCTCATCCCCGACTCTGATATCATGTTCCCTGCCATCGCAGAAAATCGGAGTTATCCTTTCCTCCAATGGTAAAAAGCACACCCTCTTATTAGCGATCTCAACAAACGCACCCTTAATATTTTTAACAATATTCTGGACCTTCCCGATAAAAATATCTCCGACCCTTTCCTCTTTACCGGTACTCTCCAGTCCGATAGTGACCAGTTCTTTTTCCTTAAAAAGAGCTGTCATTATCTTATCATCTTTTCTCACAACTACTATAGAATTTCCCATATCTGTTTCCTGACTATTTTCAAACTATCTGTAATTACCACCCTATAAGTCATATCCTCTTACAGACCTGTAAGCTGTTCAATATCGGAATACATCTGAGCCCTGTGTATCTGAAACATCAATTCATTGAAGCCCTCACCGCAGTATGAAAGAAAAGACTCCAGCACAAGCTCAGGCTTGATATTTACAGCACTTCCGGCAGAAAGCCTGAAGAAAAATCTAATACCGGGTTCATAAACATCCGCATGAGCAACCCCTGTTTCATCCATAAATGAAGGGATCCTCGAATTATCCTCCACTGCTGCCTCATATATGTATGGCTTGATATCCATATCCTTTTCACCGGACTTTGACTTCTTGCATACAACGATGCTATCCTGTCCCATAAAGCTTTCTAACTTCTGTTTAAGATAGGATATTTTATCGTTCTGCTCGACACTATCCGGGATTCCCAGGCTGTACCCATCCTTTACTGACATAACATAATCAGCTCCTGCTACAAGAGACATCGCATTCTCGGGATGCTTGGTACCCTCCTGCCAGGGAATCTGTCTGATTGAAACAATCTCAAACCCTTCCGTAAGTGCCCCACCAAGAATCTCACGCACCCTCTCTGCGCTTAAGACATTTCCGGCAAAATCCACATCCTCGGTCTCAATATCCATATATTCGCCATCACTTGTAACACCTACTCCCAGAGGCTGAGCAAACACCATGAGCTGATGAGGATTGAAACCCTGCGAATACTTAATCGGAAGCTCAGAACGGCGGACCGCCTTCTGAAAATAACGCATCACATCCAAATGACCTATAAACTTAACTACACCATACTTAGCAAACCTGATTCGAAAAATCATCTATTCTACCCTTTCGCAAAACCAAATCTTTTATTGCTACCATTGAACCACTATCTATTCCTGATAAGTATCATTCTTTTCATAAATATATCAATTGACAGGGTGGTCGGAGCAGCTTTATGGGATAAAACCTTAAAGCGTGCAGTGGATGTGCTTTGGATTCGGGTTTTAGACCATAAAGCCGCTCCGACCGCCCGTCACAATCATAATTTGCAAACTACCTTACGCCTCAATGCACACCCCTGTCGTCCACGAGTTGCATCCGCATCCACCGCAGCCCTCACGGCAATTCTTTGTAGTCTCCCCTTTGCGGGCCTTCTCATACTCACGCTTCATGAAAGCCTTGGTCATACCGGTATCAATGAAATCCCACGGTAGGAGCTCATCCGTGCTCCG
>Ga0310691_10003694_pt1 | contig 18022 bp, 24 predicted proteins | sample 176DNAGHGlowgp2_FD_203887 | JGI IMG/M metagenome (GOLD analysis project Ga0310691, IMG submission 203887) | Sheep rumen microbial communities from Palmerston North, Manawatu-Wanganui, New Zealand - 1766 DNA GHGlow gp2 (v2) (version 2) | ecosystem: Host-associated > Mammals > Digestive system >...
ACCGCCAAGTTTTTTATTTAACCAGCCATACCCACCAAGTGTGCTTGCATCTAAAAACCTTTCTACACCACCAACTGTGCCAGCAAGCCCTCCCATAAGCCCAGCACCAGCCACCTGTGTGGTTTTTTTTAATCTTTGTGGTGTTGATTTATTATAATCTTTAAGTTCTTGTACAGATTTTCTAGCATTAGCAACCTTTTCAGCACCAAATTGATTTATAGCACTTATAGAATCAGCAGTTTCGCCCTGTTGTGTCAAGAAATTATCAATATAATCAGGCGATTCACCATTAGCAACCATTTGCTTTACAGCATTTTGAACCTTTAATAACTTCTGTACATCTTTTTCCATTTTTAGAATCCATATTTGCTATAATCATATTGTCTTGTTGCAGTGCCACTAGGTTGTGCAACCATTTGTGTTGTTTGTGGTACGTTAAATCCTTTAACCACTCGGTATTCTTTGCGAATACGATGATTAAAGTTGTTTATAAGTGCATTTGCCAATTCTTCGCGTGTAATCGTTGCATTTGGATTTGCCTTAATTATTTGGTCGGCAATATCCCATGATTGGTCTTTAACCGAATTAGCAAATTCAGTAGCATTCATATTTGACGATGATAATTCAGGCCCACCCTTTATATTAACTTCTGGCATAGTGTCTATACCACGACTTCCGCCTGCTGCTTTTGCAACTTTCGTAATTGCTGGCACGGTAAATGATTTTGTATATGCGTTTTGATTTGCATTTTTGCTATAACGCCCCTCTGGGTTTATGGCAAGACCAGTATATTTAGCCAACAAGCCCGTAACAGACGGCACACCTGTTTCTGGGTCTGCTCTTTGTCCCTGAACGTCAATATCAGACCATTCTACTGGTTTTTCTGGCATCTCTGGTGGTGTAAAGTCATAAACTTCCTGTTCCGCAGATTCTTGCCCACCAGCACCTTTCGCACTAGCAGTACCATATTCCATCGGGGTATAGCCCATTTCCTGCACCTGCTGTTGTGTCTGCGTTTCACCCATTGCCTTATCAAACGCCAATGCTGTTTCTAAATCTTTTTGGGCTAATTCTTGTGCCGCTTGTTCGCGGGCAATTGCCGCATCCGTTGGGCGATTCATAGCACCGCCAAAGGCACGCAACGCATTTACACCCCAATCGCCATAACCGCTGACGGGTGCCAAATTAGCCAAGCCAGCACCAACGTTATACCCAAACGTTTCACGACCTTTCAGGGCATCTAACAAACGCTGATTATTTGCACCAATTGTATTGCGGCGCATAATCATATCTTCCAACGCGCGCGGCGTACTTGTGCTTGTCGTAAAAGTCCGCGCAGATGTTTTCTGTGGGCGCATAGCAATCGCCTGCAACGCCTGTGTCTGTGCTGCAAGTTGTGGCGCAAATATATTTGCCAAATCATAATTAAGATTTTGTTCGTCCATTTTCTCGCCTTTATTGAATCAGGTTGTTTGCCGATGCCACTTGCATTGGGTCAATTACTTGTTTTGCCAACAAACTTGCCGTCGTCGGTGTCGCCAACGCACTTGCTAAACCAACACCGCCCAGTGTGCCAACCAAGCCCATACCTGCGTTCATCAAATTATTCGCCCACTGATTCCGCGCCTGCGTGTTAATCTTATTTACTTCTTGCTGGCGGTTTGCATTTGCGTTTACACGGTTCAATATGTTGTCCGCCATTGTGTTCGTCTGCCCAAAGTAATTGCTTTCAACGCCCATCAGCGAATTGATAATATTGCGCACACGCGCATCTTCTTCGGTCATAGCCTGACGCATATTCATATTACGGTTTGCAGCAATGCTATTCAAGATATTCTGTGTTGCACTGCCACGCGCCCCACGTTCTATCGCCTGTGCACCTAATTGGTTCGCGTATTGACGGTTGCTCGCGTCAAGCAATTCCTGCCGCGCACGAAACGACTCATTGTCATACGACGGGTTTATCAGTTCGTTGACATACTGATTCAACCCCGATTGCGTATCGCGAATTGTGCTAGTTGCCATTGGCGACAAATTGACGCCACTTGCGTTTGCACCACCAAATTCGCCCCAGTTATAATTTTCGCCAATTTTGCTGGCTTCGACATTCTTCGGTTTCCCCATTTAATTACCTCTTCTAATATTAAAATACCCAAATCGACCAACGTTTTTGACCCGTTTGCCAATTTTTTCTAATAAAATTTTCGCAGTGCGTTGGTCGGTCTTGAAATACACGTCCCCAACATTACTTACCAACTGTTTCAAAATACGGTCTGTCGGCACGTGAGCACCGTGTTTAGCCCAGCCCGAACAGAACAGCCCTTTAATACCGTCCGACTCGTCATTATACACCGCAAATCCACCAACTATGTCGCCCGTAGCATCATCACGCACCACAAACATATCCGCGCCCTTGTAATCATCCCAAGGCTCGTGCATATTATCTTCCCACAGGCCAATTGGGTCAGGGTTCCAAGCGATAGGGGTGCCGAAGATTTGTTCTATGTGCATTTTTAACCTTTATATATCAACACACACCCAGATACTCCGTTTGTGTTTGTCGCACCACCAATTCCATAATTTCCCATAATGCCATTTTGTGCATTTTCGTTTGTTGTATCTGTTGGAGTCGTGTGAAAATTGGTGCCATTTCCACCAAAAACATTAGACCCAGCCCAACGTTCCCACGCAACACCACCGTGTCCGCCACCGGCGTCAACGGAACCACCCGCACCACCGCCACCTGCGCCACCACGAGCGTAATCAGTGTTTTGTGGGCCACCGCCACCACTGCCACCAGACGCGCCCCCACCATACGCGCCATAACCACCATTGTTGTATTGCCCAGAATATGAACCACCAGACCCCCCAACACCAGACACTATATTAGGGAAATCTGTTGTATTACCGGCTATACCATCTTTCCCCCTAGTATTATATCCTGAACCGCCTTGTCCACTTTTACCAGGCACAGAAGTTATAGTCCCATTATTAAAACGATAATATCCGCCACCACCGCCAGACCCAGAACCGCCCTCATAACGTCCTCGGTGATGTATACTATTTCCGCCTGCACCACCGCCACCACCACCGCCAAGAGCGAAATAATAGGTGTTGTTTACAAAAACATACGATGGCATCCCGCCACCACCGCCTGCACCACCTGCAGACGCGGAACCTATTCCAGAACTCGCCCCCCCCAGACCGCCGTTTCCCCCAGCCGAATGAGTAAGACCGCCAGAACCAACAAAAATTGTGGCCATAGATTGAGATTCGACGCTTACATTATATACCTTAATTTCCCCTTTGCCGCCTGCACCCCCAAATTGAGCCGGCCCCTCAATCGCGCCGCCGTATTCGCCGCCTGCACCACCTCCGCCACGTATAACAAAAGTATATGTGCCTGGTTCTAGAGATATAGAACCTGAACCGACTTCATTAAACAACAAAGGTACAGTTTGGTTTATTCGAAAAAAACTATTTAATAGCATTATTACCTCCTGTTATTGCGATAAACTATAATACCAATGTTGGTCAATTTTATTATAAATGTATGTTACATTATATGGTAATGCAACATCAACATTAAATTGAGACGCGAAAGGTCCATTTGTGCTTCTTGCTATATTCAATGAATATGTGCCGCCTTGCACAATCAAAACAATAGTGTGCGAATACTGGTCAGTTGGCATATTTGGCAAAACAATTTCTCCATTACCAGTTAACTCTAAAAAATGCACACGGTTATCTGTTAATGTAATTGTGCCACTAGTCGTCGTCAATATAATAGGTGTTTGTTTCTGAAAATCATCTACAATTGCTTGTGTAAGATTACTTCCATCTTTTAACAACGCTGTGTTTGCAATAGTATTTATACTCGTTTCATTAACGTTCGTTTTAGTTTGTAACTCTGCAAAATTCGCATTGACTTTATTTGCATTTATACCGTTGCCAACTTCAAAAATACTTAATGTCATCTTACACCTCTGTTGTTTTTGTTATTTTAATTTGTGCCAGTCCGTTTGTTTCATAAATAAATAGAATATATGTGCCAGCAGTAAAACTTGTTATTAGGCCAGAAGTTTCTCGTTTCGTGCCAGAGTAATTGATTGTAAAAGGTCTTAAAGAACGGTCTTCTTGTATCCGAATTAAGATCCGCGCTTCTGCGTCCATACCACTTGGTATATTGATAACCAAATCTTGTCCATTCGCCAATGTCTTATAATACTCGCACTCTGGTGCAACCGTTACTGTGTTGCCCGGAATTGCAAACGAATTTAATTGGCTACGAACCGCATTATACACGTCGGTCAGGTCGCTATCAGGAAACGCAATCTGTGCCTGTGCGTCGGCAATTGCTTCTATGTGTGCTAATGTCGTATTATACAATACGCGAAAATTAGCATTCCACTCTTCTGCAACCACATATGAACTTGGCGAAAATGTATAAAGTTCTGTTATCATTGCACACCTCAATAATCAAGCATTTCGTCCGTTATAAATGTGTTTTTGGCTTCAATTCCCGAAATGTTGAACTGTTGCGCTGGCGATGTCGTGTAAATGTCAATCTGCAAATACCGCCAATACGGTGGCCGTTCAACCGTCACCAATAATTCTGTCCTGCTCATAGCAAAGAATACGCGACCCGTAAGATCTTCGTCGTCGTCAACGAACTGCGAACCATCTTCCGGCACCGCGTCGCTATTAGAATATGTCGCTGCATTACTAAACCCCGCCCGCGTTATACGACCTTCGTATGTCGCGCCACGGTCTGTTGTGAACTTGATATAAAAGTCATTACTAGTCGACGGTTCTAAAACCACGGCAAACGGATATATGTGGCTTTTTATTGATGTCTGCGAATCAAGCCAAATCAAATTAGTGCGATAGTGCGAATAATAACCGTTTTCATTTGGTGTCTGCTGACTATTCACACCCCAAGTATCTGTGATTTCATAAACATTTTCTGTGCCGTCGCAGAAAAATTCCTTGTTCAAGAACGTTACCGCACGGGCATTTGGCACAAAGGTTTCTTCTGTCCATTCGCCAACATCAACATCAAACACCAACGATTGACCACTTGATTTCAACAAACGCACACGACGATCCAACGAATTGACCGTAACTTCCGACACATCGTCTAAATAATCTTGTATATCGTCGCCGACAGGTTCATCGAACCCAATCGTGCCGTCAATGTTATCACGCAGTGTGAATATGTTTTTCGCCCAAGAATCTACATATCCGCACTTGCCGTTGATTGTAAATGTCGCGTTGCCAAACACGCCCTTGGCAGTCAAAGTTTCAACGCGTATGTCGCTTTGATTTGTTCCAGTAATGTTGTATGACCGGTTGCGACAAAACGCCGTCAGCCCGTGGTATTCTTCTAACTGATTTACATACTCGCCAGTTTCAACAAAGAACGCACTGGTTTCTGTTGCGTTGGAAATATAGTCAGACGAAAAGTTTATCGGCATACCCGCCTCGCTGAACCACACACCGTTGATTGTTTCTACTCTTGGTGCATCTGGGTTTTGGGGGTCTGGCTCGGTATATGTCGTTGTCCCGTTGATTGCCAAGCGAGAACGATATGGACAAACACGAGTAATGTTCGTAACTGGTGCCGATGTCGTGTTTTCTGTAATTGGTACAATACGATAATAAAACCCTGTGCTGTCCATTTGGTTCCAACCAGTAATAGCCGTTGCCGAATAGGTTATGAAACCAAGGTTAGACGTGCCAAACGCCACCGCTAACGCCATATGGTCGCCAAACTGCACCATACACACATCTGATACGTCTGTCGCCAGCGGAAACGTAGCAATCTGCACTGGCGAAACCACCAAAGTATTGTCTGTTACCAACCACGCGTTGATTGCGCTGTCTGTGCGCGTAAATGCGACTAACTGGTCTGGTTGTGCGTAGCCCGAGACGTTCGCGCTATACAGGCGAATTATTGACTCTGATAGGTCTGTAAAATCCTCATACCACCCTGACGATTTAATACTGCGTTGTTGCCCCGATTTTTCCTTGGACAACCGAACCCCGTGTGCAATATCAGCACCAAATTCAACATCGGAGTTTATGGTGTTCAGTTTGCGAATACCCTTAAACGATTTCCACAAAAGATTTACGTTTTTATTTCCCATTTTTTCGCACCAACTTTTGATATGTTTTACCGTTTTTATGCACAATTTCAACTGTCAGCCCAGTGGTCGTTTCCACTCGGCGAAAAGGATTCACAAAAGGTTCGTATTTAATCGCCATCTTTCGTCTTTTTTATCGTTGCTTTTATAACATTGCGTTGTGCCATAAGTGCCAACAATTCGTAAGAATCGCCGTCATACGCCTTGCATATTGCGTCAATCATATCACCCAACGACGGGTATGCCTGACGGCGCAATTCCTTGTAATCATATGGCGGTTCGCTGTGTTTTTCTTCGATATGGTCGTTGTGTTGTATGTATTCCACAATCGACCCTTCGCCTGTAACAATCAATGGCAACCACCCGTCATTGGTCAGTCGTTGCAAATCTTTATCATACCCAACAACCCCTTTCCATACCGATGGCGGTGTTATTAGTTTCCCGTTTTCCAGTTTATACATCATTTTATATCTCCGTTCTTTCTGACACATAATATGGTGTTTTAGCATATTTCATCAACGCAGAATACGCTTCTTGCCATTCCTGTTGTTGCGCAGCGAATATTGTTGTTTGTGCGTTCTCGTTCAAATAAACGCGTGTTTTTAATACTACACAACGAGCATACGGCACATAGATATATTCTGGCACATTTAAGAACTGATTGCTTGTGTCTTCCGACAACGAAAACTCTTTCAACAAATTACCGTCGGTTCTGTTTCCAAGGCACGCAAGATGTTTATCGTGGTATTGTATTGTGGTTGTAGAAACTTCATCACAATCTGCCGATACCGCTGGCGCAATTTGTATTTCTTCCGTATCCCACTTGTGCGCCCACTGTTGCGGGCACCCGTCTGTTGCCGTCAATTCGTCTGTATATTCCAATGCACACTTTTTGCCACTTGCGCCTTTGGTGTAAAGCACGCCGTGAACAATACCATACGGCATTGGGAAAGTGTCTTGCCCAAGATTATTCAAATAAACTTCTTTACGGGTGTTCCACCGCCAAGTATGCACATTCAGCATAAATTCGCACGCCTGATTAAACGCAATCATTACAGACGGGCTGACATCGGACAAATCGACAACCAAACGATTATCGATAATTGCTCTCTGATTCAATACTTCTTGTACTAATTCTTTATAGTTTTTCATTTTTAGTCCGCCGTTGTTGATGTTTTGTTTTGAACCTGTGTCTCGGGCGTTACGCGTGTCACAGGAACGGTCATTGTGGAATCGCCGTTTGGTACGACAACTTCGCTTGGCAATGCCCCCTGTTCTTTCCACGACTCACGCAAAACCCTGCGATATTCGTCGTCCATTATTTGCCCCATCATCTTGCTCGCTTTCGTCAGATTGTTCTGTTCAACCTGCATTTGTTGTCCAACTTGTACCAACTGTTGCAACACTTCGTCTGACAACCCCGCAAAATTCTGTATAATCTGCTGTGTGCGGCCATCGTTCAAGTATTCGTTCGGGTTTACACCCATTGTTTCAAATACCTTGGTTGCGCTGTTCTGCAAGTTAATCATTGACGGTTCTGCTGTGCCAATCTTGTCAAGTGCATTAACAATGTTCTGCATCTGATATTGTTCGTTGGCATATTCCCATGCCGTCTTGACAATGTTTTCGTCCATAGTCGCCTGATTTAACATCAAAACGCAATCTTTCAAGTATTTAGCAATAACATTCAGCAAAATACCCGAAATAATCATATTTGGTATCAGGTTGTCGCTTGTCGCAACGCGTTTAACTTCTTCTTCCGTCAACGCTTCCGACTTTTCAGACAACTGACCATTGTCAATACCCGCAATTTCCTTTTCCAACTGTTTTGTTGATTCTTGGAACAACATCAACGGTTGGGCATTGAATATAATATCTTTGATTGCATTCGGGTCATACATACCTGGGTTGTAAGTAATGTGCGCCCCTGGGCGAAGTTGCGTAACTTCTTCTTCAAAGAACCCTTCCGGCACATACTGTGGCGGATTTTTCTGCAATTCAATAAAGTCAATGCTGTCGTTATACGTCTTTTGTTCCGCTGCACACAGATCCAAAATGTAATACAACGGCGATGTCCCGCGCGCACCTTCTTCCAACGCGTGATATGGGAAATAATATATGCCAGGCGTATAAATACCGCGTGGTTCAAAATACACCAAATACTTACGCCCAATAACTACAGCGACATAATCTTCATAAAACCGGCCATTGATAGTAAAATTGCCCATATAGGTCAGCACTTCGATTTGATTATCCCGCACCGTAACGTCTTGGTCGTTTTTATCTGCCGATTGTTCATTTACAACAGTCCCTGTGCTGAAATCAATGTCTAAATCTTCACGTTTGATTTCATAACTCTTGTTGGACAGAATCTGCTGTTTAGTTTTCCACTGCTTTACAATCTTGTCACAACGGTCAAAGTCTTCGGTGCAGGGCATAATCAGCGGGTCATAAGCAAAATTGCACGGATTTATACGCACAAAATTGACTTTTTCGCCCGTTTTCTGCTTAACAACAAATGAATCACGGCGAACCGAAACAATCGACGCCGGGTCAACCATACCTATTTGGGTTATCGGCAACGTAATTTTTTCATAGGTATTTTGCAGTTCAGCACTTGCAACAATTTCCCCGCTTTGTAACAAGTCTTTCATACAAGCCAACAGTGATTTTTTATTTTCAGCAGTCAGCGCACGGTTATAAACCGCGTCATACTGCGTCTTTCCCATTTTCAAGTAAGACGAAATCTTATCATAGAATGTTTCATACAGAATACCATATAATTTGCTGTAAAATTCATACGGGCGGTTCAATTCTATCTTTGATTTCCACTCGTCTGCTTTTTTAGACCCACAAACCTTTGGACGCGCACGGTCAGCCACGGTATCACGACGCACTTTAAGGTCAGCAATTGGTCGTGACCAGGTTTCCCACTTTTGAGAAACGCTGTCAATAACAGCCTGCTTGTCTTCCTGCGACAATTCTCTTGTTACAACTGAATTATTTTCGTATTCATAAACTATCATAGCATTTCGCTTTTAATTTAACTGTGGGGGCGAGCATCAAGGGGAACCCGCCCCCACGATTAGTTATGGTTCTACCGTAACAACGACTTTCGCCAACGCTTCTGGGTGAGAAACAACCGCACCCGCTGCGTATGCGACAGACCACAAGATAGAGAAGTGTTGTGGATCTTCAATCATACGGTTCGCAAACTCGCGAATAGCAAAGTGTGCCGCTTCTTTGATACCAGCAAAGACGTTAACGGTCTTCGATGTTGTCGGCAAGTTAGAAGATTCTAACACAACCAAACCTGCGATGGTTCCACGAACAATGCCATCTTTCCACATAGCGTTTTTATCAGTGAAATCGACTTTCACAAACGCTTTTTCTTTCAAGATGAAACGCATTACTTTCGGGTTAACAACAACGTAACCAATATTCTTCATGCCCTTGTCGCCAAACAAGTCAGAAGTATTGGAAACCGGAACCGCACCTGCTTCTTTCAAGATAGCAGACAATTGCAACAATTGGTCATACACATCGCCTTCTGCTGCTTGTGTAGCATCAAACGGCGCCAAAGTATTACCAGCCGGAACCGCCGCGATAATCGTATTCATAACCAAAGTATCGATTTCGCGAGCAATTTTATAACGCGCACGTTCGATAATACCGCTTTGGAACTTGACGTCAGCAGTTTTCAAAGCATAATGTTCGAAAGAAACCGCTGCATACGGGGTTGCGGTCAATTGCAAGGTTGTTTTATCAATTACAGGTTTTGTATATGTAATTGTGCCTTCTGTACCAGCAGTGCCCGGCGTTTGGCTATATGTATAGTAATTACCAACACTAACTGACGAGTCGTTAATCAAACGCAGATGGATAGCATCCGAGTTTGCAGACAGTTCAGAAGAATGGTCAACGGCGATGTGTTTGTAAACGCCGGTAACCGACAAAGATTTTAACAGGGTTTTAGACCATATTTCCGAAATGGCATTATATGGTGTTGCCCCTAATTGAAAAGCATTTGTAGACATTTAGTCCTCCATTTTTTCGCTTTTGGTTAAACATAATGTTATTTCGGATTGAAAATTGTCCGCTCCGTTTTCGGGTCTGGCAAACCAGATTGTCCAATACTAGGATTCGGGTTTTGTCTTCCTTACTTATAAAATACCCAAATCTAACTATCTTTTTTTACTTTTTTAACAAAAATTTTACTAAAAAAGCCAAAATTATGAAAAATATCACTGAAATCAACCTTTCATACTTTGTTCGATAGTCGAGTATTTTGGCCTGACACGTAGCCCGTGCCTCTGTAATCTCCGCCTGTAATTTGTTTATGGCCGTCATAGTTTCGTCTGTCTTGCATTCCGCCGGCAACATCTGCTCAAGGGTTTGAACCGATTGTTGGACATCATTGAATGCCTGCTCAACCGGTTCTTTCCTTGTGCACCCACTTTGCAAAACTGCCAAAACTAACAAAATTGTAAAGTGTTTCATCATTACTGCCCCAGCCCCAATTTTGTATATTCTTTACCCAACATTGCTTCAATATCGCTTGGGTCAATTGGTTTTTCGGGTTTTGGTGGTTCGTTGTGTGACGCCGCCTTGACCGAAACCGCCTGTTGTTCCGCTTTGACCGCCGTTTCCTTGGCAAGTTTAGTTTTGTATTTTTCAACTGCTTTGTCGGATACTGCCTGAATCATTTTTTTCAGACCTTTAACGTCTAATTTCGCACCGTTCAACGCAATCGCCGCTTTGATAATTTCCTGGGTTTCTGGCGCGTCAAACCATTCTGGATCTTCCGAACGGACAGTTTTCAGTTCTTCAACCAGCGGTTTCTGCCAGGCTTCGTCGCGCAAACGGGTTGCTTCCGCACGAATCTTTGCAGATGCGTCCATAGCCTGTAAACGCACTTGACGTTCCACCCGAACATCCATATAACCAAGACATTTAGACAAGTCTTCTGCATCGCCTGTCTGCAACCATTTGTTCATAGCGGTCATCGCTTCGGTCTTTTGCGCTGGGTCAGTAATGGTGTCCAGTGCTTTGGTTACAATGTCCTTGGCAACAATGTCTTCCGCCTTGGCAATTTCATTATCCCAATAAACATCGTCTTGCGACCGCACAACTTCCGCCGCCTGTTGCGACTTTTGCGTGAATTGCTTTTGCAAGTTATGATATGCGTTTATCAATTCGTCCTGCGACTTGAATTTACCATCAATCAGTTCAGGTTCTTTTGTTGCCTGTTCGACCAACTTTTCAGGGTCAACATCAGATGTTTCCACCTTTGGTTCGTCTGCGGGTTTGGTTTCAACAGGTGCTTCATCTGCCGGTTTTTCTTCCGTTGTGGATTCTTCCGCCGGCGTTTCCGCAGGTTGCTGTTCTTCAACAGGTTTTTCTTCAGGTGCCGTTTCCGGTTCTTTGGGTTCTGCACCGTCAGAAACAATGCCTGCTTTTTCCAGTTCCTGCGCCAAAATATCATTTACGTTATCTGGTTCCATACTTTACTCCCTTGATTCTGTTATTTTTTCTTTATCTGCTAATTGTTTAAGGGCAAAGACTGCCATCATAATCCCCTTGAACACTAACTCATTTTGATTCACTATCGCTTCCTGCGCTTTCAGCATCAGGTGTTGTATCAGCAGTTGCCCTTCTGGACTTCTTGCCGCCCTTTGCAGGTTTAGTTTTTCCAGTGTTGTCGCCATTTTCTGTATCCTTTTTTTCAACAATCTCTTTTAATTCTGCTTCTATTGCCTCGTTGTTTTCTGCCAATGCTTCAATATCTGCCTTAACCGCATCTTCACCCCGCTGGGCAACATTCACCGCCAATATTTCCTGTGCCGCGGTTTCAGGTGCAAGTTCGGTATTCAGCCCCATACAGTTAGAAATTGCACCGTGCAGGGCGTTCTGCCACCCAGCGCGAATATCAATTCCCAAGGCTTCGTTAAACAACAATTTGTCTTTCATCGCCTTGGCAAAACTATCGCGGGTCATTACTATTGTGTTGGAATAATGACCTTTTTTATCAGGGTGTACACCATTGTTGCAGGTAACGAATACCGTGCCGTGTTCATTATCAAACGAACAACAAATATTTCTCATCATTTTTCTATCTCCATTTTTATTTTTTCTTGTTCAACATATTTCGCAAGCCCTATCCGATAACGGACTTCGTCACGTTTCTCTTTAAGACCAGCAAACTTAAAATAAGTCGTTGGGTTCGCTTGCTTTTTCTTGTCGGCAAGGTATAGTTCGTATGCCCTGCCTGCCCGTTCAGGATATTTTCGTGTCAAATCTGCCCAATGTTTTGCATTAAACGTCATACTTGCACCTCTACTATCCTTGGTCGGGGTGTCATACTCCGTTCGAATTGTTCTTTCAGAGTAAGCAATCTCGATTTCGGTTTCTTTTCGTACTGGAAAACCACGGGGTCGTTTGTGAAAACACAATACGACGCTGCGTCGTAAATATGCGACTTAGCATAATCAATCGTCTTCATACCAGGTCTATACGCAATTTCCAACGGGTCGCCGTTCTTATCAAACCCCAATAATTTGCACGCGTGTATCAAATGAACACACGACGGATCAACCAGTATATGCCGTTTACCGTCTATGCCCTTGACGTGATTGTCAAAGTTTGCCACACGGTTGCTGACACTCGGGTTTTGTTTTGGCACATTAAACCGATGTGGTATCTTGTTTTTCATAAGAACGTTCTGTATAATCGCATAGTTAGAGTATTCGGATTGCGACGACCTGTTGCGCCCAGATGCGTCGCCGTTGATTATAACCATCTGGTTGTTGTATTTTTGTCTATACAACCGCACAAACGCTTCCGCCACATCAAGTGTCGGACACGACTGCATAACAATTTCGTCGCTGAAATAAAAATCGTGGTCGCCGTTCCAGTGGCATATAACCGAACACTGCGGGTTGTAGTTAAAGTCCAGCGACCAGTATATTTTGTCGCTTTTCCGTCCAATCCCGACATTTTCAACCACAGACCACGACTTGACAACCGGCTCTTCAACCGAAGAACGCAACTTGCCAAGGTAAATACGTTTCCAGTCGTCGGGGCGGTTCTTCCGCATCAGTTCAATTTCGGTCTTAATCGCATCAGGCAATTCAAACGGGTTATAGCGATAGTCCTTGTAGCAATAATACGTGTCCTCGCGTCGTGGGGCGTTCTCGCCAAACACCTGATACACAATGTCGGATTCTTCATCGGGGTTGCCACTGATAATGATAAACGACCCCACCTTACGAATAGTCGGGAACAGCGACTCCCAAGATGTCGCCGACAGCGACTGCCCTTCTTCAATCCAGCAAATATCAATGTTCGTCAATGAACGGATGTTGTTTTGGTTGGTATCGCGCAACCCCTTAAAAATAAACTCGGTGCCATTGGGCCCGATAATCGTTTCACGGTAAATCGTGTATGGCAACCCGTTTTCGCGTATACAGTCGCACAACTGCGTATAAACAGAATCACGTATTGAGTTCTGCGTTTCACGCACGCAGACAATACGCATTGACCGCATCAGCCCAGCAACCAGCAACGCCGCACTAATGTTCGTCGATTTCGCCAGCCCCATACGGCCAGATAAATACACTATATTCCGATACTTATAGTGAAAGACGTTCTCAATAATGACGCGGTAATCGTCAATTATCTTCATATCTCCGTCCTTTCCTTCGACGCGCCGTTGGCGCGGGGCTTCGCAAGGTTATCAGCCCCACCAGACTCTTCGTCCAGTATTTCGGGCCCCAACCCTGTAATCGGGTCCCCAGCAGAACCAAAAAACTCAACCTGCAACTTAAACTCGGAATCTACACCGCCATTGCGTTCATTCAGAAACTTCGACTTGCCAACCAGCCCCTGTATCGCCTTGGTCGCCGCGTCCAACGCATCCCGACCCGCCTTGTCCTGCTTGTCCAGCGCATCAAACATCTGCCGTTCCAACTTGTTCAGCATAGTCGCTTCGTCAAGTCGCTGTATCTCGTCAAGCCACTTGCCCTGCCCACCAGCAGTCATAAGCCGGCAAAACTGGTTCCACCCATACAAGTCCAGTTCCCGAAACTCCCCAGTAAAATACCCACGCATCGCATCCCCAACCTGCGAGTCGTCGTCCATCATATCAGCAAACCGCCTGTGATACTTGTCCGTCAGCAGTATCGCCGCATTGTAATACGCCTTTCCATCCATATCTTTTTTCCCCTGATGCCTATACATTACCATAAACACATTACTCAAGTCAAGTACAAATTTATTGCCACTTGACAAAAAATACAAATAGTGTAGAAAAACCAAAATTTTCACGCAGGTGTAAAGGAGACCTACAAAAAAACAGACACCGCCCTCACCCCCTCCTAGGGCACGCACGCCGGGTCGATTGGCCGCCTGGATCAACCGCGCGCATCGACTTAAAGTAATACTTCAACTATTCAACCTATGGTTGTGCGCTCTAATTATGGTTGAAAAGTTAAGAAAATACTTTAACTAAATTACTTTAACTTTATCCTAGCCCGGCAACGCATCCCAGGAATAAAAACTTGACAAAAAAACAAAACCACACCCAAAAAACGCGCCGCGCCCGTTTCCCCGATAGCAACGCCCCAGAAATCCGCGCTTTTTGCCCCTTGCCCCGATAGCGCCCCGATAACAAAAACAACCGCAACGCCACAAAAACCGCCATTTTTTACCCAATACCCCGATAATATTATAAAATAATATACATATAAGAATAAATATATATAATAAATAGAATTTGTGTTTTTATCGGGGTAAAGGGGGAAATGGGATAAAAAAGCAAGGAAATCAAGGGGCAGGCAAGATTGGATCATCGGGGTGATTTTTTTACACATCGGGGAAATATGGGGGAAAATCCGGGACTTTTTTTCGTGTTCGCCTTTGTTTTTCGTGTATTTTTCTTTTTGTGTATATTTTTTTATATTTTTTATATTTTTTTTTCTTGACTTGTTATTTTATTTGCCTTATAATAAGGTTGTATCAAAAAAGAACAACGGCCGCGGGGCAAGTGAAAACTTGACAAACGGCATAACAAAAAGGATAAAAAAAATGAAAGACATTAAAAACATACATCATAAAAAAGTAGAACTTGGAAAGGTTGACTATTACGAGATTAACAAAAAAAATTGTCTTGTTGAGATAGAAATAGAATTGAGAGAGCAAACAAACGGACGACACGAGTTGTCAATTTGTGGAAAGGTTTGGAACGCAAAAAAAACAGATTGCGTCAGAGCGGGGCAATGTTTGGATTCAATCAAAGATTTATATCTTGACCAATTCACAGACGAAAACAAAAAGATTTTTTACAAATTATTTATTTGGTGGAAATTATACCATTTAAACGGTATGCACGCGGGCACAGAGGAACAAGAAATCGCATTGACTTTGGCAGGTATTAAAAATTACACAGACGCAACCGAATTTTTGAAGTCTGTCGGTTTGTATAATGTCCGCGGTTATGAATACGGGAGCGGTTGGCTTCATCGTGAAATACCAGCGGAAACATTGCAAGAAATCAAAAATTTTATAAACAAATAAAAAAAGGGGCGATTTTATGAAAATAATCAAAACAAAGGGCAATTTGCGCATTTTCGCGGGCGATGGAATGGCGCGCGGCTTGTTTATTGCTGAAAATATAAAAACGGGGCGCGTCAGTTTGTGGGATAATTGCCCGCAGTTTAATTTGAGCGATTGCAAATATTAAAAAAGGGGGCAACAATGGCAACAAAAGAATATTTTCGCAACTATAAACGCATCCAACGCGCAATGGCGGCGGGATTTAATGCAAAATTGGCGCTGTATGTGTATGAAACAATGAAGGCGCGCGGGATTTATGAATACGAGGCCCGCATGGCGGTGTTGTCTGCGGCGCGTGATGGGTTGTTTGGGAATTTACAACGATAAAAAGGGGGGCAAAATGGGATTTGTTGAAAATTTGGCGATTGTGTGCTTTTTGTGTGTTGCGGGGTGCATTTTTATAGCTGGATGCGCGGGGTTGTGTGCTTTGCTGAGCAAAATCGCCCCGGCATGGTTGCGGGATTCGTTCCTGGGTTCGGTGTTCGGGCTTGATCTAGATCCAGAACCGGGCGAAATAACCGCGGCGGACGTGTTAGACTGGAACGCGCGAAATATACCCGCAAATGATGAATAAAAACACATAAAAACAACCCCACAGGCGCGCGGAACTATTGCGGGCGGTAAATTATACCAAAGCAACCGGAAAACGCGCCACGGGGCAAAAAAACGCAAAATAAAAGGGGGCAAATATGAAGCCGGAAATAATCAAAGGACAATGGCGCATCGTGTATGATGGACATTTTGACTGGGTAAGGCGTGCCGGGCTGGCGGGGAAACTTGCGAGCGATTTGGTGTTTAGTTCCTGGGCGGATGCGATGTCATACCTGGACAAATGCGCGTCATAAAAAAAATTTTTGGTTGCAGTTGGACAAATCAAAAAAATATGTGTTATTATAACAAACGAACAAAACAAAAAAGGAGTATATAAAATGTTCAAAATAACAAACGGCGGTTTATTAAAACGCACACCAACATATACGGGGTTGGTGTTTGGCCAACCAGGAACTGGTAAATCTACATTGGCGGTGTCGGCAACCCGTCCGCTTTTGATTGATTTAGATTTGGGAGCGCAGCGTATAGCAACCAAAGACCGCGCGCGTGCTGATGTGGTTGTGTGTGAATCATTAAACGAATTAAATGAGATTATAACTGCGCCAGAATTAAAAAACTATGATACAATCATTATAGACACATTTGGTCAAATTGTTGACTTGATTATTAGGGATAAATTCCGCGGGTCTATGTCGCCTGGAAAATGGGGAATTATAAAAAGCGATTTTATGCAAATAGTTAATACGTTGCGACTTGCTGGGAAAAGTGTATTATTTTTAGCACACGAAAGCGAAGAAAAAAATGACGAAAAAATAATTAAACGCCCACAGTGCCAAGGTAAAGCAAAAGATGAATTAATGAAAGTGCTTGATTTTATTGGTTATTTACACAGCGGGATAAATGGCGGAAGAATCTTAGAGTTTGGCGAAGATGAATCTTTTTATGCTAAAAACACTTATGGGTTTAATGCCAAATATACATTGCCAGATGTTAAATTAAATCAAAATGATTTTTGGGCAACAGTAATAGAAACACAAATTAAAAATTATATTGAAGAACAAGAAAACGCAGATCAGGCATTGTTTACAAAATTGACAGAGTTAGAAAAAGAAATTAAAACATTAAAAACAATATCAGAAATAGAAAAGTTTTTAGAAAAAATTAAAACTGAATCAGAATTATCTGGTGGTGCCATAGTTAAATTAAAGAAATTAGTTTTGGAACAAGCAGAATCAAATAATATAATTTATGATTCAGAAACAAAAAAATGGCTTGAAAAAAAATAATAAGATTGATATAATTTTTCTGTCTAGATGCATCCTTATAAATAATAACCGCCCTGCATCTAGACAATGGGGCGGTTGCCTTTTATAAGGAGAAAAATATGGAAAATCTTAAATTTGGTAATTTAACTGTTATAAAACAAACAGAGTTCGGAAAACACCCGAAATACTTATGTGTGTGTGATTGCGGACGGTCAAAAGAAATTAGAAAAGACCACTTGTTATCTGGTGTTTCTAAATCTTGTGGGTGTCGTGGGAAGTATTGGGCTAACCCATTATCTCCTGCACACAGATTACACGAAATTTGGCGTGCAATGCTTAAAAGGTGTAATAATCCTAAAAGTATAAATTATAAGTATTATGGGCAAAGAAACATAACCGTTTGTGGCGAGTGGCAGTTATCATTTGATTCTTTTTATCAATGGGCAA
>Ga0310691_10003697_pt1 | contig 18015 bp, 14 predicted proteins | sample 176DNAGHGlowgp2_FD_203887 | JGI IMG/M metagenome (GOLD analysis project Ga0310691, IMG submission 203887) | Sheep rumen microbial communities from Palmerston North, Manawatu-Wanganui, New Zealand - 1766 DNA GHGlow gp2 (v2) (version 2) | ecosystem: Host-associated > Mammals > Digestive system >...
GTGGATATTTTCTCCGTGGATGATTATAATGTAAAAGGCCGGAGAATGGTGCCGGAGTGGTGACACGGAAGAACCGGTTGAAAAGGCCGGAGAATGGTGCAGGAGTGGTGACACGGGGCCGGTTGAAGAGGCCGGAGGGTTGCGGATGAGGCCGGGCAACCGCAGATGAAAGGAAAAATCAGATGTCGGAGAAAAAGCAAAAAAAGCCGGATAGGCAGATGGATAATACCAGTCCGGAGAAAAAACAAATAGAAAAAGCCGGAAAAACGAAAGCGAAAACAGAAGCTGCACAAACGGAAAACGTACAAAAAGGCAATGAGCAAACAAAAGCCGTACAGAAAACAGCAACACAAACAGAAGCTTCGAAGAAGGAAAATGCAATAAAAGAGGCAAAAACATCCCGCAAGCTGTGGAAAAGGATACTGAAGATCGCAGGAATCGTTCTGGGAGTGCTGGTTCTTCTTGTGGCGGCGGTTTTCGGCTGGCTGACGATCACAGAGTTCAGGCCGAAGGAACGTGAAAAGGTGCCGGTCACCGGGGATACATCTGCCGTAAAATATGCAGAGGGCGTTAAGAGTGGTGACAGCCTTACGTTAATGACCTGGAATCTGGGATATGGAGCGCTTGGGGATAATGCGGATTTCTTCATGGATGGCGGAAAGGGCGTAAAGACGGCCTCACGAAAAAGGGTGCAGGACAATCTGACAGGGATTATTTCTGCGGTACGGTTTATCGATCCGGATGTGGCCTTTTTCCAGGAGGTGGATCGAAACAGCCACCGTTCCTCCAATATCAATGAAGAAAAAACCATCCTGGATGAGCTGAGCAGCCACCGGGATACGCCTTATAACTCCAGCTTTGCTTATAATTTCAAGGTGAAATTTGTTCCTTATCCCATTCCTCCGATCGGAAAGGTGAACAGCGGGATCATGACGATGACGGATCTCGGGGTGACCGGGGCAGAGCGGATCAAGCTGCCCTGTCCCTTTTCCTGGCCGGTAAGGCTTGGCAATCTGAAGCGATGTCTGATGGTCAGCCGTGTGCCGGTGAGGGATGAAAACGGAAATCCCACGGGCAGGGAGCTGGTGCTGATCAATCTGCATCTGGAGGCGTATGATTCAGGAGAAGGGAAAATTGAGCAGACCAGGGTATTCCGCTCTGTTCTGCAGGAGGAGCTGGACAAGGGAAACTATGTGATCGCCGGAGGGGATTTTAATCAGACGTTTTCCAATGTTGACACCTCCATGTATCCGGAATATGAAGGAAAGTGGAAGTGCGGCAGAATTGACATCAGTGAATTCAGCAGTGAGCTGCAGTTCGTAATGGATAATCATGCGCCCACCTGCCGGTCTCTTGACCGGAAGTACGAAGGGGCGGATAAGGAGACATTCCAGTACTATATGCTGGATGGATTCATTGTTTCCTCCAATGTGCAGGTGGATGAGGTTTCTACCCTGGGGCTGGATTTTCAGTACACGGATCATAATCCCGTGGTGATGCGTATCACTCTGAAGTGAATCGGCAGACCTCATCAATGGCAGATGCAAATAATTCTCTGGATGCGTATCACTCTGAAGTGAATCGGCATGGCAGCACCGGAATGGAATTGCGGAATCACTTGATTTTATGGCATTTCTGTCGTATTATGGAATTTGTTGAAGCTGTTCGTTTTAGAAAAAGCCGGACCGTTTTTGCAGGCTGCGGTTTCGACGGATATAGAGATTAACCGCTGTGAAGAAGGGAGTCAGCATGTACAAGATCGTTAAAAAAGAAGCCCTGAACCCCACTGTTACCTTAATGGAGGTGGAGGCGCCGCTGGTGGCGAGAAAGGCAGAGCCGGGACAGTTTATTATCTTCCGCGCTACAGAGGATGGAGAAAGAGTCCCCCTCACCATTGCCGGGTATGACAGAGAAAAAGGAACGGTAACCATCATCTTCCAGATCGTGGGTGCCGCAACTGAAACGCTGAACTCTCTTCAAGAGGGCGATTATATTCATGACTTTGTAGGTCCTCTCGGAAATGCAACGGAAACAGAGGGACTGAAGAAGGTGGCTGTAGTTGGCGGCGGCGTTGGCTGTGCCATTGCCTACCCTGTGGCGAAGAAGCTGCATGATATCGGCTGTGAGGTAACCTCCATTGTCGGCTTCCGGAATAAGGATCTGATCATCCTTGAGGATGAGTTCCGCGCGGCCAGCAGCAGATTTATTCTGATGACGGATGACGGCTCCGCCGGCGAAAAGGGCGTTGTTACCGCACCGCTTGAGAAACTGATCCAGGATGGCGAAGAGTTCGATGAGGTTATTGCGATCGGACCGCTGATCATGATGAAGTTTGTGGTGCTTACCACAAAGAAATATAATGTAAAGACCGTAGTCAGCATGAATCCCATTATGGTAGACGGCACGGGGATGTGCGGCGGATGCCGGCTGACTGTTGGCGGCGAGACAAAGTTCGCCTGTGTGGACGGACCGGATTTTGACGGCTTCCAGGTGGATTTCGATGAGGCTATGGCCAGGGGTGCCATATACCGCGGTTTCGAGGCGAAGGCCAGAGAAGAGGCCTGCAGACTGCTGAAAGCGGAGGTGAAGTAAGATGCCGAATATGAGAATGGACAAAAATCCCATGCCGGCGCAGGAGCCGGATGTGCGGAATAAGAATTTTTCCGAAGTTGCTTTAGGCTATACTCCTGAGCAGGCGATTGATGAGGCGCAGCGCTGTCTGAATTGCAAGCACCGTCCCTGCGTGTCCGGCTGTCCTGTGCAGATCGACATTCCTGACTTTATTGCAAAGGTTGCCGAAGGAGAATTTGAGGCTGCCTACCAGATCATTGCCCGGTCAAGTTCCCTTCCGGCTGTTTGCGGAAGAGTTTGTCCTCAGGAAACACAGTGCGAGGCGAAGTGTGTAAGAGGGATCAAGGGCGAGCCGGTAGCTATCGGCCGTCTGGAAAGATTTGTGGCAGATTATCATAATGCGAACAGTACGGAAAAGCCTGTTGTTCCGGAGAAGAACGGACATAAGGCAGCCATTATCGGTTCCGGTCCTTCCGGACTTGCCTGTGCATCCGACCTGGCAAAGATGGGTTACGAGGTGACGATCTTTGAAGCGCTTCATCTGGCCGGCGGCGTTCTGGCCTATGGTATTCCCGAGTTCCGTCTTCCCAAGGCAATTGTGGAGAAGGAAGTGAACGGCCTCAAGGATATGGGCGTAACAATCGATACCAACGTGGTGATCGGCAAGACCCTTTCCATTGATGAGCTGATGGATGAATTCGGCTATGAGACTGTATTTATCGGCTCCGGTGCCGGTCTGCCCAGGTTTATGCGGATCCCCGGAGAAAATCTGAATGGTGTTTATTCCGCCAATGAATTCCTTACCCGGATCAACCTGATGAAGGCTTTCCGGGAGGATGCTGCAACGCCCATCATGCGCCCGAAGAAGGCGGTGATCGTCGGCGGCGGTAACGTGGCTATGGATGCTGCCCGCTCTGCGAAGCGGCTTGGCGCGGATGTGACCATCGTTTACAGACGCTCTATGGAGGAGCTCCCCGCCCGTAAGGAAGAGGTGGAGCATGCCATGGAGGAGGGCATCCATTTTGCTCTTCTGCATAATCCTGTGGAGGTGCTGGGTGAAAACGGTGCGGTAAAGAGCATCCGCTGCCAGAAGATGGAGCTTTCCGATCCGGATGAAAGCGGAAGAAGGAAGCCTGTACCTGTGGATGAATTTGCTGAATTTGAGGCGGATTGCTTTATTGTAGCGATCGGTACCTCCCCCAATCCGCTGATCAAGGCGACAACAGATGGCCTGGATACGGAAAAGTGGGGCGGCATCAAGGCCGATGAGAACGGCGCAACCTCCAGACCCGGTGTGTTTGCCGGCGGCGATGCGGTGACCGGTGCTGCCACCGTGATCCTGGCGATGGGGGCCGGCAAGAAGGCCGCTGCCGCTATGGATGCTTATGTAAAGAGCAGAGGCTAAAACCGGAACAGGATTTTCCAGTAAAACGGTATGAAAGGTTGCTGAAAAAGCCCCTCCGATACAGAGGGGCTTTTCCGGTACACGGGGCTTTCCGCTGCCCCCCCGGAGCCTTTTGCCGGACAGGTGAAAAGTCCGGAGCCTTTATGCAGGCAGGTGAAAAAAACCGGAGTCCTTTTGCCGGACAGGCGGAATGTGAAAATCGATATAAAAAATGAAAAAACGTAAAATAAAAAAGAAAATAGAATAAGAGGAACAAGAGGAAGTAAGAAGAAAAAGTAAAAAAGAGGGAAAAAGAATGAGTAATCAGAATGTCATTGAAAAATTTGATTCCCATGTGGCGGGCTCGTATGGAAGGCTTCCCATTGCGCTCTCAAAGGGGGACAAGGGAGAAACAACGGACGAGAATGGTAAGGAATATATCGATTTTGGCAGCGGCATCGGCGTGAATTCTCTCGGCTTCTGTGATGCGGAATGGGTGGAGGCGGTTACCCGGCAGGCAGCTACGCTTCAGCATACGTCCAACTATTATTATACCGGTATTCAGGCGGATTTTGCCGCGCTCCTCTGCGGGATCACAGGCTACGAAAGGGTATTTTTCGGTAACAGCGGGGCTGAAGCCAATGAGTGCGCCATGAAGGTGGCAAGGAAATACAGCTCCGACCGGTACGGAAAGAACAGGGGAACCATTATTACACTGGAAAACTCCTTCCACGGAAGGACAATGGAGACTCTGGCAGCTACCGGACAGGCAGTTTTTCATGAGTATTTCTATCCGTTCCCCGAGGGCTTTAAGTATGTACCGGCCAATGATGCTATGGCTCTCCGGGCGGCTGTGGATGACAGCGTATGTGCCATCATGCTGGAATACATCCAGGGTGAGGGCGGCGTCAATGTGCTTTCACAGGAATTTGTGGATGCAGTCTTTGCAATCGCAGAAGAAAAAGATATTCTGGTAATAGCGGACGAAGTGCAGAGCGGCGTTGGCAGGACCGGCAGATTTCTGGCCGGCGAGCATTTTGGCAAGCATGCGGATATCACGACACTGGCCAAGGGTATTGCGGGTGGCCTTCCTATGGGCGCCTGCCTGATGAACGAAAAGACCGCAGGTGTTCTGACGCCCGGAACCCACGGTTCGACCTTTGGCGGAAATCCTGTAGTCTGTGCGGGCGGGAAGGTTGTGCTTGAAAGAATGCAAAGACCCGGCTTTTTGGAATCTGTATCGGAAAAGGCGGAGCATATCTATGCAAGGCTTTCGGCCATGCCCGGCGTAAAGAGCCTCAGTGGTATTGGACTCATGATCGGCATTACCCTTGCCGATACAGTGGGAAAGGATGCGCCGGCGGTAAAGAACCTGGCACTGGAAAAGGGTCTTCTCGTGCTTACGGCCAAGGAAAAAGTGCGTCTTCTTCCGCCGCTCACGCTGACCATGGAGGAGATTGACCGGGGGCTGGATATTCTGGGAGAGATTCTGGCATAGAGATTTCAAATTAACTGGACACTAAACTTGCCCGGATTATTTTCAGCCGGATGATGCGAAACGGAACACGATGTGGTATAATGGGGTGCGGGGTGGTATCCCCGACAGATGAACATCAGAATCACGGAGTGTAAGAATAGTGAATACCTCTCGGCTCAGAAAAATTGAAGAAATCTGCCGTCCCACGTCCATCATGAATTTTGGCGCGCTTTTCAGCGACGGAACCGGAAATTATGTAAAGCCGGCGGAACCTCAGAAGGGAGATAATGTCACCCTCAGGTTCCGGACGGAACGGGATAACGTGGAAGCGGTTTATCTTTGTATGCAGGAGGAGCGTCTGAAAATGCATGTGGCATTTTCAGACGACCTCTTTGATTATTATGAATATACGGTCAGAAACGTGCAGGATCCCTTTTCTTATTATTTTGAGGCAGTGTCCGGCCGTCTTCACGTGATCTATAACTGCCTCGGCATAGGGAAGGATGTGAACCACAGCTATGATTTCCGGATCGTGCCGGGGTTTGTTGTGCCCGGATGGGCGAGAGGAGCCGTTATGTACCAGATCTTTGTGGACCGGTTCTGTAATGGAGATACCTCGAATGATGTACTGACAAACGAATACCGTTATGTGGGTCGTCCGGTAAGAAAGGTGGAGGATTGGAACAGCTATCCGGAAACTATGGATGTGGCGAATTTCTACGGCGGCGATCTGGCCGGCGTCATTTCCAAGCTGGATTACCTGAAAGATCTGGGGATAGATGCTATTTATCTGAATCCGATCTTTGTTTCCCCTTCCAACCATAAATACGATATCCAGGATTATGATTATGTAGATCCACACTTCGGGAAGATCGTAAAGGATGAGGGCGAACTCCTTCCTCCCGATGCACAGGATAATTCCGGCGCTACCCGTTATATCACCAGGGTGACGTCAAAGGAAAATCTGGAGGCGTCCAATCAGATGCTGATCCGTCTGGTCGAAGAGGCGCATAAGCGGGACATCCGTATCATCCTGGATGGTGTGTTCAATCACTGCGGATCCTTTAATAAGTGGCTGGACCGGGAAAAAATCTATGATAAAAATCCGGATTATGAAAAAGGGGCTTATGTTTCGGAAAACAGTCCCTACCGGCATTTTTTCCGTTTCCATGATGAAAATGCGTGGCCGGATAATGCGAGCTATGACGGCTGGTGGGGGCATGACACCCTGCCCAAGATGAATTATGAGGAATCAAGCACGCTGCATGATTATATTATGAAGATCGGTAAAAAATGGGTTTCGCCGCCGTATAACTGTGACGGCTGGCGGCTCGACGTGGCAGCGGATCTGGGCTATTCCGAGGAGTATAACCACAGGTTCTGGCGTGACTTCCGCGCGGCGGTGAAGGAGGCAAATCCGGAGGCCATCGTGCTGGCGGAGCATTATGGGGATCCCAGAAGCTGGCTTGGCGGAAATGAATGGGATACCATTATGAACTATGGCGCCTTTATGGAGCCCATTACCTGGTTTTTGACCGGCGTGGAGAAGCATAGCGATGAGTTCAGAGGGGATCTCATCGGAAATCCGGATGTGTTTATCGGATCGATCCGGCATTATATGTCCTTCTTCCTCAGAGGCTCGCTGGATGTGGCCATGAATGAGCTTTCCAACCATGACCATTCCCGGTTTCTGACCAGGACCAACCACAGGGTTGGCCGGCTGCATACGCTGGGGCCTGAGGCGGCTAATGAAAATCTGAATTACGGGATCTTCCGGGAGGCTGTGGTCTTCCAGATGACCTGGCCGGGCGCTCCCACGATCTATTACGGAGATGAGGCCGGCGTGGCCGGATGGACCGATCCTGATTCCCGGAGAACATATCCCTGGGGACATGAGAATCAGGAGATGATCCGGTTCCACCGGGATGTGATCCGGATCCATAAAAAGTACAGATGCCTGAAGTATGGTTCGGTCAAGATCCTGCACGGGGAAAACAGATGCATTGCCTTTGGGCGTTTTACCCGGAATGAGGCGGTGGCGGTTGTGCTGAATAATGACTATACGGATAAGGAAATCCGCCTGCATGTCCGGGGGCTGGGGCTCCGGAACAATGCTGCCATGAAGAGAGTCCTGCAGACATCGGAGGAGGGTTACTCGAAAGAAGAGCAGGCCTATATTGTGCAGAATAATGTCATGACCGTTGTGGTGCCGAAATTTTCGGCAACGGTATTTGTGGCGAAGCTCAGGAAGCAGCATGAATAATGAGTGGATTTCTGCTTATAATGGTTTTGCAAGAATAAGTTGCAAAATGAAATGAGGATTGTGAGAGATTACAGTGGAACATTTGAGGGGGGGGTAACGGATGAACGATTCTAAAGAACTGACGCGTATTTTTGGGGCAGTGTGCTGGGGCGTCTTCAGTATTCTGACGCTCAGGGATGCCTGGAAGGCCTATGAGGTGGTTCGGGATCTGGGAAAGGCATATCGGAAGTATAGCAGCTATGGATATGGGAGCTACAGCGTTCCCGGCTATCTATATCTGGAGGTGGCTTCGTTTATCATCATGGGCATTGCCCTTGTGGTGACAACGGTCTATCTCTTTATGAATCAGATGGACAAAGCAGGCACGTCCATGAAGGTGTGCGGCGCTGCATACATGTTTGTAGCCGGAATTGTTATTTATCTCCTGACAAAGAGCGGCATCTGGGGAGAAGAGACGTTTTATGCGATTCTGATCTGCGTTGCGCTGATTGTTGAGTCGGCGGCCTATATTCTGCTGGGGGATACGCTTTTGGAAAAGGATGGGCATCCCTTCCGATCTCTCATCTGTTTCGGAGCGGCTTTTGGTATACTTCTGCTGGTTGTTCTGATGGTGAGTTCCGAATATCATGTCAGTGCATGGTCACTTTTCAAATCTCTTTTGAATCAGAGCGGATGGACGCTGCTGCTTGTGGCGGGCGGACATCTTTTCCTGGATCTTACGATGAAGGATGGTTTTGGCGGTCCATCCTTCGGCAAGGCATATGGCGGTGCGGCCGGTCCCGGCGGTCCGGGTGCTTACGGTAACCCGGGTGCATACGGCGGACAGGGAGGCCCCGGTTACGGTGCAGGACAATACGGAACGCCCGGTTATGGTGCGGGACAATACGGTACACCAGGCTATGGTGCGGGACAATACGGTACACCCGGCTATGGGGCACCGAATGCCAATAATGGCGGCGCATATGGTGTGCCCGTAAACAATGCGGTAGCCGGTGCGGCGACCGGGTTTACGGCTCCGGCAGGTGCATGGCGCTGCAACCGCTGTAAGTCAGTGAATGCCAGCTATATGGGCGCCTGCTCCTGCGGTATGACGAGGCTGAATTCCGAACGAATGGATAAATATGACGCCGAAAAGGCGGAAGAGGCAAAGAAAGCGGCGGAAGACCGGTTCAAAGGTCCTGCTGCGGATAACTCCTCCGGCGCTCCCATAGCGTTTTCCGGCGCCACGGCCAGAGAGAGAGCACAGGCCGATGCCCGGCGGGATGCTGCCAAGGTTCGGCTGAACAATGATGCACTCGGCGATGAAACCGAAACGGTTGCCATGGAGAATCCGAAGCTTTCCGGTGCAGACCCCTACAGCAATCTTTATAACAGGTATGGTTCCGGTGAAAGCACACTCGGACGCGGTTTTGAGGAGCATGTGGATTCTTCTGCAAGTCCTGCCAGAACATCTGTCTGCCCGCATTGCGGTGCACCGATTGCATCCGATGATGTTTTTTGCAACACCTGCGGTCAGCGCATCTGATCATCCGGGAAGCGGAGGGGTGACGAATGAACGATACAAAGAATCTTATGCGGGTTTTGGGCGCAATATGCTGGGGAATATTCAGCGTTCTTATACTTTGGTCTGCAGGCCGGGCATATAAGGCTATCGACGAACTGGAAGAAGTCTACGGTAAGTATGGCTATAGCAGTCATGTTCCGGGTTATCTCTATTGGGAGGTATTGGCCTTTACTGTTCTGGCGATTGCCCTGGTAGTAGCAACTGTATTCCTTTTCATGGATCAAATGGAAAAAGCCGGTACGGCCATGCGGGTCGCCGGCGGGGCCCATCTCTTTGTTGGTTTCATTCTGATTTATGCTTGGTCAAAGAATGACATATGGGAAATCGGATCCTTCTATGTTCTGATGATATTCGCAGGTATCATTCTGGAGGCGGTATCCTATATTATGCTGGGCAGTACGCTGAAGGGAATCGGTTTCAACGTATTCCGTTCGCTGATCTGTTTTGGAATAGCAATCGGACTTGTTATTCTGATGGCGCTCATGCTCAGCTCTAAATATGAAATCAGCGCGTGGGCGCTGATCAAAAGCCTTATGAACCGAAGCTGCTGGACGATGTTTATTTTTGGCGGCGGTCATTTATTCTGTGATCTTGCTATGAGTGATAGTTTGGGTGGCAGCTCGTCCTATGGCGGTGCATATGGTGGGTATGGCACATATGGTTCCGGAAACAGCAGGTTAGGCGATTATCTTTCACAGGAATCACAGCGGAAATGGGAAGGTGGGCTTCTGAACCACGGCGGCTGGCGTTGTTATCGATGCAAAAGAGTAAACGCGGTTTACGTCGGATTCTGCGCATGCGGGATGACAAGACAGGATTCCGATAAACTGTATTCTGAAGCGCAGGAGTATATTATTGCGGCACAAAAGAAGCAGGAGGATAGGAATAACAGACAGGATAATCTGGCTATAGCGGATGCACTTTTAAAGTACAAATCTCTTCTGGACAGCGGTGTGATCACACAGGAAGAGTTTGATAAGAAGAAAAAAGAAATCCTGAACGGCGGAACACCCAAGGCAATAGAAAAACCGCAAAAACCGGAAACGCCGGAAGCGGATAGCGGTGAATGGGAGTGCGATCAGTGCCATAAGCTGAATCCGGAAGAGGTGAAGACCTGCAAATACTGCGGCAGGATCAAATATCTTAATCCGAAATACTCGAAAGATGCCCCGAAAAAGAAAACATCATCCGAAAGACCGGTGGCGGATGGAAAAGATGCGGATCGTATCCGCCTATCCGATGCATCCTTCCGGGATGAGGATGAAACCGTATCCATGGCGAATCCGAACGTTTCCCATGGCGCTGTGAACAGTGGCGAAGAGGCTAAAACAGCAGGCGGAAATGAATATGCTGCCGGATATGAATATGGCGGGCAATATGCTTACTATAATTATTCGCAGATCGGCGTAGAACAGAACGGTTACGATTTTAATCAGCAACCCGGGGCTGAGCAGAACGGTTACTATTATAACGAGCAGCCTGGCGCAGAACAGAATGGCTACAATTATAAAGAGCAACCCGGGGCTGAGCAGAACGGTTACTATTATAACGAGCAGCCCGGCGCGCAGCAGAATGGCTACAATTATAACGAGCAGCCCGGCGTAGAGCAGAACGGTTACTATTATAATCAGCAGCCGGCCGCGCAGCAGATTGTTTACACGGGGATTATGTGTCCATACTGTGGGGCTCCGGTCGGGGCGGATGACAGCTTCTGTCACATCTGCGGACAGAAGGTCAGATAGATTTCCGGTACAGGGAAATCCTGCCTATAATGGGTGAGGGGTGAAAAATGAGTGGTGTATGGTTATGTATAAGATGTAACAGAACCAATTCCGGCCATCAGGATATCTGTATCTGCGGCACAAGGCGAGAGGACTCCGAAAAGGCCAGACTGGAGATGGCGGAAAAATATGAAACGCCGCCGGAAGTTCTCAGCAGTGGATACCATCCCGTGAAAGACCAATCCGTTAATTATCATTCTCAAAACGGAAATGTGCAGGATGTCCGAATGCGGGGTAGCAATGTTCCGGGCTATGGAGCCGGAAGCTATGGACCTATGAGTTACGGTTATCAGAACGTAGCGCCGGGTTATCCACCGAACTATGGAACGCCCGGTTACGGAACACCGGGATATCCGCAGGGCTATGGAACGCCCGGCTACGGAAATCAGGGCTATGCCTATCCGGGTTACGGTGCGCAGGGCTACGTTGCACAAAACTATGGCTATCAGGGGTATGGACAGCCGGGGTACGCCGGACAAGGATATGGTTCGCCGGGACAGGTCTCTCCAACCAATCAGTATGTTGCGGCGGAACCGGAGCGGGAGAGGCCGGCACAGGCTTCGGCCGGTCAGGGAACGCAGACTTCCAATTACGGCGATGCCGGTCATGTAAACGAACTGCTGCAACAGGCGGAAATACTGGAAAAATATAAACAGCTTCTCGATATGGGGGTCATTACCCAAGAGGAGTTTGATGAGATGAAAAAGAAGATATTCACATGAGTCTATCACAAACAAGGTTTATCCTGTCGGAGCTGGTGAAGAAGGGCATCCGGCTGAAGTACAGGCGGTCGTATCTCGGCATCCTCTGGTCTCTTTTGGAACCGCTTCTGACCATGATCGTTCTGACGGTGGTGTTCGGTACGTTAATGGGTGTCCACGATAAGACCTTTCCAGTCTACATTCTGGCCGGACGGCTTCTCTACGGCTATTTTTCTCTGGCCACCACGACCGCGCTGAAATCCATCCGGCAGAACAGTGCCATGATCAAAAAAGTTTACGTGCCAAGGCTTCTCTACCCGCTGTCGGCGACAATTTTTCATTATGTGATCTTTTTGATCTCACTGATCGTACTGGTGGTCGTTGCGGGCGTGTTGGGGGTAAGACCTACGTGGCATCTTGTGCAGATATTCCTGCCGCTCGGCGTCCTCTTTCTGCTGGGCACGGGCGTGGGCATCTTCCTGTCCACGGTTGGTGTGTTCTTCCGGGATATGGAGTACCTCTGGACGGTAATCCTGATGCTGGTGATGTATACGGCGGCTATATTTTATCATCCGGAGGCGCTGCTGAGTTCCCGCTACGGCCTGGTCCTGCGGCTGAATCCGCTCTTCTGCGTGATCGAAAACTTCCGGGATGCAATCTTCGGGAACCCTCTCAACGTGGGGTATCTGATGTATGCCCTGGCGTTCTCGATGCTGGCTCTTTTGATGGGGATACTCATTTTCAGACGGAACGAAGATAAATTCATTTTATATATTTAACATTATGACGAAAAAAAGTTTACTCCCGGACTTTCCGGAGAATGACGCCGTTCTGGTCTCGGATGTGGGCATGAAATTCAGCCTCAGCCGGGAGCGGACGGATTCCCTCAAGGAATATGCCATCCGAAAGCTGAAGGGACAGATTAAATATAATGAATTCTGGGCGCTCCGGAATATCAGCTTTTCGCTTCACAAGGGAGACAGAATCGGTATCCTCGGCCTCAACGGCGCCGGGAAATCCACCCTGCTCAAGGTGATCGCAGGCGTTTTCAGCCCCACGGAGGGTTCGGTACAGAAACGGGGCATTCTGGCGCCCATGATCGAGCTTGGTGCCGGTTTTGACCCGCAGTATACCGGCCGCGAAAATGTATTTCTTTACGGTGCGTGCCTCGGTACGAGTAAGGCTATCCTGCAGGAACGGTACCGGGATATTGTCGCATTTGCCGAACTGGAGGATTTCATGGATGTGCCGGTGAAGAATTATTCCTCCGGTATGCGGGCGCGGCTCGGATTTTCCATTGCTACGACGGTGACGCCGGATATCCTGATTCTGGATGAAGTGCTTTCCGTCGGTGATGCAAAGTTCAGAAAGAAGAGTGAAGAAAAGATTCTTACGCTTATGGATGCGGGGGTTACGGTGCTTTTTGTTTCACACAATATTGACCAGGTAAGGCGCCTCTGCAACAAAGCGATGATTCTGGAGAAGGGGAAGCTCAGAAGTATCGGCGATGTGGGAAGTGTAACGCAGGAATATTCGGAATTGACAAAGTAAGTAGGGAGGAGAGTATGTTAGAATTATTCAAAGTGGTTATCCTCGGTATTGTGGAGGGAATTACGGAATGGCTGCCCATCAGCAGTACCGGGCATATGCTTCTGGTGGATCTTTTCCTGAAACTGAAGGCACCGGAAGAATTCAAGACCATGTTCTTCGTGGTCATCCAGCTCGGTGCGATCATGGCGGTTGTTGTGATCTACTGGAAACAGCTGTGGCCGTGGAAACGGGCGGAGAGCGGGCAGATCGTGACGAGCCGCGGAACCCTGCTTCTCTGGGCCAAGGTGCTTGCAGCAACGCTTCCGGCGGCAATCCTCGGCTTTGCTCTGGATGATTTCATTGACGATCATATGCATAAGCCGGTGATCATTGCACTGGCGCTCATCATTTTCGGTATCTGGTTCATTATCGTGGAAGACTGGAATAAGAAACGGCAGCCGGCCATCCGGAAGCTGAGCCAGCTCACCTATAAGGATGCGCTTCTCATCGGCGCCTTCCAGATGCTTGCACTGGTCCCCGGCGTTTCCCGTTCGGGTGCGACCATTATCGGTATGCTCGTGCTTGGCGTTTCCCGCGGACTGGCTGCAAGGTTTTCTTTCTATATGAGTATTCCTGTCATGTTCGGTGCAAGCTTCCTGAAGCTCGTGAAGTTCGGCTTCCATTTCACTGCTTTCCAGGTGGTGGAGCTGCTGGTCGGCATGATCGTTGCTTTCTTTGTATCTGTCTTTGTCATTCAATTCCTGATGGGATATATCAAAAAGCATGATTTCAAGGTGTTCGGCTGGTACCGCATTGCGTTGGGTATCCTTGTGCTTCTGGTATTCGGCGCCAAGGCAATCCTGTAATTACGAATGAAACGGAGAGAAATGCGTTGCAGATCCGTATGGATAAGTTTCTGGCGGATACCGGCTTCGGTACGCGTTCGGAAGTAAAGAAAAAGCTTAGGACAGAAAAAATATGTGTAGACGGCATCCGTGTTCGGGATGCCGCCTTCCGTTTTGACCCGGATGTCTCGCGGGTGACGGTAAACGGGGAGATTGCGGTCTACAGCCGTTTTTCCTATTATATGCTGAATAAACCGAAGGGGGTGGTTTCCGCCTCGCGGGATCCCGCCGCACGGACGGTGATCGACCTCATCCCGGACGGCAGGAGGCGGGACCTGTTTCCGGTCGGCCGGCTGGATAAGGATACGGAGGGCCTCCTGATTATCACGAACGACGGGCAGCTGAGCCACAGGCTTCTCTCACCGAAGCATCATGTGGAAAAAACGTATCTGGTTACATACAGGATGCTGCCGAAGTCCGACGGTACCGCAGTGGAAGAAGCGGACGACGTGTTGGAAAAAACGGACGGCACCCCGGACAAAGCTGCGGGCAGTGCGCCGGACATCGAAATGGGTATAACATCGGAAACGGACGAGGACAGGGAGCATGACAAAGGCGAAAGCGCCGGAATCCTGCCCCGCAAGGCACGGGAAATGCTGGAGAGCGGTGTGGATATCGGCGATGATAAGCCGACCCTTCCCGCACAGCTGACCCTTCCGGTGCCGGAGGTAATTCTGGGTCGCTATGCAGGCCTCTTTCGGGACGAAGCATCTGAGGAGAAAATCGCAGCGAAAACTTGCCTCCTCATAATAACGGAAGGCCGCTATCATCAGGTAAAGCGGATGTTTGCGGCCGTCGGCGCCGAGGTCACCGCACTGGCTCGGCTTTCCATGGGTTCGCTCTGTCTGGATCCGGCTCTCGCCCCCGGCGAGTCACGCCCGCTGACAGAGGAGGAAATTCACAGTTTATTGCCTTTTGATTGAATACGATACATGAATTTATACTAGGGGGCTATTTTTGGAGGCGTGGTTCGCTGTTTTGTCGTAACGTAATTATCATCATAGTAATATTAATTTCAGGAGATTATCTATGAAAAAAGTATCTGTAGTCATTCCATGCTATAACTCAGAGCGATTTTTGGAGGCAACAGTTAACAAAATTAAAAATGTTTTGAAACATCATGATTTCGAAATTGTTTTGGTAAATGATTCCTCAAAGGATAACACCCTGGAGGTTATCAGAAAACTGGTGGAACGGAACGACAGCATCATTGGAATAGACCTTGCTCATAATACAGGACAGCATAATGCGACTATGGCGGGATTTCATTATGTGAGCGGAGATTATGTTCTTACAGCGGCGGATGATGGTCAAACACCTCTTGAAAAGTGGGATGAAATGCTTGATGCTCTGGAAAATGGTTACGATGTGTCTACAGTTAATTTTATGGACCGAGGTAGAAGGTCGTTGTTTCGACGTATGGGAAGTCGATTGTCAAAGGCTATGATTGATCTTTTGATTGATAATCTGGAACATGGGTGGGTTGCGTTTGAGTTTGCCGCGAAAAGATTTGTGATCGATGAGATGATTCGATATCAAGGGCCGTATGCGAGCATGAACGGACTTATACTTCGTGTGACTCATAACATAAAAACAATCCCTTGTTCTCAGCATGAAAGGGTTACCGGAAAATCAGGATACACATTCCGAAAACTATTTAAGCTATTTATTAATCAGTCGACATCATTTTCAATAAAACCATTAAGACTTGCCGGAATATGTGGAGTAATAGTTACAATTTTAGGTATTGTTCTTGGATTGACAGTAATCATTAATAGGATTATTGGGGGAACTTTCCTTTATGGCTCTGGACTTAATATAGTTCTTATCATTAGCGCTGGCTTAATAATGCAAATGCTAGGTTTGATCGGAGAGTATGTTGGACGTATTTATATGGTTTTGAATAATACTCCTCAATATGTGGTAAGAGATGAGATTAGAAAGCTATAAAACGTTATACTTTCCGAGTTTTTCAGGTTGATCGGTTATTATTGGCGCAATTTTGTGAGCATCGCCCTGATTGATTACCTTAAATGATGACGATCTAAAAAGTCCGGCACCAAAGTACTTATCATCGATGCAGAGAATAGAAGGGGAAATATACTCGCGTAGTATTTGATCCTTCCATGGTGATACAAATGTTTTTTGGTCTATGAATGGTTGAAGAATCATTTCGGAGATTTCATCATTTTCAAATAGTTGGTTCCATGTATTTGAATCTGTAAGGGGGCCGGCAAAGACTTTTTCGCTTTTTCCAAGGCAGTGATGTTTCAGAATATAGCCGTTTTTGTTTATTCTTGCATTTTTCCAAATATTCTCATCTGTTCCGGGAATAGATGTGTAAATTGTGTGGTTTCGCAAAAACAACGTATCTTCATCACTAAGGAATCGTTTGGTGAAGCTGTCCTTGAAGAATAAATGAAAAAGTCTTTTATCATGTAATAAGAATATAGTTCTGAAATCATTTCTCACACCGAAATTGGCCATTGTTTTAAGTGTTTCCATAGAAAAAGAAAGCAAATCATTCTGGTTGAGTGCACTGACTATCATACTTTCAGAAAAAAGTGGAATGTTTGATTCTACATCTGCTGCTTCAATGACCTGCACTTCCATGCCGAGAGATTGATAAAATGGAACATATAGCTTGATGGAATCGGATTTATCGTTGCTTTTCAGAACCAGAAGTCTGTTGTTATTACCTTTCATACCAACAACATAGTCAAAAAAATCCTCAAAGTGAGATTTATAATCTGATATATCATGTTTCTGTGCAAAAACGGCACCTGCCTTTTCCATAAAGTATGACATAAAGTAACCGTTTCCAAAGAAACGGGATGTAATCTCACATATTCTAATATTACCATTTGTATCAATGATAAAATCCGGTCGAAACGTGCCCGCTTTGAATGGAAAATGGCTTGAGTAATCCAATATCTCAAGAACACTATCTGGATATGAAATAATATCCAGATAGTCTTTGTAATGAAAAACGTAGAACTCACATACGCGATAGAGAATCTGTTGTAATCGCTCCAGCTCCTTGTCACGTGATTTTGAAATAACTATGGGATAATCATGGCACCAGGAACTGTAATAAGGAAAAAAATTCGAGTGTATCTTTTCGAAAAGCTCAACGTTGTTTTTGCAGCTTATCATCTATAACCCTTTCTATTCGGCATTAAAGAGATGGGACTGATATCCCAAACATTGGAAACCATTGGAGTTGATCAGTGGTATCAGATCACTTCCAATCCCCAACTGTGTCCTAACCCAGTAACAGATGCTGGTGGTCATGCCGATGCTCTGTGTATATTCCATCATTTTCATAATGTTATTAGTTGACAGAGAACGATCAGGTGCTGTTCTGCCGCGTTGTTTTCTGTGGTCTGCATTAGATGGCATGATATAATCGGTGTATAGTTTTCTTTCCAGATTTTTGTCATAATATCCAAGATACTGACCCAACATTGCGAGATTTTCCATACACGCAGTGAGAAATTCCGGCTTATAGTTTATTATATTATGTGCTTTCAGCATGTCGAAAAATTGCTTTATGTGTTCATTTGTTAAGTATGGAGTAAAGATGGGCTGTATAAGCGCGGAATTTGCAAGGATACCATTTTTTTGGCATAAATCAACAGCCCGCATACGCTCTTCAATTGGAGCGGCGTATGGTTCCAAGATGTTTCTAAATTCTGTTGGCATGATGGATACACTTGTATTGTATTGCATTTTGTCTTTAAGCTTAATAAAGAGATCGAGGATGGTTTCCCCTTCATACTTATACATGAGGTGTTCTGCACCAGCTTTGGAAGCCACAAATAGACGTGCATTTGAAT
>Ga0310691_10003698_pt1 | contig 18007 bp, 17 predicted proteins | sample 176DNAGHGlowgp2_FD_203887 | JGI IMG/M metagenome (GOLD analysis project Ga0310691, IMG submission 203887) | Sheep rumen microbial communities from Palmerston North, Manawatu-Wanganui, New Zealand - 1766 DNA GHGlow gp2 (v2) (version 2) | ecosystem: Host-associated > Mammals > Digestive system >...
GCCAGCCGTGTGCGCGACCTGTTCCGCCAGGCAAAAGAGAAGGCACCGTGCATCATTTTCATCGATGAAATCGACGCTGTGGGACGTGCCCGTGCGAACAACGCCATGATGGGCGGCAACGACGAGCGCGAGAGCACGCTGAACCAGCTGCTGACGGAGATGGACGGCTTCGGCACCAACAGCGGTGTCATCATCTTGGCCGCCACGAACCGAGCCGACATCCTCGACAAGGCGCTGCTGCGTGCCGGACGCTTCGACCGTCAGATACACGTGGACCTGCCCGACCTGAACGAGCGCAAGGCCGTGTTCAAGGTACACCTCAAACCAATCAAGGTGGACAAGAGCCTCGACATCGACCTGCTGGCACGCCAGACACCGGGCTTCAGCGGTGCCGACATCGCCAACGTCTGCAATGAGGCAGCGCTGATAGCAGCGCGCCATGGCAAGCAGAGCGTCACGAAGGAAGACTTCATCGCCGCCGTCGATCGTATCGTGGGCGGTCTGGAGAAGAAAACCAAGGTGATGACCGAGGAGGAGAAGCGCACCATCGCCCTGCACGAAGCTGGTCATGCCACCATCTCGTGGAACCTGCAGTACGCGAACCCGCTCATTAAAGTAACTATAGTACCGCGCGGGCGCGCGTTAGGTGCTGCCTGGTATCTGCCCGAGGAGCGACAGATTACCACCAAGGAACAGATGCTCGACGAGATGTGCGCCACGCTGGGCGGACGCGCTGCCGAAGAGCTCTTCACGGGCCACATCAGCAGCGGCGCCATGAACGACCTGGAGCGCGTGACAAAGCAGGCTTACGGCATGATTGCCTACATGGGCATGAGCGATGCACTGCCCAACCTGTGCTACTACAACCAATCGGAATACCAGTGGCAACGCCCCTACAGCGAAGCCACGGCGCAGAAGATCGACGACGAGGTGAAGCGCATGATTGCCGAGCAGTACGAGCGCGCCAAGGCGCTGCTTCTGGAGAAGCGCGAAGGCCACGCGGCACTCGCCGACTTGCTCGTGGAGCGCGAGGTCGTCTATGCCGAGGATGTCGAGAAAATCTTCGGCAAGCGCCCATGGGTCAGCCGCACAGAGGAGCTGTTGGAGACAGACCCACCCCAGACCCCTCCCGTAGAGGGAGGGGATGAGCCTCCGGTTGAGTAGTTTTTTTAAAGTATAATCCAATCATTGAATCATATGACTAATATTGATACAACGCGCCAGCCGAACCCCTCAATTACGGGAGGGGCCGGGGGTGGGTCCAAAATGAAGAATTTGATTGTTAGAACACTCACGGGCATCATTTTTATCGTAGTCATGATAGGCGGCATCCTGTATTCGCCGCTCACGACCGCCCTGCTCTTCGCCCTGATCACGGTGCTGTCGGCATGGGAGTTCACGGGTATCATGAACCGTCAGGAGGATGTGGAGCTGAACCGCTTCATCACCACCGTAGCGGCCCTGATGCTGTACCTCGGTTTCTTTGGCTACACGATGGCCATCAGCCCCACGCTGGCCTTCCTGCCGTGGTTGGTGAGCATGGTGTATCTGATGATTGCGGAGCTGTACCTGCAGCGCCAGCGTCCCATCGTCAACTGGGCCCTTACGATGATGGCGCAGCTCTACATCGCCTTGCCCTTCGGCCTGCTGTGTATCTTGCGCACAGGCAGCGATCTGGAGCTCTACCAGCTGTTGCATGGTGACGGCGCCATCGCCGTGCTGGCCATCTTCGTGTTCCTCTGGTGCTCCGACACGGGTGCCTACTGCACCGGTTCCCTCATCGGGCGCCATAAGCTCTTCCCCCGCATCTCCCCTGCCAAGTCGTGGGAGGGCAGCCTGGGAGGCGCTGTCGCTGCCCTCGCCGCATCGCAAGTGTTCAACTACTATGCGCCCGTCTTTAATCCGTTGGAATGGGCGATTTTTGCGATTGTTGTCGTGTTCTTCGGCACTTGGGGCGACCTCATCGAGAGCCTCCTGAAGCGCCAGATAGGCATCAAGGACAGCGGCAACATCCTGCCCGGTCACGGGGGTATGCTCGACCGCTTCGACAGCAGCCTGCTGGCCATCCCTGCCGTCTTCATCTACCTCTGCACGCTGGCCGTACTCTAAAGATATGTTAAAAGTGACCGCCGCCCGATAAACCTTCCTTTCGGGCGGCGGTCAATCTTTGAAAACGCGTCGCAAAATGAAACATTTCATTACCCCGTTATTACTTCTTCTCGTTTCTCTGACGGCTGCAGCCCAGAAAGGCACCGTGAGCGGCAAAATCGTGGATGCCACCGGCGAGGGCCTGCCCGGTGCCACTGTGGTCATTATGCGGTTGGACAGCACACAGGTGACAGGTCAGCAGACCAAGGCCGACGGCTCCTTCAGTATCGGTTCCATCCAGATGGGCGACTACCTGCTGCGTGCCTCCTTCGTGGGCTTCAAGACCATCTTCCGTCCGATCACGCTGACCAAGAAGAACCGTCAGCTACCCCTCGGCGAAATCACCCTCTATGAGAATGCCAAGCTCATGAAAGAGGCCGAGGTCACGGCACGTGCCTCACAGATGGAAGTGAAGGCCGACACCTTTATCTATAATTCCGATGCCTTCCGCATCCCCGAGGGTTCCAACTTCGAGGCCTTGCTGAAGAAATTTCCCGGCGCAGAGATTACCGAGGAAGGCACCATCAAGATCAACGGCAAGGAGGTGAAGAAGATCCTCGTCAACGAGAAAGAGTTCTTCGGCGGCGATGCACAGATGGCCCTCAAGAACCTGCCAGCCAAGATGGTCAGCAAGGTGAAGGCCTACGACCGCCAGAGCGACTACAGCCGCATGACCGGCATTGACGACGGCGAGGAGGAGACCGTCCTCGACCTCACCGTGAAGAAAGGCATGACGGAGGGCTGGAACATCAATGTCGATGCGGCTGGCGGCACGCCCACCGATGCTACCCTCCGCAGCGACTACCCCTTCCTCTATTCAGGGAAATTCAACCTGACGCGCTTCACCGACAACCTGAACCTCGCCGTCATCGGTTCCATGAACAATGTCAACGACCGCGGCTTCGGCGGCTGGGGCGGCGCCGGCAGTGGCATCACTACCGTGGGGAATCCGGGCGCGAACTTCGCATGGAACAACGGCAAGAAACAGAATGAGCAGGGCCGCGTCGAAGTGGGCGGTAATGTGCGCTATCGCTACCAGAAGAGCGAGGGTGTGACGAAGTCCAACAGCGAGTCGTTCCTCACCAACAACGCCTCGCAGTTCGACAACAGCATCAGCAACAGCTTCAACCGCAGCAAGAATGTCAACGGTGACTTCCGCGTGGAGTGGCAGCCGGATTCGATGACCAACATCATCTTTCGTCCGGATTTCTCCTACAGCAACACCGACAACGAGAGCGAGAACCGCAGCGTCACGTTCAACAGCAGCCCTTACGAGGCCGGCATGTCAGACCCGCTCGCCGAATTCGATACGCGCAATGAGGACGGCACGTTCCGCTATCTGGACATCCTCGTCAACGACAACCACCGCCAGAGCCGGGGCGATGGCCATAGCTACAACCTCAACGGCTACCTGCAAGTCAACCGCCGCCTGTACAAACCCGGTCGCAACCTGACCCTCGATTTGGGCGGTTCTTTCGGGAAATCCAGCAGCGAGAGCTACAGCCGTTCCCTCATCAATTACTATAAGAACACGCGTACCCCGCAGACGTTCACGAACCAATATACCGACAACCCGTCGGAGAACTGGAACTGGCGCGTTCGTGCTTCCTACACCGAGCCGCTGTTCAAGGGCGCCAACCTGCAGGTTTCGTATCAGTTCCAGCGCCGCTACTCGGACGGTGACCGCTCGATGTACAGTATTGACTCGCTGCTCACCAAGGAGGAATACAGCTATCTCTGGGGCGATATGACGCGCGACGAGATCATCCAGACCCTCGTCCTCGGCTACAAACCCAGCGATGAGCTCCTCGCCGGAATCCGCAATATCGAGAATTCGCAGTACGCCACCTACAACGAGTACAACCACGACGCCAACGTCATGTTCCGCTACCAGATAGGGGACTTCCGCGTGAATGCCGGTGTGAGCTTCCAGCCGCAGACCACACATCTGGATTATAAGAAGCACTTGCTGGACACCACCGTCGTGCGCCACGTCTTCAACTGGGCCCCGCGTCTCGACCTCCGCTGGAAGATCTCCAACACCAGCCAGCTGCGTGCCCGCTACAACGGTCGCATGTCGCAGCCCTCCATTACGCAGCTCTTGGACATCAGCGACACCAGCGACCCGCTGAACATCACCCGCGGTAACCCGGAACTGGTGCCCTCGTGGACCAATCGCTTCAACATCTTCTACAACGACTATATCGTTGACCGCCAGATGGGCTGGTTCACGCGTCTGTACTTCAACAACACGCTCAACAGCATCTCCAACCGAACCATCTACAACCTCGAGACCGGTGGTCGCACAACGCGTCCCGAGAACATCGACGGCAACTGGGATGCAGGCTTCTTCGGCAACTTCAACACCGCCCTTGGTCCCAAGAAATACTGGAACATCAACAACCGCCTCGACGTGAACTACAACAACCGTGTGGGCTATATGAGCGTGGATCGCGCTTCCTCCGTGAAAGCCACTACGAAGCAGACCACCGTGGGCGACAACCTGCGCCTCAACTTCCGCTATGACTGGGGTGAGAATGGCTTCGGCATCGACCTCGGCGCCACCGGCGGTTTCAATTTCAGCCATGCTCGCAACGATGTGCGCGAGTCGGCAAACCTCGACACCTGGTTCTTCAACTATGGCGGCAACGTGCAGATCAATGCTCCGTGGGGCATGAGCCTCGCCATGGACATCACGCAGGAGAGCCGTCGCGGCTATGAGGACGCGACGATGAACACCAACGAGCTCATCTGGAACGCACAGCTCTCACAGAGCTTCCTCAGGAACAAGGCGCTAACGCTCAGCGTGCAATGGTACGACATCCTGCAACAGCGCAGCAACATCAGCCGTGCCCTCACAGCCACCCGCCGTAGCGACACCTGGTCCAATGCCATCAACTCCTACGTGATGGTGCATGCCATCTTCAACTTCAACCTCCTCGGCAACAAGGAAGCACGGCGCGAGGGCTTTGATGCTCCTCCGGGTGAGGGTCGCGGACCACGGGGAGAAGGCGAACGCGGCGGCGGACGACCGGGTGGAGGAAGACCTGGTGGCGGTGGCTTCGGCGGCTTCGGCGGCGGACGTGGCGGGCGTTAACCAGCCACAGTCCCCTTATCTCTTCTTACGAAAGAAATCTTGCATGAGCGCGGCACACTCGGCTTCGAGGACGCCGTGCTCCACTTGTGTCTTGGGGTGCAGCGCATTCGGTGCAAAGCGACGGTAGCCCCGCTTCTCGTCCGTGGCTCCATACACCAGGCGCCCCAGCTGTGCCCACGCAATGGCGCCTGCGCACATCACACAGGGCTCCACCGTCACGTAGAGCGTGCAGTCCGTCAGGTACTTGCCGCCCAAGGCTGAGGCTGCCGCCGTGATGGCCTGCATCTCGGCGTGGGCCGTGACGTCTGTCAGGCGCTCCGTGAGGTTGTGGGCCCGGGCGATGACACGCCCCTGGCAGACGACGACCGCCCCGATGGGTATCTCGTCCTCCTCCGCGGCATACTGCGCCTCCAGCAGCGCCTGCCGCATAAACTGTTCGTCCAGATTCATGTTTTTCAACTGAGAGGTTACTTTTTTCCGTGGCAAAGGTAAGGAAAATAATAAGAAATAGAGGCAATAATCCAGAAAAAAGCTAAAAGAGCCGCGTTATCCGAGCGAAAATGCTTACCTTTGCCGCTCAATAGTTCGTAGAACTAACATTCACAGTAACGACGAAAACAAGAAATATGGGAAAAATCATTGCATTAGCGAACCAAAAGGGAGGTGTGGGCAAGACGACGACCTCGATGAACCTGGCGGCATCGCTGGCGACACTGGAGAAGAAGGTGCTGCTCATCGACGCCGACCCGCAGGCCAACGCATCCAGCGGTCTGGGCATCGACATCAAGGAGGTGGAGACGAGCATCTACGACTGTCTCATCAATGGTGTGGATGCCCGCGAGGCTATCTTCGAGACCGATGTGCCGGGGTTGGACCTCATCCCCAGCCACATTGACCTCGTAGGCGCAGAGATTGAAATGCTCAACCTGCCGCAGCGCGAGAAGGTGATGGCGAACCTGCTGAAGCCGCTGAAGGACATCTACGACTACATCCTCATCGACTGCTCGCCCTCGCTGGGTCTCATCACGGTGAACGCTTTGACGGCTGCCGACTCGGTCATCATCCCCGTGCAGTGTGAGTACTTCGCGCTGGAGGGTATCTCCAAGCTGTTGAACACCATCAAGATCATCAAGACGAAGCTGAACCCGCGGCTGGCCATCGAGGGCTTCCTGCTGACGATGTACGACTCGCGCCTGCGACTGGCCAACCAGATCAAGGACGAGGTGCAGCGCCACTTTCAGGAACTGGTGTTCAAGACGCTCATCAACCGCAACGTGAAGCTCTCCGAAGCTCCCAGCCACGGCCTCCCCGCCATCCTCTACGATGCCGACAGCGCCGGCGCCCGCAACCACTTGCAGCTGGCACAGGAGATTATTGAGAAAAATGAAAAATAGGAAATATGGCACCGCATAAGAAGTTTCCGGCACTGGGCCGCGGCCTGGATGCACTGATACAGACAGACGAAGTGAAGACGGAGGGCTCGTCGAGCATCAACGAGATTGCCCTCACGCTGATACACCCGAACCCGAACCAGCCGCGCCATGAGTTCGACGAGGAGGCGCTGCAGGAGCTCGCCGACAGCATCCGCGAGATTGGCATCGTGCAGCCCATCACGCTGCGCCAAATGGAGGACGGCACCTACGAGATCATCGCCGGCGAGCGCCGCTGGCGCGCCTCGCAGCGGGCTGGCCTGACATCGATTCCCGCCTACATCCGCACGGCCGACGACGAGAACGTGATGGAGATGGCGCTCATCGAGAACATACAGCGTCAGGACCTGAACGCCCTGGAGATAGCGCTGGCCTACCAGCATCTGCAGGAGCAGTACGGGCTGACGCAGGACCGCCTAAGCGAGCGCGTGGGCAAGAAGCGCGCCACGGTGGCGAACTACATGCGCCTGCTGAAGCTGCCCGCCCCGATACAGATGGCGCTGCAGAACCGCGAGATAGACATGGGCCACGCCCGTGCGCTGCTGTCGCTGGACGCCCCCGCCAAGCAGCTGAAGGTCTTCGCGCAGATACAGAAGGAGCACCTGAGTGTGCGCAAGGTGGAGGAACTGGTGAAGAGACTCGCAGAGGAAGAGTCCGTGGTGCTCACCCATGAGCGCCAGCGGCCGCATAAGCCGCAGGTCAGTCACGACTACTCAGAGCTGCGCCTGCGCCTCTCGGAGTGCTTCCGCACGAAGGTGCAGTTCACGTGCAGCGACCGCGGAAAGGGCAAGATTACCATCCCCTTTGCCAACGAGGAGGAGATGGAGCGCATCGTGAGCATCCTGGACCGCCTGAAAGTCCGCCGCTAACCGCTCAACTTTAAACGAAAAATGTCTGCACTCATGCCCCATATCACGCGTATGGCAGTGGCGCTGGTGACGGCGGTGCTGATGCCGTGGTGTGCGGCGCTGGGGCAGGTGGTGAGCGATGATGAGTTCCCCATCACACCCGACAGCATCCTGCTGCGGCGCGACAGCGTGGTGGTGGCGGTGGCGCCCGCGGACAGCGCAAGGATGGACAGCCTGTCGCTCCTCTCGGACAGCCTCGTGGCCGCCGCGAAGGTGAAGGTGCGCAAGCCCTTCGTGCCCGATCCCATCCGTTCGCTGTGGCTCTCGCTGGTCTTCCCGGGGGCGGGGCAGATCTACAACCGCAAGTACTGGAAGCTGCCCATCATCTACGGGGGCTTCCTGGGTTGCACCTACGCCTTGAGCTGGAACAACCAGATGCTGAGCGACTACTCGCAGGCCTATCTGGACATCATGGACAACGACCCCAACAGCAAGAGTTACGAGAAGATGCTGCCTATCGGCTACGACATCACGGGGCGCGAGGAAAAGTTCAAGGAAATCTTCAAGAACAAGAAGAACTACTACCGCAAGTACCGAGATATGAGTATCTTGGCCTTCATCGCCGTGTATGCCATCGCTGCCATTGACGCCTACGTGGATGCCGAGCTCTCGACGTTCGACATCAGCGAGGATCTGTCGATGCAGGTGGTGCCTGCCGTACTGGCGCCCTGTGGGGCCGGGCAGCAGTCGTCGATGCGAATGGGCGATATAGGCGCGGGGATGGCCTTGCGCCTGACCTTCTGAGGATGCTGACTGCGGGCAAGAGAGAAACAAATTAAAGGCTAATCGTTATGGAAAAGGATGTCAAAAAACAAGAGAGTGATGAGCAGATGGTGCAAGCCGCCTTCCAGCAGCTGTTGGACACTTATCTGGCGTCGCCCCATCGCAAGAAGGTGGACCTCATCACCAAGGCCTTCAACTTCGCGCGCAAGGCCCACGAGGGCGTGCGCCGTCTCTCGGGGGAACCCTATATCATGCACCCGCTGGCCGTGGCGCAGATTGTCTGCGGCGAGATAGGGTTGGGGAGTACCAGCATCTGCGCCGCCCTGCTTCATGATGTCGTGGAAGATACGGACTGGACGGTCGAGGACTTGGAGAATGTCTTCGGCCCCAAGATAGCGCAGATTGTGGATGGCCTGACGAAGATCTCGGGCGGCATCTTCGGCGACAAGGCGTCGGCACAGGCGGAGTCGTTCCGCAAACTGCTGCTGACGATGAGCGACGACATCCGCGTCATCCTCATCAAGATCAGCGACCGCCTGCACAATATGCGCACGCTGGGCTCGCAGCCGCAGCATAAGCAGTACAAGATAGCGGGCGAGACATTGTATATCTACGCGCCGTTGGCCTACCGGCTGGGTCTCAACCGCGTGAAGGAGGAGCTGGAGGAGCTGGGCTTCCGCTATGAGCAGCCCGAGGAGCACGACCGCATTTGCAAGATGATTGACGACGTGCGCCCGAACCTGGAGGCCGCCTACGAGCAGTTCATCATTCCCATCCGTCAGGAGCTGGATGCCTTAGGCTTCAAATACGACATCAAGGCACGAATCAAGCGGCCTTACAGCGTGTGGATGAAGATGCAGAACAAGCACGTGAAGTTCGATGAAATCTACGATTTGCTCGCCGTGCGCATCGTCTTCGACCCGCGTCTGCCCAAGAAACGCAAGGTGAAGGGCAAGGAGGTGGAGATGGATGACGACTATGTAAAGAAAATAGAGAAGTCCGACTGCCGGCATATCTATTCCGTCTGCACCAGCATCTACCGACCGCATCCTGCCCGCACACGCGACTGGCTGGACTACCCCAAGTCCAACGGCTATCAGGCGTTGCACACCACCCTGATGAAGCGCGATGAGGAGGATGACAAGACCGGCAAGAAAGGCCAGTGGATAGAGCTGCAGATACGCTCGCGCCGCATGGACGACATGGCCGAGCGCGGCTTTGCGGCCCACTGGAAATACAAGGAGGGCGCCAAGGACGACGAGGCCAAGGAGACGGAACTCGACAAATGGCTGCAGACCATCAAGGAGATTCTCGACGACCCGCAGCCCTCGGCCATGGACTTCCTCTCCACCATCAAACTCAACCTCTACGCCTCGGAGATCCTCGTCATCACGCCCAAGGGTGAGTTCAAGACGATGCCGGCGGACTGTACCGTGTTGGACTTCGCCTTCTCCATCCACACCTTCCTGGGCACGCATTGCATGGGCGCCAAGGTGAACCACGAGCTCGTGCCCGTGGACTACAAGCTGCAGAGCGGCGACCAGGTGGAGATCCTCACCTCCAGCACGTTGCGCGTGCAGCCGGAATGGGTGCGTTTCACGACGACGGCCAAGGCACGTAACAAGGTGGAGGCCGTCCTGCGACGCATGAAACGCGAGCGGCAGAAGAAGGGCGAGGAGCTGATGGAGGAATGGTGTGCGCAGCATGAGACGGAGATGACCAGCCAGCTGGTGGATGACCTCTGCCTCGTTCACCAGCGCGCGAGCCGCGAGGAGCTGTTCGAACAGATCGGTGCCGGCACCATTGTGCTCGACGACAAAGATGTGGAGGAACTGCAGCGCCTGAAGCGGAAGGGCGGCAAGGGCTGGCGTAAGTTCATCCCCTTCCTGAGGTCTAACAAGGATGCGGCAACGCCCGCTGCGGAGGCGCCTGCCGAGGAGGTGAAGATAGACCGCAAGAAGCCCGTGATACTGAACGAGGAGAATATGTCGCGCTACACGATGTGTCCGCATTGTCATCCCATCCCCGGCGACCAGGTGCTGGGCTATCTCGACAGCCAGAACCGCGTCATCATCCACAAACTGAAGTGTCCCATCGCCGATAAGCTCAAGAGCAGCGACGGCAACCACATCCTGTCAGCCAAGTGGAATACGCATAAGCTGCTGGAATTCAAAACTATTATACATATCGAGGGCTTCGACCGCGTGGGTATCATCAAGAGCCTGGCCGACGTCGTCACGCAGCAACTCAATGTCAACGTACACCGCCTGTGCATCGAGGCCCACGGCGACCTCTTCAGCGGTGACATAGAACTCAGCGTCCACGACACGGGTGACGTGGAAACCATTATCAAGAATCTCAAGAAAATTGCAGGGGTCGTGGAGGTGACGCGCGTCTCCTAAGGCGCAGGCGTCGCCCACGGCAACTTACACCAAAGCCTCTAATTCCTTGCGGATGGCCACCAGGTCGTTGCGCACGCTGGTGAGGCGCGCCAGCAGGTCGCCCGAACTCTTGGCACCCGAACGGTTGCGCTGGATGAGTTCGCGCGCGGAGGCCAGCTTCATGTTGCGGACCTTCACCAAGTCGTTCACCAAGCGTATTTCCTCGATGTCTTCCTTGGTGTACATACGCACATTGTTACCCCCCTTCTTCGGACGGATGGTGGGGAATTCCTTTTCCCAGTAGCGCAGAAGCGATGCCGGCAGTTTGAACATCTCGCTGACTTCGGCAATAGAATAATACTGCTTCAAGTCCTTGTTCGTATTCAGTGCCATAATGTCGTTGGTTTTTAATTCTGTGGGCAAAGGTACAAAAAACTCCTCAAAGAAGAAGCATTTCGCGCTCTTTTTTCATCGCAACGTGTTTTTTGTCATGAATTTCATGGCTGCAGGGAACATTTTATAAAGGTTGGCGCGCGCGTGTGAACATTTTTTCATTTAGTTAGCACACGTCACGAATCCACCTCTGACGTGATGCTGTAATTTTTAGCTATTTATACGCTATTTTGGGGTAAAACATTGGGCGTTTGAAAATATATACGTACTTTTGTCGCCGAAAACGTTTGAACACAACAAATAACACATGGCAAAACAAAGATTATGGATACTGTTTGCTGTTCTGATTGGTGGAATGGCACTGACATCGTGCAGCGACAAGGACGGGAATGAGACTTCGCCCGGCGATTCCACAATAGGGCAGCTGGCCGACGTGACCATCATCTACTACGGCTGCGGAGGAGGCAACCTGCAAGCCTTGGAGAGCGGTCACGGCTACATGTACTACAGCACCGACGCCACGGCGAAGTCGTTCGTCTATCCCGATGCTCCGTCGGCATCGGCACGCAAGGCTGCTCCCCGTCGCGCTCCCGAAGCGCTGCATATCTTTACTCCCATTAAGCTGACGCAAAAGCCTACGCAGCCTGGCGTCTATATCCATCGTGGACAACGAGTGTCGATAGGCATCGCCCACTAACACAATCTATGCCTATGCAACGAGTGATAGGAATTGGGGAGACGGTGATGGACATCCTCTTCAAGGATGACCAGCCGCAGAAGGCCGTACCCGGCGGCTCAACATTCAACAGCATCATCTCGCTGGGTCGCGCCGGCGTTCCGTGTGCGATGCTCACGGAGGTCGGCGGCGACCATATCGGCGAGCTCATCTGCAAATTCCTGCGCGACAACGGCGTAGCCACGGACTACGTATGTCGCCATGAGCACATCAAGTCGCACATCTCGTTGGCTTTCCTCGACGAGAACAACGACGCGCAGTACATCTTCTATAAGGATCACGCCTCCGTGACGCTCGACGGCCCCCTGCCCGAAATCCGCAAGGACGACGTAGTGCTCTTCGGTTCCTTCTTCGCCATCAACCCCGCCATACGTCCCGTCGTAGGTGCCTTGCTGCGTGCCGCCCACGAGGCTGGCGCATGGCTCTACTACGATGTTAACTTCCGCAAGAATCACATCGTTGACCTGCCATGTGTGATGGCCAACATCGAGGAGAACATGAGTCTGGCCAACGTCGTGCGCGGGTCGATGGAAGATTTCGGGTACCTCTACGGCCTCCACGACGCCGATGCCATCTATGAGCGTGTGAGCCGCCATTGTCCTACACTCATCCTCACCGACGGCGCACGCCCCATTCGCGTCTATACCCCCGAGGCCTGCGAGACCTTCCCCGTGGAGCCTGTGGAGACCGTCAGCACAGTGGGCGCAGGCGACAACTTCAACGCCGGTTACATCTACGCCAAGCTCACCCTGCATCCCTCAGCCCTCACCCCTCAGCCTTCAGCCCTCAACCCTCAGCCCTCTTCCCTCCGCTCGGCCCAACGGGACGCTCCACACTTGGAGAACCCTCAGCCTTCAGCCCTCATCGCTATGGCACAGCGTTGGAGTCAGGATGTCTGCTGCCAGATTGGCAACCACATCAGCGCCACCCTTGCAGCCTCCCTTTCTCAAGGCTCGCGCTGAGGTAAAATAGGAACACAGAATCAGTACAGACGATGAATAAGATTATTGCTGACGTAAGGAGCTATGTGGACGCCCGCTTGGACCTGGGGCGCGTGGGCATCAAGCCGAACCCGAAATACCTGGCCACGGAGAAAGGCAAGGAGATAGCGCGCCATCTGCACTAACTCCCCTTTCCCTTGGGTGAGAACCTTGGTTAACCTTGGTTCCGAACTTATAAACATCATTACTCCGTAGGGCTCGTAGTTTTTTTCGCAAAACTAAATCTTCAAAAACCTTGTGAAAAAGATTTTTGAGGATTTTTGCTTGACGTAAAGAAATAATCGTTATCTTTGCAGCTGAAAGAAAAATTGTCAACCCGAACAGCAAACGGATTCTGGAGATGCCCGAACATTATTCTCTGGTAAAATAATAGAATGTACAATCACTGTATTTTTTATGACAGAACACCCCCCCAACATAATTATCTACAACACCATTGATGGTAAGGCCTCAGTAGCGCTCTACGCTAAAGACGGAAAGATTTGGCTGAACCAGCAGCAGATGGCAGAACTTTTTGCCACCTCTAAACCTAATGTTAGCATGCATATAGCTAACATTCTTAAGGAGAAAGAGTTGAACAAAGAATCAGTTGTTAAGGATTTCTTAACTACTGCCGCCGATGGCAAGAACTATATGACCCAGTTCTACAATCTCGATGCTATCATCAGCGTAGGCTATCGCGTCAACTCAATCCGTGCCACGCAGTTTTCGACAGATTCTTAGGCGAAGAGCTATTCGAGCAGACGGAACTGATGCAGGTGAAGCTGGTGCTGACGATAGAGACAAAAGATGTCGTAAAAGATGTCGTAAAAGATGTCGTAAAAGATGTCGTAAAAGGACTTCCACAGAAAATACTAGATGAACTTACAGAACGTCAACTAGTTATATTGGAGATGATTTCTTCCGATTCTTCCATATCCGCAAAGGCTATTTCAGAAAAGATGTCGGAAAAGGTGTCGGAAAAGAATTCTGTTGATGAAGGAACTATTCAAAGAGATCTTGCAAAAATAAAAGAATTAGGAATCCTACGACGAATAGGTGGACGCAAGAATGGTGAATGGGAAATAGGTGTTGATATAAATGAACGATAATTGAAAAATATTAAGAGTTGCGAACATAGTGTTCGTAATGAAACAGTAATGTTAGTTCACCCGATGTGGTTGTACGGAATACAGATATTAAAGGAAACAGAAATATGAAAACAATGGAGAAAGAGATTTTAGAGTCCGAGGCCAGATACCTACGTATGAGCCTTCCTTATGATGAGGATGAACACCTCATCAGTTTCGATGATGGTGTGATGACAGAGTTGGAGTGTGATGAGAATTTCACGCCCCCAATGCTGAATGCAGATACAAAGATGCTGGACTTCATTGTTGATTTGAAAGAACGCAGAGTTCTTGACTTCATTATCAATTACGACATCAAATATCGTATGGGCGATGAATTGAATGAGGAGTAAAAGGAGCAGGACCTCTGAACCCTTCCCTTCGAAACTGCAATCCAACGCGATATATAGATAACAATTCCGATTAAGCAGGTTTAAATCTGCTTAATCGGAATTGTCGCTACAAGTATCTGAAATACAAAGCTTAAAAGATGGACATTTAATGTGTAAACAAGGAATAAGTTTCCGATTTGATAATAAAATAGTCTTGAATCCTATCCAAAAAGGCAAGTGACGGCAAATTAAGAAGACTTTAATCGCTTTATTTCGACGAAAAATTGGAGATCAAGCATAAATGTGCTATCTTTGCAGCGAAAAAACATAGAATATGCAGTACAACGAGTTATTAGAAAAACAGATTATCGGAAGATTAAGATTAGATAATCCGTGGTGGACTGAAAAGGAAATAGCCACTTTTTATGCTAAAATGCAGCCACGTCTGTATCTCGATTTTTTCTATCCATTAGTAGAAGATATAGATATACGACGAGCCATCATCCTTATGGGGCCTCGCCGCGTTGGCAAGACTGTGATGATTTACCATACGATTCAAAGGCTTTTAGCTAATGGAATACCGTCACAGAATATTATTTATATTTCTGTTGAAACGCCAATATACAATAAAATACCCCTTGAGCAGCTTTTTGTGTTAGCTAAGAGAGCATTGAACAAAGACAACAATACTACAGAACCGTTTTATGTATTTTTTGATGAGATTCAATACTTGAAGGAATGGGAAATACATTTAAAAACATTGGTTGACACTTATTACAACGTAAAATTTGTGGCTTCAGGTTCTGCGGCTGCGGAGTTGAAAAAAAGGAGCGACGAGAGTGGTGCTGGAAGGTTTACTGATTTCAACTTACCGCCCTTGACCTTTTATGAATATGTTCATTTGAAGGATTATTCTAATCTTCTATATCCATGCGAAATGGAATGGACTGGAAGTTCCACCATTAGAGGAAATTCCACAATAGATATTTCGCTACTAAACAAACTTTTTATAGATTACATTAATTATGGCGGATATCCAGAGGTCGTCTTTTCAACTAAACTTCAAGAGAATCCGAGCCAATTCATTCGACATGATATCATTGACAAAGTGCTTCTACGGGATCTACCAAGTCTGTATGGCATCACTGATGTTCAAGAGTTGAACTCACTATTTACGATGATTGCTTATCATTCAGGTTCTCAATTCTCTTACGAAGGTCTCTCAAAGGACTCTGGAGTGAAGAAAGATACACTTCGAAAATATATCGAGTATCTTGAAGCTGCTTTTCTCATTCGAAAAATACGAAGATCGGATGACACGGCAAAAAGTTATAAGCGAGAAATGCTTTTCAAATTATATCTGACAAATCCATCATTACGCTGCGCTCTTTTTCAGCCCATAGACGAGCAAGATGAATTCATCGGAAATATGGTAGAGACAGCAGTTTATGCCCAATGGATACCCAGAAACGTAAATATTGCTTATGCAAATTGGAATGAAGGCAAGAAAAAGGGCGAAGTGGATATCGTAGGCATAAACTCTGCTCGACAAAAGCCAGATTGGGCTGTCGAAGTTAAGTGGACGGACAAGCCTTTTTTTCATCCAAATGAAGAACTGAAATCTTTGGAAACATTCATGAAAAAGAATGATTTATCCTATGCATTAGTAACTTCTGTTTCCGAATTTGGAATGAAGAAAATGTCATACGGGAACTTGCAATTCATGCCTGTTGCCTGCTATGCATACACCGTTGGAGAGAATACATTAAGGAAGACAAAGTTATCATTTGGTTTGTAAAAGATAACTAATAATAACTGAACCAAGCACAAACAGATGAATAATGTTGTTTACCTTGGCAATAAAGAGCTCTTGAAACTGCCAAAGACAGCATTCTTGGCATCGAGTACCATTCCCGTGGACATGGTGCTGAAGTGCTATGATTGGGCGGTGAAGATGAGGGATGAAGGGCAGTGTGTCATCAGCGGTTTCAGCAGCCGGTTGGAGAAAGACGTCTGGGATTTCCTCGTCAAGGGAGAGCAACCCATCATCCTCGTGCTGGCACGAGCCATGTACAAGACCATTCCCGTTGACCTGCAACCCCTCCTCAACAGCGGCCGCCTGCTCATCATCTCCACCAGCAACGCCACCCGGCAATCTCGTGCCACAGCCCTTGCTCGTAACCGCTATATCTGTGAACAGGCAGACACCATCCTCTTCGTCGGTGTGACAGAGCACAGCAGTCTGTATCCCTTACAACAAGAATTCAATTCAAAATATCATGACCCTGAAACTCCAATAACAAGAGAAGAGTACGAACAAGACAACTTATGAGTAAGGACAAACTACTGCCACAATGCTTCTTGTTGCCAAGATTGTGGGAACCCAAGGGCACCAGGATAGACACTCGGATAGAGAGAAAAAAGCTGAGCGAGGTCTTGCGTCAACGTGTTTGAGGGGTCGATGAGGTTCAGCCAATAGCGAATGATGGCAAGAACGAAATAGGTGCGTTGGGTTCCTGCGGAAGGCAGAGAAATGAAGGTGTTACGAGGATGACGCGGCATCAGAGGGCGTACACCCCGTGAAGCCATTTTTCCGCTCCTTGTTCATCGGCTATCATCAAACCACGCTGCTTCAGGATGCTAATCTGATTAGCAAACGTCTGAATATGCTTGGGATATGGTACCTTGTTCATCATCATATAATAAAAAGGCTTACCCTAAGCGCGCTGTTCTATGGGAAGCGGGGTAAGCTTGTTGGTGCAAAGGTACAACTATTTTGTGAATAAACAAACAAATGAACGATTTTTTTGATGAAAATACTAAATAATAACCTATAAGATGAGTAAACTAACCGATTTCTATATCCATAAGGCTTCGCTTCTGGAAGAAAGTTCATGCGCACACCGCAAAAAGGTATAGAACCACCAAATTTTTCCTTTCTTTTCTACTTAATTAAGTCCTCGTTCTTATTTTGGAGGGTGGCAACCTTCATCAAATTGTAGCACTTGCGCGTTGTCTCCATAGAGTTTTTGGCGAGAAAATCCCTCATTCCCTCAAACTTATTGTATATCAGACTATAGTGGCTGAGGGAAAGCTGAGGGAATGAGGAAAATCAGGATAGTTTCTCTCATGGAAGTAATAACTTCATTTTATTTTGTGGAATGAAGATTGAGACGGGGTCGTGATGGTGATAACGAAGGGTTGTGATGGTGATAACGTCAGGTCGTGATGGCGATAACATAAGGCTCTTATGGCGAGTTCCACCAGTGGAACTCGCCGTAAGAGCAAGCTCTTCACAGGTTCTTCTGGGGCTTTTCACAGGCGAGGGGCCTGTTATCTTTGCTGAGATCTCACATTTCCCTCATTCTCTCAGCCTTTCCCTCAGCATTCCCTCAGCCCTTACGTGCTGAAAGCCAACAGGTTTGAGGGAATGAGGGATTTTTCGCCAGAAAAAAGATAACAGTCAGACGCAACAACTCCGCAACCGCCATTTCTCTCAAAAAAGACAAATAGAAACCGAAAAAATAAGAAGAATAGACAGTCACGTAAACTTTTTTTCGTACCTTTGCGCCCGAAATAAAGTTGAAGGTTTAAAGTTTAATGTTTAAGGTTGAAAGCTCTTAGCGTTAAACGAATAAATCGACAGATCGTAAAATCGTCAAATTGTAAATTCATAGATGCTTCGCACAGCCAACGAAATCCGCGAGAGCTTCAAGCAGTTCTTCGCACAGAAGGGCCACACCATCGTG
>Ga0310691_10003700_pt1 | contig 18001 bp, 14 predicted proteins | sample 176DNAGHGlowgp2_FD_203887 | JGI IMG/M metagenome (GOLD analysis project Ga0310691, IMG submission 203887) | Sheep rumen microbial communities from Palmerston North, Manawatu-Wanganui, New Zealand - 1766 DNA GHGlow gp2 (v2) (version 2) | ecosystem: Host-associated > Mammals > Digestive system >...
TGTGCAAAGATATGCGTTTATATCTTCGTTTGTTATTTTCTTTAGGTAGTTCAACTCTAAAATAAAAAATATTATTGCGCAACCACAAATGATAGCCGTTAAAATATTGGTCCGCACCACGTCGTGCATCACAGTTTGCATCACACTTTCTCATCATTTCACACCTCTTTACTGTTAAAACGTTAATTTTAAGTGTAAAGCATTGATATAAAATGTTTTATATGGCGGTGGAGTTCGTGAAAGTCAGCTATTTTTAAAAATAAAAAAGCCTTGAAAAACAAGGCCATAAAACTGGTGCCGACACACGGGTCCGCACCATTTTTGCAGAAACCATTGTTTTTACGCATTTTTACATTTTTTACTATAGCCAATTTTACCGAAATGCATCACACTTTGCATCACACTTAAAATTTAGCTAAATTATAACGAGATATTTTTATTTGCACACAATTTTTTTGCTAAAAAAGGGGCAAAATAGAAAAAATCAAAATAGGTAATATTTATTTTTTTCTACAATTATTGTAAAATATTGTTTACATTATATTGACATTTTGTAAAATATAATATATATTATATATAAATAGTCTAACGATGGAATGATACTATGAGAAAGACATCTATTATACCAATACCAGTTCAAAAAGCTTTACAAAAACTTGGAACTGATATTAAAGAAGCTCGAATAAGACGTAGAATATCTATGGAACTAATGGCAAAAAGAGCTGGAATAACTAGACCAACACTCACTAAAGTTGAACAAGGAGATTCTGCAACTTCAATAGGAATTTATGCTAAAGTCATTTTTATTTTGGGTTTAGATAAAAATTTGGCGGATATTGCTGATATCAGAAATGATATTGTTGGAATTATGATAGATAGTGATAATCTGCCTAAACGTGCAAGAACAAAGAAGTATAAGGATACTAACAATGAGTGATAGAAAAATATATGTTTACTTAAATCAGAATAATGAAGATATTCTGGTTGGCTATCTATGGTCTCATATCAAAGGAAGAAATGAAACATCTTCTTTTCAATATGCTGAAAGCTGGCTCAATAATCCAAATGCTTTTAGTATCGATCCTTCTCTATATCTAACAGCTGGTCAACAATATACATCAAATCCTTTGTTCGGTATATTTACGGATTGTGCTCCTGATAGATGGGGCAGACTTTTAATGACACGTTTTGAACAAAGTACTGCGAGAGAAGAAAATAGAGCACCTAAAACATTAAATGATATTGATTACTTAACACTTGTTAATGATGATGCAAGACAAGGTGCTTTACGCTTTAAAGATAATCCAGATGGAGAATTTATATTTCCTGCAAATATAAAACCTATTCCACCGCTTATCAAACTTCCTGAATTACTTTCAGCTTCTGAGAAAATTACAGAAAATAATGAATCTGCACAAGATTTGAAACTTCTTCTTGCCCCAGGTTCTTCATTAGGTGGTGCAAGACCTAAAGCTTCTGTCATTGACAATGATGGAGACTTATGTATTGCTAAATTTCCGAAAAAAGATGATACAAGTAATGTTGTGTTATGGGAAGCTGTTGCCTTAACTTTAGCAGAAGCTGCAGGCCTAAGTGTACCTAAATGGCGTATTATCAATGCGTTAAATAAACACATATTACTAATTAAGAGATTCGACCGCATTAAAAATAAACGTATTCCTTTTATATCATCTATGACCCTACTTTCAGCGACGGATGGTGATCACAATTTTTCTTATAAAAATATTGCAGATGTCATTAGACAATATAGTTCTAAGCCAGAACAGGATTTAGTTGAGTTATGGAAGAGAATTGTCTTTTCAATACTTATTTCCAATACTGATGATCATCTACGTAATCATGGATTTTTACGTTTAGATAATCAGGGATGGCAATTATCTCCTGTTTATGATGTTAACCCTAATCCGGATAATATTAATGTATTAAGTACTGCAATTTCAGAAGGAGTTTATGATACATCTATTGAAAATGCTGTGTCTGTTGCTGAATACTTTAATTTGTCTCCAGAAAAAGCTAATAAAATAATTGATGAAGTATACTTTGCAACATCTCAATGGAAACGTGTTGCTCATAGGCTGGGTTTATCACAAGAAGAAATTAATTCTATGGAAATAGCTTTTAAGAATATTTAGGTATATAATTTATGTAGTAGATATATTAAAGATTAGAAAGTAAAAACTTATTTTTTATCTTTTTTATTCTTTTCTGATCTTTCTGTTATTTCTTTTTCTTCTTTTTTTTCTTCAACATACTTATTAATTTCTTCAGCAATTTCTTTCATCATCTCATAACTCAAATTATCTACTTTTTCATTAGAAAATGAGTATTTATTATCAAAAAAACTATTAAATGTATACAACATATTTGTCTCCTTAATATTTAATATAACAATTTAAATAATCATTTAAAGTAGTTTTCAAAAAATTGATGATTCAATTCTTTAGGAAAATATAACTTCCGTTTACGCCATACAAAACCATCATGTTTAGATATAATTGCAACATCAATTGGTCCCCCAACAGTTTCTAAGTTCGGAGAAACTTTGTATTTCAAAACTTGGATATTTATTAGGTTTTCTGCTAATTCAGCCATTTCTTCTCTAGATAAGTGGTTGATTGTTTGGAGTAAAGGTTGTTCTTCTAAATCATATACAAGTTTCTTAAATCTTTCTGCATTTCCATATAAAGATTGCTTCAATCTATTTTTTAACTCATCTAGATTGACATTTTCTTTTAGATTAGGAATAATTGTGTCAATAAATATATCAAAATTTTGTAAATAAAAATTTTCTAAAGATGTGTACAATGTATCTGATACTCCTTTTACAAACGTATCAATCATTTGTCGTTGAGCCAATGGAATAATTTCTGCATTTGCTGTTTCATATGAAGTATTGTTATTCACTAAAATTTTTCCATTTATTACACCATATATATTACATAAATATACTTTAGGAAAATAATCTTTTGTTCCATAGCCACATACAGCTATTCCCGTGTATGACTGGTATATACTATACTTTAAATACCAATAAAACAATGTTGAAAACTCATGTACTTTTTGAGAACATCTTGTTTTTTCCTTAAATTCCTGAAATAATGTCTCATAAGTCTGTTTCTCTTTAATATCTTTTTTAATTTTTTGTAGACTCAAATTGCTAAAATCTTCTATAAAATTGCATTCTTTACACGCTTGAGAGAGACCGGTTTCATGTTTTTTTATAAATTTATCCATATCAAAAGAATAACCAGGTTCTTTTTGATTTTCATTTTTCTCTTTATCTATTAACTTTATAATAAAATTTAAAAAACCATTAAAATAATGTTCTGTTGTTATTTTATCTGTTTGTTCTTTTATAAATTTTTCTACAAATTTTATAAATTCATCTTTATATTCCATTAAATTTTCATAAGAATTTTTCTGCTGTCTAAATTCTTTTATTATCAACTCTATAGGAACATCATTAATTGTAGCTGCATTATATACTAAGACACCGACAGGATCTATTTTAGAAAGAGTGAATAATTTATTTGCTGAATTATATACCTTTTGTGTATACATACCAGTAACAGTAACAGCACTATCAGCTGCTAAAACCAGACCGGTCTTATTTTTGATTATAACTTCTGTTGTCATTGCATAGTCCTTTTTACATAACTTTGATAGTAAGTAATAATATAGAAATGTCAATATTCTATTTTTATGCATACTCAAAAATAGTTTGTATATTGCAATTGCATTTGCGCTCGATTTCCTCTAAAAATTTTTAATCACCGGATTATCTTGAAGAGCATATAACCACTCTAGTCACAGTTCTTTAATTGTTAGAATATTTTTTCTTTCATTAATAATTGAAAAGAAAAAGCTATACCCAATGGTAAAAATAGTCTTTTTCTATACCAAAACAAAACCCATAAGTTTATCAGGCTAGTGTGGAATTAATTATTCAAGATTTCACAAAAAAATCTCTAAAATAAGGATATTCAAGCACCTTTCTATAATGAGAAACAACAAAATCTCGTAAAATAGTCTTGTTGTTTTGAAACATATCATTCACCTCAGGAATTTCACTCTTGTATGATGATATATATTTACATAAATATGATAAGAATTCTTCTTTACTTTCATGTTTTTTATTAAAAAGAAACGTAACAGTATTCCCCACCAGTTCTATAGATTCTTTATTGTACCTATATAAATTATATGTATGTATTTGATCTATTATAATTTTTGAAAACCTTTGAATATCATTATCTGAAACAAATTTAACATTCGGTTGTTTTTTAAACTCTTTTATAAAAAGTGCAGCATAAGTATTGCTATAATCTGTTTTATCTAAGATGGGATAGCTCATAACAATCAATTGCATTACATAAGACATTAATTGTTCCATAATTTTCATCAGATAGTTTGTCTTATCTTTCATCATAAAAAACTTCATAAAAATATTGAAATTTTCAGTTGCAATATTTGTATCCATAATCTCATTCAATATTTTTTGTACTTTATCTAAATTTGCATTGTAAATAATAGAAAAAGACTTAAATTTATTATTAATCAAATCATAACAATAAGTTTCTGTGATATTTTCTCCGTTATAATCATCTGAAACCAAACAAAAAGTGTTAAAAACACCATATAGAGACACTATCGCATATAAGAGTTTAGTATCACGGTTTCCGTTAAGATAAATAGTATGACATACGCTATCTTTGGGAAATATTGAATTGTCATTAAAGTAGTTAGTTATTTTATTGCAAGCCTTTATATCCTTACTTTTTAATATATCAATTGTTTTTTGTAAACATTCATTATTTACTTTCTTAAAAGCACAAAATCCCAAAACTATTTTTAATACTCCTAAAAAAGAATAACCAGATTCATTAGCACAAAACTGAAAATGGTGAATATCATTATCTTTCTGTCTAATAATGGCATTTTTAAAAGATTGACTTAAATGCTGGATAACCCATTCTTTATCTTTATGCTGCTTCTTAGCTATTTGACTAAATATATTTTCTAAATATTTTAAGTCATATTTTTCAGCTTGAGAATTAGGAGTATGTTCAAAATTAAAATGTATTGTATTTCCATCTTTAAATGCAATTGGGCTACTTTTTCTATATGACCCATCTGCATATCTTATATATTCACCATCTCTACATTGTGCTTTTATAGAAGGTATTGTATTTTTATTATTATCACGTTGAGGACAAATAAAATTTGTAAGTAACTCCAAATCCAAGCATAATTTATTATCAATATCAGAATATGAATTATTGCATTTACTACATAATATATATCTACTTTTAAGCTTTCCACCAATAGCATTAGGAATAATATGTTCTGGTTTCTCATTATTTAATGATTGATTACATAAATAACACTGCCCCATGTTTAGTACTTTTCCTATATTGTTAAAATATCTTTATTATACTATATACATAAGGTTTAGTTTTCAAATTCTCAAGAGCCCATCTGATAACCGAGTAATATTGCTCAAGTCAGAAAAGTAAGGAGAAAAAACACCCAGAAAAATATAAAAATTACCCAGAAAACTACCCTCAAAAGGTTCACAGAAAAGTTCACAGAAAATTTTGGCATTAGTCTCACAAAATTCGGAGATGACGACCACTGAAATGGCTGAAATCTTGGGAATTTCTCGCCGTGCCATCGCCAAGCAAATTACCAGTCTAAAGGAAAACGGTAAGCTTCGTCGTATCGATTCCGACAAAGGTGGTCATTGGGAAATTGTGAAAGAATTTAAGAGAATCGCAAGAGGTATTATCAAAAAAGCTTATGTCTCTTCCTTTAAAAACCGTTTATAACGCGTAGAGATATTTGAAAATAGGCTAAATTTAGTAGGCATAACATCTTGTCATTAAAAATAAAAGTTTTAATTAACCATTTATTAAGTTTTGTTGGTTTAGCATTACATTGTATTTAATAACAATAATATAGTAATTGGATGTTTGTGCTTTCATATTACATAATTATATGTTATTAAATTTCGTCTCATAAATATTTAAATTGTATACCTTGGTATTTTTATATAAAAGCCATATGAAGAATTTAAAATATTTATGCATGAATAAGTGGTGTTTCGGAGAAACATCCCAGATTATTTATTAATCTGTCCGTTTTTTGTTTTTTAGTACAATGGTGTAGTGTGTCCTTTTGTGGTAGCCTTTGTTACTAAAGTCAAAAGAGCTTATTTTGTTGATAAGGATTAGTGTATCTAATCTATCTTGTGCTAGCGCCGTTGAGGCGTTTTTTTTGTATCTAAAACAAATTTTCCCCAAATTGTTACTATTTGTATTGTGCTAAAAAACATGAATTTAGAGTCGCTTTTGCGGCTCTTTTTTTATTTTAAATCATTTTTTTCAATTTAACCAAAGGTCGCATGCATTTGCGACCTTTTTTGTTTTAAAAAAGGAGTTTTAGCATGAATACAAACTTTTTACCTGATACTCAATTAGCTAATTACATTAAATCACAATTAAGTAATATTTCAGTTGCTAGAGGTTGGGCTTCATCTTCAGAAGTAGCCTATGTTCTTGGTGTTGCGGAAAGAACTATCATCAGATGGCGTAGCAAATCTCTTAAAGAGCAGAAAAAAGTCGGTGTAACTTGTTATCATATAGGTAATCAATACCGATATTTTCTCTCTGATATATACCAGTATTATTTAGATAATATTGTAGCTTAAAAGCGCTGACCGATTGGTTGGCGTTTTTTTATGTCCAAAATCTGGCAACAATGTCATGACATAGCAGATTATGTCATCTCGTAAAGCCATGAATATACTTATAAATTTATATCAGCAAAACGAAATAACGTTGCGCTAATTAATTTAATTTTTTATGAAAGGAATTTAACATGACAGATAATACTGCTGTTTCTTTGCCATCTATTTTTACAGATACTGTTTGTGACCAACTTCAAGACAGTCAATCACAAATAATAGATGCTGAATATATTGTTGAAGAAAGCCAACTTTCCGAAGAAAAATCGCAGGAACTTGCACTTGCAACCACCAACGACAATATGTATCCAACATTTCCTACAGATCCGAAAGCTCTTGTTCCATATATAAAGATTGCTGAAAAAGCTATCGAGACAGAAACCGCTTTGCTTAAAACCTTAATTATGGTGCCTAATAAATACAATGCAGTTCTTCAAAAAGCTCAAGAGCATGCAGCTTCATTACTTAAAGCAGAACTTATGTTGGCAGAAAAATTAAAAGCTATCAAACCAAGACAAGGTATGAGAACAGATTTAAAGAAAGCAATTAATGATTATAACAAAACTAAAAAGGATATTATTAAAAATGAATATAATTTGACAGTTAGACAAGCTAGAGATATCGAACGTTTAACACAAGAAAGCGTAGATGCAGCTATCGCTATAGCCAAGGAAGATCATATTGTTCCTACTCGTGCATTGGCGTTATCTAAATTGCCTAAAAGCCCAAAAGAAGCGCGTGAGCACTTCAACTTTGGTAGTATTATGGAAAACACATATAAAACTTTGGAACTACCGGAGCGGATTAAGTACACGTCTCTTTTTGCAAACGTAGGTATAGGAACCTATTACTTGGAAGATATAGGTTTAGATTGTGCTGTGGCAAACGAATTTGTTCCAGAAAGAGCTAAATGGCATGAGGAACGTTATAAATCTACAGGATGCTCTATGGTGTGTGGTGATTTTACGGATCCAAACGTTTTTCAGCAAGTTGTTAATTTACATAAGGCTAAAGGTTGTGAATTATTGTTGGCAAGTCCTGTGTGCAAGGATTTTTCAAGAGCCAACACAAGTAAAAATCGTATGAAAACTAAAAGAACAGCGTTGTTTGAAAATACTATGAATTTTATTCGTCAAACATTACCAACATTTGTTATGATAGAGAATGTTCCTGATTTCTTAATTATGAAGCCCAAATATGTACAAGACATAATTGGCGATAAATCAATAGGACAATATCTTAAAGATGAATTAGAAAATTTAGGATACATAGTTAATATTGGCGTTTTCAGCGCGGCAGACTATGGAACAGCTCAGGACAGAACTAGAGGTATAATTTTGGCTTCAAAAAATGGTAAAATATGGAAATTTCCAAAGATGGAAAAATATCGTAAAATGTTATTTGAAGTTATCGGGGATTTGCCAAGCATGGATGCTGGTGTAATCGATAAAAATAATTCACTTCATCGTACAAATAGTATACCTCTCTGTCAAAAGCGTTTTCTTGATGCTACACCTACAGGGCGTTCTGCTTGGGATAATCCTAAAGGACTTAAACCTGTTAATGCTAATGGTCAGCCTAGTGGAGCGCAGTTTAAAAGTAGTTTTTCTAGATTAAGTTGGGAAAAACCTTGTAATACTATTACTACGGACAATCAAAGCTTAGGGGGCTTAATAAATATTCATCCGGGCAGACCTTTATCTGATGGCACATATTCTGATAGCAGACCTTTATCTCTTTTAGAATTGGTACGTGTAACAGGATTACCTGATGATTTCTTTATTCCTGATTGGGCCAAAAATAATGATCGTCTTATCAGAGAAGTCATCGGAGAATGTTTTGCACCTCTTCACGTAAAGGCTTTATTATCAACTTTACCTTACTAATATTATTTTCAAAATAAGGGAGCGTAATTGCTCCCTTTCTTTTTACTTATTTACATAAGTGACGATATGTTAATTTTTAATTCCTGAACAAAAATAAACTATTTAGAAGAATTTTTGATTAGAAATCCTAAAAAATTACGTTCTATGAAAATGTGATTGCTCAAAAACTTAGTAAGTTGTGAACAGTTGGCGATATCACATTGTGCTTTCTTAAAGAGGAATATCAAGTTTATTCCCCTTTCCAGCATTATTACCTAAAACAATAACATAAATTATAAGGAATAAGCAAATGAAAAGACTAATACAACAGCTCTTACAAGATATTTGCCATAATCAACAGCAACAAATACGACATAGGCGACAACTTATTAAGCAACATCAAGACAAATATTATAATCATAAGCAAGAACCCAAAATAAATTATGTTGTTCCTCCTTTTCTAAGTGATAAGAATATCAATAATCGTAAGCCTAAAAAAGCTTATCATCAAGGTAATAGCAAATATGATATTACGCGTCGAGAATTATACAACTGGCTAGCATCAACAAATCCTACGCATTTTTTAACTGTACAGTTCCCTATGAATATGCGAAATTCTAGTCTAGATGTATCTAAAAACAATCTTCGTCGCTTAATGGCCCGTTTTGAACAATCTTTAATTGGTTCACGTTGGACTAAATCGCATCTTCCATTTTATGCTTTTGCTGAAAAAGGACCTAAAGGAGGATACACCTATCATTTTCATATCTTATTTAACGTTACCGATTATACAACGTGTGCTTTACAAACAGCTCTTAATAATGCGTGTTTGCAGTTATCTTTATCTCCTACAATATGTTATTTAGAAGAAATAGAGACGTATGAAGTTATTTATTATTGTCTTAAAGGTGTGCAAATTACTAATAGACCAGGAGGATATGATAATATTATCCCTTCTTCTGATTTATTTAATCTGTAGTGTCAATATAGAGACGTAGTAATTAGCTATTTATATAATATAGTTAAACGTTTTCTATCTAAAGATGATTTACTTTTTATCTAGCATATCATTAAAATAGTCGCATCATTGATTTAAATTTGTCCATAGGAATAACGATTTTAATTTTTATATATAAGCCTATACATTAAAAACATACAATGTTCTATGGTCAAAAAATATGATTATCACAAAACAAAGTGGCTCTAATTTTTTAATATTCCTCTTCCAGCATAACTATTAAAACGCGGTTGGTAATGGTCGGGTCAGCAGGATTTTCGGACATAAAGCAATAATCTAAGTCATAATAGTCTATCTTCCAGAAGATTTTTTTACCTTGATAATCAAATGCACCGAAGTCATGCTCGCCATAAGGATCGTTATCCGGCATGAAATTATTAAAATTCTGCACAAGCATCATAATGTTTGCTATATCGTCAGCAGGCTTAGAATCAATACCGGCAGTCAAAAGAACTCGACCACCGATAAATGTTTTGCGAAAATTATCGTTTAAGGTCTTAATATCTGTCATTAGTTAGCCTTTTGCATTAAGATATTGCCGTCAGCTAAGAATTCGCTAAATCTCTTCAAAGCGTTGATTACTGTAGAATGAGAACGTCTGCCATAGCTTGATTTTTTGCCGTTTTTATCATATTGCGGCATGATTTCAGCTAAATGTTGGGCTAAATGCTCATAAGAAATTTGCTCCTTGCGACATAATCTTTCTAAGCGAGCAGGGTAGTCAATAGATGTCAAAGGGCTGTAATTCTTAGCTAAGAGATATTCTTCAAATTGTTTTTGCATGGTCGGTTCCTTTCAATATACTGTTTGTCTGAAATAGTTTATAAATGCACGATGTCGCAGATAACGGCGCAACCACGAGATTTTTCATAATCGCAAGCAGCAAAGGCTTCTTGCAGGGTCCAATAAATTGTCGGCATTAAAATTTCGTTGACTTTGATTTGATACATAGTTTTTCCTTTCAAATAGTGTTATTCTCTTTAACTATTTGAATTATATAGTGAATTTTTGAATTTGCGGACCTTTTTTTTTCATTTTTTTTGCTTTAGGGACTTAAGCCGTTGATTTAAAACCAATCTTTTTTGCTAACAAAATGCTAAAATTGTCGGTAGAATCAAATATTTGGTCAATTTAAGTAAAAAAATAACCTCCAGCATGAAGGACAGGAGGTTATTTAGTAATTAAAAATGCCAAAAAAGTTATTCTTCTGGAATAGTATCAGGTTTCTGCCATTCAACATGGATTTTGTATGTTTCTCCGGCTTCTGTTTCTAAAGTCTCAATTGTCATTGTTTTATTGGTTCAGATAAAATTCCTGAGGATAAAACAAATGCTATTGATACAATCGCACATATCTTACTATTATTATCGGTTAATTCTCCTTTATTTTAAATGTATTATGTTTCATATCCAAAATATAAACCTCTGGTTTAAAGTGCTTAATAGCTGTGTTCACATCTTCTCTATTGATTTTTTCAATATAAGCAAACGAAGCTAGTTTTTTGTACAAACTTATAATTTCATTAAAATCGGTTGAGGTAGATAAAAAATATAATAAATCAACACAATTGTTATAGCTTAAAGATGCTATTTTATATAAATAAATAATAAATTGCTCTATATCCTTTTGGACTTGTCTTAATATGGCTCTTTTATCAAATTCGGCTTTTTTGTCAGAAAACTCATATTTTGAAGCATCTGTTCGAGAAGCTAGCCAATCCTCTGAAATTTCCTTACTTGGAATCATCTTTCCATTTTTCATGAATATAGCAGCATCAGTATTATCCTTAAAGCTCTCAAATTCATATTTTGCAATATTTTCATCAATATTTTTGAATATGTCAAACACAATCTTATAGGATGAGAAATTTTTATCCGAACTATATAAAAGTTTCAAGCCATTAACTGTTTGTGCAGGACTTAAACATGGTATTGAATATGAAATTTTAGGTGTGGTATCAAAATGAAATCTAGTTCTATATTTTAGAAGTAACAGTTCAAGTGTCTTTATTATCTTTTCATTAGAAAAATTCTTTCCTAATAAACCGTATGCATATTTTGAATTGTAATCTGATAAACAAATTTTTGAAGAAACTAAGTCGTTGTATAAATCAATAATACCTTTAGCTGTAAATCCTTTGGGCAAATTAAACATCCTTTTGTTAACGTATGGTCTTGTACAACTTTCACCTGCACAACCAGTCAAATGGCATAATCCATCTATTTTCAATGTCTTATATAAAGTAGAAGGGTCAAAAATAGTCCCTAAATCATAGCTGGTTACTAATTGAAGATAATTTTTAACATCAAATGTTGCAGTACGATGGCTGAACACTTTTATAAAAGCTTCATAGTACTTATTGAAATGTCTCTTGTATCCTGCAACTAAATTGCTAGCGCATAAAACCTCACGTTTTGTTCCTCCGCATGCAAATGTAATATCTTTATCACTCCTGACTTTATTAACAGAAGAAAAGACCAATCTTGAATCCACACCACCTGTAATATCACAAATAAACTTGTCAAAGTATTTGGAATTTATAACACATTCACAATTGTTTTTAATTTCTTCGGCTGCCAATTTGGCTAATTTATCATATTCGGCATCCGACAATATTTTTTCTTGTAAAAGCTCATCGTACACCTTCACTCCTCTCTGTGTTATATCATCACTGCCTTTTTTAATGGTCAGATATTTTCCTAATTGCAGAACACGTGTATTATCACAAATCAAATTATCTTCTATAATTTGATCGGACAGCATTCCAGTCTTGATAAACAAATTATATAGCATTTTATCTTGATTGACAGACAGATTAATTTCTAGTTTTTTTAAAAGTATAAGCAACAAGTGATATCTATTGGAGGCTATAAATAGCTCATTGGTTTCGTATATGAATATTTTATTCAAGCCAAAGAAATCATTACAAATTTTAATTTCATCATTATTGATTAGTATTGCAGAGAATTGTCCCGTTTCTTCTTGGAAATCAAGATTACTTTTTTGATCAATATCCTTATCACCATATACTAATTTTTTATTATTTAAGTCAAAACTATATCCAGAAAATACAATATCAGTATCTTTTATATTAATAGTGTTTTTGCAAAGAATCAGTGTTTTCTCATCAAATAATTTTTTGGTAAAATTACCAAACTCACCCAAATTATCGTTCAAAACTTCGTGCTTGCTTTTAATGATAGCAAAATCAGAATACGGGTAGTTTAGGGTATAAAAATCCAGAGGCTCAATACTGACATCTTTAGATAAAATCTTGTTAAATTCTTCAATTGTTTTATCCGTAAAATAATGTTTTACCATGGAAACAAAACGATATTTATCCCCTATAAATCCATCAACAAAATATAGACCATTTTCTTTTAGAACAAAGGAAATATTTGCAATATCCTTTATTGATAATCTTTTTTGTTCTATCACATTACCATCTCTATGCAAATTGCATGTAATGAACAGATTTTTTTCAAATTCTTTATCTTCTATATGTATTTTTAGCTCATTATTTTTTAGAATTACATCATTGTTTAAGTAAATAATTTTTTTTCTATCAAAAAGTTTCCCAACATCTTTTATTTCGTTAATCGTTTCATAATTAGAATGTTGTAATAAAGTCTTGATTAATTCTTGCTTCATCCAAGGCTGATTTTCGGCTCCACATTTAAGATATTCAATTGATTTTTTTATATTTTGTTCAACAAGTTTACCTTCTTTATATATTAAGCCAAGACGGCCTGATGCCAACACATCACCTTTATTATGCAAATCTAAAAGTATCTCAATAGCTTTTTTATTGTTTTCACTATTTGATGACAATAACAGACAATCAACATATTCTCTAATAATATTATTTCCTGTCTTGATGTCATTATAGAGAGATGAATAGAGTGATAGTGCATTTTCTATTTTATTATTTTTTTTGCTTTCTCTAGCATTTTTCAAAATTTCATCAAAATTTTTATCCATATTGAATCCTTAAATGTAAAGTTACTGATATTTATTGGTTATATTTGATTTCTACCATTTGTTTACTTTTATGATTATTCTGGCTCTGAGTTCAATTCTTGCCATTCAATATGCAGTTGGTGATTATCTCCAGATTCTGCTGCAATTACATACTTAAAAGGCTTATTGTGCCATACTTCAACGGCTTGTGATAAAATTTCTTTTCCATCAACCTTTAATGAAGTATATTTTACCCAAACAGGAATAAATTTTTTATTTTCATCTCGTTTATCTGGTCCTTTTAATGAAAAAGATATTTTAGCATCATTTATTGTTTTAATTAAAATATCAATTTTACTACTTTTTCTTTGTACAACATAGCCCTGCATCCCAAATTTAGGTAACCACGCTATTTGTTTTTCTGGAATTTCTAAATTATCTATATAAACTTCAAATTGAGGTTCATCAGCATTTACCAATGGCGTTGTAATATCAATACGAGCAACAGTTGGTTCTGTCTCCGCAGGTGTTTCCGCTACTATAGGGGTTTCTTCAGCTACGGTGGCTTGTTCGGTTGTTGCAGCATTTACTGTAGCTGTTTCATCTTCCTTGCCATTGCCGGACATAATTCCGATAATAGCTAAGATAACAACAAGAGCTAAAATAATATATTTCTTGTTGCTTTTAGTTTCTTCTGGTTCGTCTTTTTTAATTTCTTTACTCATTTTCATTTCTCCTATAAAAATTGTATGAAAGATTTTGATAAAACATTTCTAAATTTATTGAATTTGTTACATCATTCATGCCGCATTATTTTTATTATTTTCCGTTGTAGCATATATTTTTTCCATTATGACCTCAACAATAATATCTATATTTTCTTTTAAGATATCATCATTCTGATAGAGTTTAAGTATTGTTTCCCGCAATTCATTTTCATTATACTGGTGATATTGTTGCTCAAATTCTATGGTAATTTCTTGTCCATCTTTGACAGGCATTTTATAATGAAATGGTTTATCATGCCACGTTGCTATTGGAAACTCCAAAATCTCTTTACCATCAATCCTAATTGACTTATAATCTATCCATAAAGGAAAACGCTCTCCGTTGTGGCGTTTATCTGGACCTTTAATATCTATTTCCAATACCCCATCAGTTATCGTCATAACATTTATTATATTGTTTAAGGCACATCCCTGTAATACTTTACCATTTCCTCGTTCATTATTAATCCATTTAGGAGTTGTAATATGTCCATCAGTTGCACTAATATTTAAGCTATTATCTGTTGTTCCGCTATTTTTTATATCAAAACGATAAGATGACAAGAGTGATAATACGTTGGCAATAGTTTTTTCTAGCTTGAGTTGTTTTTCGGTCTCTTTATCAATAACTGGGATATATTTATTCAAATAATTGATAATGCTAAATACATTACTCTTCATATGTCTATCACTTTGTTTTAAATCCGATAATAGATACACTAATTCGTCTTCGTAATATTGATGATACTGCTGTTCAATCTCTAAGGTGACTTCCTGCCCATCTTTAACAGGCGTTTCATAATGATACGGTTGATCATGCCATGTTGCGACAGGTTCTGATAAAATTTCTTTGCCATCAACTTTAATAGATTTATAATCTATCCATAAAGGAGTGCCATTCTTTATCTTTTGTGCATGAAAAATGATTTTTAATTTTCCATTTTCTACTACTCTAATTATTAATTTTTGTTTCATTTTAGATGATGTCACTACGATACCTTGTCCTTCTTGATTTTTAAACCATGAAGGTATTGTACATGCAATATCATTCCCTTTTATAAAGATATGATTATCTTCTGTGCCATAGTTTTTAATGTCTATTCGCATATTTGTCAGTTTGGATAATACATAGTTTATGGTTACTATTTTTTTCAATTTCTGTAGTTTTAAAAAATTTATAGGAAAACAAAAATATGCACTGAGAGTACTAATTAATTTGTTATCAAAAATAGTTTCTATGTATTTTGTATATCCACCATAATATGGCGTCTCTTTTGCATTCTTCCACCAATAAGAAGCTAATCCACTTTTTTTATCATTCCACGGTTTTATCTTGTCAGCATAATGAATAATAAATGGATGTTGCATAGCAGCCTCAAATTCCTCAACAGAATAACGTCCTTGTTTGGTAAACTTTTGATAATTACAAAAATATTTAGACATCAAGTTGTTAGTCAACGAAATATTTTTTATTTTACCTGCACAAACCACATTGATAATGTCTTGATCCTGACAATCATAATTGTAATTAATATGATCTAAGAACTTAGGCATAAGATTGTCTTTTATTAACATTTTGTTATTAATTAAAAGAACCCCAGCATTAACATAGTTTTCTGTATTAATTTTTAGCCTCTCTTGGTGCTTTTTATTAACAAAAACTGGTGCTATTACTCCTCCTAAATAATAATTTTCAATCGCGATATCATATAATTTTTCTATATTACCATTAATTATGGTATCACCATCTAAATAAATTAGTTTATTTAAAAAAGGAAATACTTTAGGAATAACTAATCTATAAAAAGTATGGTAAGTAATATGTTCAATTTGCATTGTAATAGATTCAAAAAAATCATCCATCTGCACAAATTCTATGTAAGAGTTGTATTTTTGCACTTGTTGAGTAAGTTTTCTCTTATCTTTTTCTGGGAATTCTTTATCTACTAATAAAAAGAAACATATGTTCACACCACTTCTTTTGTTTGCTAGTATACTGTTCATAGAAACAGAAGTGTATTTTGCGTAATTTGTATCTGTGGCAAAAATAATAGGAATATACCTCTGTGATATTAGTGTTTTATATTCTTCATAGAAATTTTTATTATATATATATCCAATTCCATAATCTTTTATATCTAGCTCTTCAAAATACTTATTTACTAGAGCACAAGACATTTTCATACGTGTATTTTCATCTACCGTGTTTAGATAATAGAGACATGCTTGGAGTGCTTTGTTAACGAATGTCCTTTTTTGCTGTTCATAAACGCCCTTTTCTTCTAATAACTTTTTCAAACCTATAAATGCTAAGCAAATGCATTCCCATGATTTTGCTTTACTTCTTTGAAGTGAGTTCGGATTACTAACTCTATAGTTAACAAATACTTTATCTATCAAAGAAATTTTATCCGCCAAAGATAAAACACCATATATAAAAATTGTATCATTTGAGCTGAGGGTATTGCCATAACGTATATCCAATTTGTTTACTAGGGATGATGATATTAACTTATTCCAAGGTACACAGCCATTTGCCTGAAATAACTTCTCACCAAAATCGCTCACGGTATTTGGATTATCAGTATATTTAAATAATTGTGGGCTAACAGGTCCTACTACATTTCTATACTCCTTTGTCTGCGTATCATACTCTCTGGAACGCCAAATTACTATATCCGCTCCATCGTTTATTGCTTTATTGTAGCTTTCTTCTAGCATCTCTGGTTCAAAGAAGTCATCTGAATCCAGAAAACATAGATATTCGCCTTTAGCCTGAGATAAACCGGCATTACGGGCAACGCCGGCATAGAGATTTTTCTGTGTCATAACTGTGATGCGGTTATCTTTAGTGGCGTATTCTTTTAAAATATCCAAAGAGGAATCCGTGGAGCCGTCATCAACGCAGATAAGTTCAATTTCTTTAAGTGTTTGGTTTAATACACTATCCAAGGTCTGGCGTAAGTAAGGTTCAACATTGTAAACAGGCATAACCACCGAAACTTTTGGGGTATAATCAATCTTGTTTTGGATAAGAATTTCAGCAACCGTATCGGGATCACCTTCAGCATTTTTAACATGGATTGTTTTTAGGGATTCTGTTTGAGATGCTGAAACAAGTTCAGCATGACGCACGGTTGTGGATTCAGCATTAGCCTTGATTTCTTGTTTCTTTCGCAGTTTTTCTGCTTTTGCTTTTTGAGACGGTCTTAAACCTTGTTTTTGAACTTCTTTCTTCTTTGTTTTGGCCATAGCAAACATATATCCTATATTGTTACATCCTAGAATGTGAACTTTGTATATTAACATTAGACAAGAGTCAAGTGAAGATTTATTAAAATATACGTTCTATATAGTATGTTTACTAGGGGCGAAGATAATGACAGATACATTAAAAGAAACAAAATTTTCAAATCAAGCGGTATTATTTGCTTGCGGTGGGATTAAAAAGGTCGCAAAGCAATTTGCAGATATGCTAAAATATTGCAAAAATAAGCACTTGCATATTATAGATGTTTTCTTTGAAACTTCGACACTAAAAGCTTATGAAAGAGCTAACGTTAATAAACTCATTGACTATCTAAAGCATAATAAAGTCAAGATAGCGGTGGTGTTTTATAACAAG
>Ga0310691_10003701_pt1 | contig 17997 bp, 11 predicted proteins | sample 176DNAGHGlowgp2_FD_203887 | JGI IMG/M metagenome (GOLD analysis project Ga0310691, IMG submission 203887) | Sheep rumen microbial communities from Palmerston North, Manawatu-Wanganui, New Zealand - 1766 DNA GHGlow gp2 (v2) (version 2) | ecosystem: Host-associated > Mammals > Digestive system >...
AGGTCAACTACCAGTTCCACCCCGATCCCTTCTACGTCAACGCTGACTGGTGGAACAGCCTGCCCGAAGAGTTCCGCACCATCATCGCCGAGTGCGCCACCGAGATGGGCGAGTACAACGACCAGCTCATCGACGAGAACAGCGATGCCGCCAAGCAGACCATCATCGACAGCGGCGCCGAGGTTTACATCCCCACCGAGGAAGAGCTGAAGGCCTTCCAGGATGCCTGCCAGCCCGTCTACAAGCAGATGGTCGACGAGGGCATCTGCACCCAGGAAGAGATGGACGAGATGCTCGCCATCGTTGCCGCGGCAAAGTAATACCTGATGATTTTTATCGGGTCGGGGCTTCCGCCCTGGCCCGATTTTTTGAAAGAGAAGGTTTACAGATGAAAAAAATCGGCTCTGTTATTGAGAAAATCTACTTCGGCGTCGGGGCTACGGCGATGGGGCTGCTGGCGGTGCTGGTGATCTTCACGGTCATCATGCGCTACTGCTTCTCCCTGAGCTGGAAGTCCGTGTCCGAGTTCAACGTGGTGCTCTTTGCGTTCACCACCTTCTGGGGTCTGGGACTCAACGTGCTGAAAAACGAGCACGTGAGCATCAACATCCTCTACGACAAGTTCAAACCCGCCGTCAAGCGCTGGGTCAGCCTCTTCAACTACCTCGTCATGCTGGTGGTGGACTTCCTGTTCGTCCGCTACTCCTGGCAGTACACCGCCAAAATGGGCAAGCAGATCAGCCAGGGCATGGAGATCCCCATGTCCTTCATCTACGGCATCATGCCGGTGTGCGGCGTGATCTGCATCCTGTGCATCCTCATCAAAATGGTCGAGACGGTGCGCGCTCCGCTGAGCGAGTTTGAAGTAAAAGACGTTCCGCTGGACCAGATGCACGACTGAGGGAGGATGTAAAGTATGGCTATTGTATTTCTTCTGATCGGCCTGATCGTATTTGCGGCCATCGGCGTGCCGCTGGCCTTCTCCATCGGCGCAAGCTGCATCAGCTACCTGTCGGCGGCAAAGCCGATGTTCCTGAGCATGATGCCCCAGCGCATCTGGAACGGCGTTTACAGCGAGCTCATGATCGCCATGCCCCTCTTCATGCTGGCGGGCGAACTCATGAACACCGGCGGCATCACCAAGCGCATCATCAACTTCTGCATGGAGATCCTGCGTCCCATCCACGGCGGCCTCGGCGAAGTGAACATCGTGGCCTCCATGATCTTCGGCGGAATCTCCGGCTCCTCGGTGGCTGACACCTCCGCTCTGGGCAGCATCCTCATCCCGGCCATGGAGGAAAAGGGCTATCCCAAGTCCGCCTCCGCGGGCATCACGGTGGCATCCTCCACCATGGGCATGATTATCCCGCCCTCGACGCCCATGGTCGTCTACGCCATGGTTTCGGGCGCATCCATCGGCGCGCTCTTCATGGCGGGCGCGGTGCCCGGCCTTCTCATCGGCCTGAGCCAGCTTTTCCTGGTCTTCTGGATCAGCCATAAAAAGGGCTGGCACCCCGTGCGCGAGCCCTTCTCCGCAAAGCGCTTCTGGCGCGCCATGTTTGAGGGCATCCCCGCGCTGCTCATGCCGCTGTTCATCATCATCTGCGTCTCCGGCGGCGTCTGCACCGCAAGCGAGAGCGCGGGCGTGGCAGTGCTGTACAGCATGCTGGTCGGCTTCTTCCTCTACCGGGAGCTAACCTGGAAGGCCGTATGGAACGCCCTCAAGAAGACGCTCATCTCCTCCTCCTCGGTCATGATCATCATCGGCTTTACCCAGATCTTCACCTGGATCCTGACCATCCAGAAGGTGCCCGATATTGTTGCGAACTTCTTCATGAGCATGAACCTGTCCCGCGTGGGCGTGGCGCTGCTGTTTGACGTGCTGATCCTCATCATCGGCACCTTCATCGACGTAAGCCCCGCCATCCTCCTGCTGACGCCCATCATGCTGCCGGTCATGGAGCACTACGGCTTTACCGCCCTGCAGTTCGGCGCCATGATGATCACGGGCCTTGCCATCGGCCTCGTGACCCCGCCTGTCGGCATGTGCCTCAACGCCTGCAACAAGATCAACCGCATGCCCATCATCGATATCTTCAAAGGCGCGGCGCCGTATGTGGCCTGCAACATCATCGTCCTCATCGCCATCAGCGTCTGGCCCGCCCTCACCGCCTTCCTCCCCGGCCTGCTGGGGTACTGAGCGGTACAATAGAAACCTTCAGCCGCGCTCCAACCGGGGCGCGGCATTTTTTCGCCTTGGGCGGACAAATCTCTTGCACCGGGTGGGAAATGATACTATAATGTCCTTTACGAAAACAGATAAAAGAAGGAGCGTGCTGTCATGCCCACCACCTGGACCCGCACCCCGGAGGAATTCCACAAGATCTACGCCGCCAATACCGACGCCTTTTACCGTCTCGGCGGCTCATCCATGGCCAGGGAGCTCGACGAGTTCATGACCCGCTGCGCCCTGAATCTCTGGAGCCGCGGCGGCGGCATCACCCAGCGCCATGTGGACATGGCAAACCAGATCTACTCCCGCAATCAGCCCCAGCCGCACTGGCTTTTGTGGTCGCTGACGGGCTCCATCGTGGAGGGGGAGGTCTTCCTGCCGCCGGTATTCTACTGGAACCTCGCCGAGAGCGACGCAAAGCGCGGCACCGAGGCCTCGCGCACCTTTATCCGGATGCTGACGAACATCCTCCTGTACCTCGCGGCAGTGGACGACGACGTGACCTACGAGGAGGCCGCCTTCATCACCGAGTGCACCGACAAGCTCTCCGCCATCTGCGACACCACCGGCGTGCGCAAGAGCAAGGAGCCGTTAAACCCCCTGGAGTTTGTCACCAGCGGCGAGCCGAGCTTCATTGAAAAGAACAAGGTCAAGGCTCAGACCTCCGGCGGCGAAACAGCCCCCAAAAAGGAAGAGAAAACGGAAGAGCCCAAACCCGACTTTGATACCCTCATGGCGGAGCTCAACGAGCTGGTGGGCCTGGACGAGGTAAAAAAGGATATCAAGAACCTGGTCAATCTCATGAAGGTGCGAAAGCTCCGGCAGGCTAACGACCTGCCCGTGCCGCCCATGAGCCTGCACATGGTTTTCCTGGGAAATCCCGGCACCGGCAAGACCACCGTGGCCCGCATCGTCTCCGGCCTCTATGCCGCCATCGGCGTGCTGGAAAAGGGCCAGCTTGTGGAGGTGGACCGCTCCGGCCTGGTTGCCGGCTACGTGGGACAGACCGCGCTCAAGACCCAGGAGGTCATCAAGAAGGCCCTCGGCGGGGTGCTGTTCATCGACGAAGCCTACTCCCTCGCCTCCGGCGGCGAGAACGACTTCGGCCGCGAGGCCATTGAGACCATCCTCAAGGCCATGGAGGATCACCGCGACGAGCTCATCGTCATCGTCGCGGGCTACACCGAGCCGATGCGGAAATTCATCAACTCCAACCCCGGCCTCGAGTCCCGCTTCAATAAATATATCTTCTTCCCCGACTACAACGGCGAACAGCTCGCGGAGATGTTCCGCATCCGCTGCAAAAAGAACGGCTATACCCTCAGCGAGGAGGCCGACAAGGCGGCGCTGGAAGGCTTTACCGACCTGTACGAGAACCGCGGCGAGAACTTCGGCAACGGCCGCGACGTGCGAAACTGCTTCGAGGACATGATCGTCCGCCAGTCAAACAGGGTAGCCCAGATGGAAAACCCCACCAAGGACGATCTCATGGCCGTCCTCCCCGAGGATCTTGCGGACGAGGAAGAGAGCGAAGCGGAGCCCGAAGAGAAAATCGAAGAATGACAAAACAAATCCCCCGTGCATGCACGGGGGATTATCATATCCATATTCAATATTCGCCCGGGTGCTTTTTCTCCCAGCGGCGGCGGGACTGCTCGCGGAAAAATTCACGGCCCTTTGCCGTGGCGTCAGGCAGCACGTCGTCCTGGAGCTTCTTCTTGCCGCGCACCAGCGAGCGGATCACCCAGTAGAGCACCAGCCCCGCGGGCAGCGCCCCGGTCACGACCGCGCCCGCAAGCCACATGGCAGCCCGGTCCTCCGCCGCGCGGGCGGCGTTTTCCCAGTAGGGGATCGTATACACGCCGTTTGACATGGAGCGCGACACGCGGTTTTTCAGGAGCGTCAGCAGCCGGGACACTTCAAAGCGGTAGGTGTTCTCGGCAAACAGGACCTGCTTTGTCGGGAACTTGTCGGTGACGGAGCTGTAGGTGAAGCCCTTGACCGGCTCGGCCATCACCAGCTCGTAACAGACCGGCGCATTGAACATGCCGTCCGCTGAGGCATTCGCCGCGGTATTCGCGGTAGTGCCGTTCGTGCTTTTGCCCGTGGTGACGGAGGCGCCGGCGTTCAGTTTCTGAAGGGCGTTGAAGCTGATGTAAACCGTCATGGCGTCGCCGTAGGCGATTTTGGAAAAGGTGTCGCGTTCATGCTCGTAGACGCCGGCCACGACAAAGGGGATGCCCTCGATCGAGAACGACAGCCCCGCCACGTCGGAGGCGCCGAACAGCAGCCACGCGGTCTCCCTGTCCAGCAGCACCCGGTCGTCCATCACGTCGTTCGGCGTCAGATAGCTGCCGCTGACGAGCCGCAGGGGATGAAAGTCAAAGAAGTTCCCGCCGACGGCCACGGCCCTGACCTCACCGCTGCGCCGCCCGTTTGCTACCTTTATGCTGCGAAAAGTGCTCCAGGCGTCGCGGTACAGGCCGGTTTCCTTCTCAATGTCATAGCCCGCGCCCTTGAGCTTCTGGGCCATGTCGTTTCTGAATTTATAGATGTCATCCAGCGAAATCTGCCCGAGCGGCGGCAGGTAGCAGGAGATCTGCGCAAAGCTGCGCTCACCGGTGCCCTGCCAGCGCTGGGCGGCCTTCTGGCTCGGCAGGCAGTTCGACACCGCCCACAGCCGCCACACGCACACGCCGCAGAGAACGGCCAGCAGCGCCGACAGGGTGAGCGGCCAGTGCCTTAAAAGCTTTCTCATGTCTGGTTGTCCGCGATGCGCACCATGTCGCCGCTTGCCACGGGGGCGGAGCTGGTGGTGATGACATAGTCGCCGTTATTCAGATCGGCCACGACCGCGGAGTTGTTGTCGTCGTTTGCCAGCACCTCCACACTCACGCGCTTTGCGGTGTAGCGGTTGCCCAGCGGCGAGCTCTTGACCTGCACGGCCAGCACGAAGCTGCCGTTGGTGTCGCTCTTGATGGCGGAGTTGGGGACGACGGTGTCGTAGCTTGCGCTCTTCTGGCCGACGGAGATGGTCATCTCCGCGCCGCTCGTCACGTCGCCCTCGAGGTCGAAGGTCAGGATCTTGTTGGACTGGGGGTTCTTGGGGTCGGTGCGGATGGTGGTGAGGGTGGCGGTGACGCTGTTGCCCCAGTAGTAGTTGGAGATGGTGGCGGTGTCGCCGATGCGCAGGCGCTGGGCCTGGTCGTTGGTGACGGAGAAGGAGAGGGTGTGGCCCATGTCGGGCACCTCAATGGTGCACAGCAGCGCGTCCTTGTTCACGGTGTCGCCCGCGGTGCAGTCAATGGTGTCGATGACGCCGGAGACATCGGCGGTGATGACGTTTTCTTCCTCCCCCGCGAGGGCCTTGATCTTCTCCTGCTGGATGGCGATGTTGGCGGAGATCTCCTGCAGATTTACACCGACCACAGCCACGTTCTGGTCAAAGCTCTGATAAGCGTACTCGCGGGAGCGGATGGCGTTGTCGTAATCAAGCTGCGCCAGGTACAGCTCATATTCCGCGTCATCCATTGCGGTCTTGTAATTGGATGCGCTGGCCGGGGTCATGCCGTCCCGATGGCTGTTGAGCGTCTCATAGCGGTCAAGAAGTTCGTTCTTCTTCGTTTTGAGTGACGAAAGGTAGGCGTCGTTTTCAATATCTTCAAGTTGATTCTGCGCTTTTACTACTTCATCCCATAACGCCTGGGGAAACTCACTGTCACTGACAGTGGTGTTATCAATATAAGGGGCGTCGTAGCCTTCTTCATACAGAATGATTTCGTCTTCGGCATAGCTGCCCCCATTGTAACCGTTCTGCTGTCCAATATAGGCTCGGTCAAATTGTTCCTGCGCATACTGAAGCCGCTGCCATGCCTCTTCATGACGGCGGTCGTAGTCTATCTGTGCAGATTCCAAGTCTCTGCTGACCTGCTCCAACTGCTGCTCGATATAGGCAATCTCCTGACTGATGGATTCCGTCTCCGGAGAGACGGCAGCTACGGCGTTATAATAGACATTTGAGGCGTCGTTGTAGGCACGCTCTGCGCGGATCATCTTTTCGTAAGCGGCGTCCACGGAGCGGTCATAGCTGCTGCCGTCGTAAATGGGTGCATTTGCTGCGGTGCGCTGGTATTCATACTGCAAACTTCTTAGTCTTTCCTTCGCCTGCTCGAGGGCGGTTTCGTCGCCCTGTCCGAGGACGAAGAGCACATCGCCGGCGTTGACCTCCTGGCCCACCTTGACCATGACGGAACGGATGGTGCGGATCTCCTTGGCCTTGACCTGCTGCTTGCCGGTGGCGGTGACGGTGCCGGTACCGCGGACCTTGGCCACGATGCTGCCGCTTTGTACCGCCGCGGTGGCGACCTCGGGGAGGGAGCGGTTCATGATGGTATTGGAGAAGAAGGTCAGCACCAGCAGCACCGCCAGAAAGAGTATGGCGGCGTCCTTGACCCATTCACGTTTTTTGACAGTGGTTTCCATAGTACACCTCAGTCAAGCGGAGATTAATGATGTCGAAAATGATTTGTTGTTAAGTGCTCAGAAGACATGAGCTGCGCAGATGCGCCCCCCATTCTTTCTTTTCGCCTTGCCGAAAAGAAAGAACGCGCCGCGCCCGGTGTAAGAAAGAAAAGGGCGCCGAACGCGGGCAGCGTTTCCCTTCTCTAAACATTTCGTTCGCGGATAATGTACATTTATGATATCCGGTCAGAAATAGAATAGCTTAGTCGCGCAACCGTCCGCGGAAGGCTTCGCTAACGCTCGCGCCGCTGCCCGGCTTTTCAACTTGCGAGCCGCGGCTCAATAGCTTGGTACAACGTCCGTCAGAAGTACAATTAAGCGGATGAGCGGAATACGGCACTCCCAAGCCACGCCTCACTTAGATAGCGGCGACCCTGGTTTTGCCCTTAGACTCCCCGTTTGCAAGAGGAGTCCAGAGGACCCTTCCTCTGGTTGCCTTTCTTTGGGCGGAAATACTGCCGCTGCCTGTGGCAGAAGAAGGCAGTTTTTTCGCTCCGCAGCCGCGCCTTTAGCGGGCCGTCGTGAAAACAGGCCCGGGAAAGGCAGTGCGGCAAGGCGGTAAACCGTTTCTTTCCTTGAATAGGAAAGAAATGGGTCTTGACAGCGCAGGTAACGATTTCTGAGCTTTGCCCGCCTTGCCGCAATATTACCGGCGGCAGTCTTGCTTATCCTTTCACGCTTCCCGAGTTTGCAATGCCCTCGACGAGGTATTCCTCGCCGTGCAAAAACAGCAGCAGGGAGGGGATCATGTACACGGTGGCCATGGCGAAGGCAAGGCCGATCTCGCCGGTGTTGACCCGGGAGAGGAAGACGCTCAGGGGCTGGGCGTCGGAGTCCTGCAAAAGGATCAGCGGCTGCTCGACCATGTTCCAGTAGTCGATGAACACGAGGATCGCGATCGAATACAGGGCCGAGCGGCACTGGGGCAGGCACACGCGGGTAAAGATCTCCCACTCGCCCGCGCCGTCGACTTTGGCGGCCTCGATGAGCGAATAGGGGATGCGCCGCATGAACTTGGTCAGCAGAAACACCGAGAACGGCGCGAAAATGCCGGGCAGGATGATCGCCCAGGGTTTATTGAGGATGCCCAGCCACTCGCTGATCAGATAGTTCGGCACCAGCGTGACCTGGTAGGGCATGAGCATCAGGATGACGTAGAAGAAAAAGATGCCGCTGCGGATCTTTCCGCGCCAGCGGGTGAAGCTGTAGGCCGCGACCGACGCGACGCCCACCTGCAAAATAACAATGGGCACCACGAGCAGGATGCTGTTCCACAGCTTCAGCAGATACTCGGGGGACTTGATAAGCCCCGTTATGTACTGGGAGAGCGTGACCTTGTCGGGAATGAACTTGAGGTTCACGGTCTTGGAGACAAAGCCGCCCTCCGTGGTGGAGAAGACCATGCCGTAGTTGGACTTGATCTCCGCCTCGGACATGAAGGAGTTTGTGATGGTCAGCACCGTCGGCAGCAGGAAGAGCAGCGAGAACACAAGGCACAGCACGAACATCGCGCCGCGGCCGAAGAGATGGCGTTTTCTGCCTCTGCGCGGATGTTTTTTCTTCATCCCTCCACATCCTTTCCGAAGGCGTCCTCAATCCAGAACAGCAGCGCGATCAGCACCACCATCACCAGCGCCATCACCACCGCCGCCGCCGACAGCTTCTGGTAGTCCAGCGAGCGGAAGGTGTTGTTCATGAAGTGCTGGAGCATGTAGAGGCTTTCATAGGGGTAGTCGCCCGTCAGGAGATACACCTCGCGGAAGACCTTGAAGGAGTTGATGAGCGAGAGGATGGTCACGAACAGAACGGTGGGGGAGAGGTAGCGCAGCTTGATGTTGAAAAACTTGTAGAGGGGCGAGGCGCCCTCGACGTTTGCGACCTCCAGCAGTTCCTTCGGGATGTTGGCAAGGCCCGCCATGAACAAAATCATGTTGTAGCCGAGATTCTTCCACAGAAACAGCAGCATCACCACGATCATGCTGTATTCACTCTGCAGCCAGTCGATGCGCTTTGCCCCGAAGAGCATCAGGAATTCGTTGACCGTGCCGTTGTAGTTAAACAGCACCTGCCAGATCAGCACCACCGACGCCACCGGCACCATCATCGGGCTTAGGAAGAAGGTGCGGAAGTGGCTCTTCATCGGGATGCGGCACTCGAGCATCAGCGCCAGCACCATCGCCAGCACCACCGCCAGCGGCACCGCCAGGGCCGAGAACTTGAGGGTGTTCATCGACGCCATGCGGAAGGCGGAGTTCTGAAAGAGTTTTTTGAAATTTTCGAGAAAGACGAAGTTGCGCGAGGCCACGCCGTCGATCATCGAGTAGTAGACCACCACCCCGAAGGGCAGGATGAAGAACACGCCCACGCCGGTGAGGCTCGGCATGAGAAAGCACAGGCTGCGCAGAAAGTCGGCCCGTCTCTTTTTTCGGATTTCCTTCCTCTTGTTCATGCCTCGCCCTTCAAACAGGTTTCATAAATCAGTCTACATAAAATATCTAATGAATTATAACACAGGCTTTTCACAATTGCAAGAAAATAGCCCCGGCAATTTTACCGGGGCTGTTATTTATCTCTGTTCGTTGACGTAGATGTTGGCCTTGCTCTGCACAAGCTTTGCCACCTCTTCGGCGGTCTTCTGCCCGGCAAAGTAGGGGGCGGCCTGCTCGGTGACGATGTCCAGAATGGCCTGGTCGTAGTCGGCGACCTTGGTGGTGGTCAGGATGAGCTCGCGGATCTGCTGCACCTGATCCTCGGTCAGGGCGTAGATATCTTCGGTCTGCTGGGTGTCCTTGTTCCACATGGTGCTGCGCACGATGGGGATCTTCTCGCCGTCGTCATCCAGCAGGAACTGGCCTTCCTCGTTCTTCTGGTACTGGATGGTGGTGGCCTCTTCGGCGCGCTTGTCGAACACGTCCAGGCGGCTCGGCAGGGAGTAGACATTGCTGGTCTGGTAGTCTTTGGTGAGGAAACCGCGCAGGAACTGCCAGCAGGCGTCCTTGTAGGGGGTCTTGCTGCTCATGGCGTAGCCGGAGTCGGAGAAGCTGATCATGTTGCCGGTGCCGTGGGCGGTGGGGTAGCCGATGTAGGTGATCCTGCCGCCGAGGAACTGCGTGTAGTTGTTGTAGAAGATGTCGTCGATGGAGTAGGCGCTGGTCTGCACGAGCATCTGCTTGCCCTGAGCAAGGCGGTCCTCAGTGCTCTCTTCCTTGGACCAGTCATAGTTTTCCCAGTCGAACTCGTCGGGGAAGGAGTTTGCAAACTGCAAAAGCTTGATGAACTCGGGATTGTCGAAGCTGACCTTGCCGCTGTTCCAGTCCACAAAGTCCGCCATGTCGAGGGCAAGGCAGGTGGAGAGGATGCCGTCGCGGGTCACGTACTGGTCGAAGGCGGTGCAGCCCTCGGGCATGGAGGCAAGAGCGGCATTGAACGCGTCGTAGTCCCAGCCGGGCTCGTCGCCCACAACGGAAGCTGCGCCGATGGCGGAGTTGATGTAGAAGCCGGACACGGTGGAGCAGAGCTTGCCGTCGACCTCGAGCGCTTTAAGGACGTTGGGGAAGAAGTCCTCGCGCTTGAGCTCCGCGTCGTTGTCAATGAAGGGGTAGAGGTCCTCGAGCACACCCTTGCTCGCAAGCTGGCGGTAGTTGAGGCCGCTCAGGCACAGCATGTCGGGCACATTGCCGGACAGGATCTCGGTGTTGAGCTTGGTGAGCCCCGCGTCGTTGCCGTCCTTGACGTCGGCATTTGCGTCGGCGTACTCGGAGTAGTCGGTGACCTCGATGCGGTACTCGGGATTTTTACGGTTGAAGTCGATGATCATGTCCTGCACGTTGAAGTCAAGGTACATGACCGCGAGGTTGATGGGCTGCTTGTGGGGCACGGAGTCGTAGGGAACCTTCTTCACGCTGACAAGATCGGTGGTGTAGCTGTTGTCCTTGAGGTCATAGTTGGTCACAACGCCGGTGATGACGCCGTCGTCGGACACGTCGACCACGCTGACGCGGGTGCCGTTCACGTCGCAGGAAAGCCAGTTGAAGAGCTTGGTGGGCTCGGTGTCGCCCAGCTTAAAACCGTAGAAGGACGCGCCGCTGGTGTAGTAGATGTCGTAATCGCTGTTGCCGGTGACGGCGCTGTAGAGATCAAAGCTCGGGGAGGGCACGCCGTCGATGAGCTTGCCGGACTCGCTGTCGAGGATGCTCAGAAGGCTGCCGCTGTCGCCGTCGGTGCTGACGGCGATGCGCCCGTCGGGCAGGCCGATGACGCCGTTTACATAGCCGTTGAGGCTGATCTGGTAGGCGTCCTGACCGTCGAGGCCGATGGCGCGCAGCCCCTGGCCGTCGGCGACGATGACATTGCCCTTGTCGTCGAGCTGCATGTTGTAGGTCTGGAGCCACCCGTCCTCGGGCACGTCGATGGGGGCGGTGCTCAGCTCATTGCCCTGGCGGTCAAAGGAGCGGACGTAGTAGTTCTGCTTGAACTTCTGGTGGGCGAAGTATTCCTCAGAGTACATGGCGTAGTTGCCGTCGCCGTCGCTCCAGGAGGCGTAGGTCGTCTCCAGGGTGACAAAGCCCTCGGGGGTGAACCTGATGCCGCTGAGGTCGCTGCCGGAGTAAAACTCCTTGAATCCGCCGTCGTTTGCGGGCGCTTCCATGGGCTTGTAGTTTTCAAGCTTCGTGACCTTGCCGTCCTTGTCCATATAGTAAAGGAAGGTCTGGTAGACGTCGTACTGGCCCTCGTACTGGGGCTTGACGCCTTCGGGGATGTTCTCACCGACCTTCTCCCACTTGCTGAAGTAGAAGCCGTCGTCGTTGTAGCTGCGGATGCTGACATAGTCGGGGCTGTGGTCGGAGAGGGTGCGGTATTCGGAAGCGTACACGTCTTCGGGCGTGGCGGTCGCCTCGGGGGTACTGGTGGGGGCGCTGCCGCCGGAGCCGGAGCTGCCGCAGGCACAGAGCGAAAGGCTCATGACCAGCGCGAGCAGAATGCATACGATGTTCTTCATCTTGGTCATTGCAAAATCCTCCTGGATGGTGTTTTCGTTTACGGGGGCCATTATAGCATGAGATTTTCAAAAAATCTCTTAAGCTTTCTTAAACTGGATTTGTCAAGCCGGGGAAGGGGTGGTATACTTAGCCTATCAAATAGGAAAAAGCAGAGGAGAACCAACCATGGACGAACGATCCCAAATCCTGATCTGTGACGATGATCCAGATATCCGCAAGGTCCTGTACCTGCTGCTGCGCGATCACTACAGCGTTTACGAGGCTGCCGACGGGGCGGAGGCGGTCGCCTGCATGCGGGCCCACCCGGACACCGACCTTGTGGTGCTGGATGTGATGATGCCCGGCATGGACGGCTTCGAGGCCTGCGACAGGATCCGCGCCTTCTCGAATGTCCCCGTCCTGTTCCTGACGGCCAAGTCCGCCGAGGCCGACCGCATCTCCGCCTACGGCAGCGGGGGCGACGATTTCCTCTCCAAGCCCTTCTCCCAGGGGGAGTTTCTGGCAAAGGTATCGTCTCTGCTGCGTCGGTACAAGCAGTACCGCGGCAAGCCCGCCTCGGCGCTTGCGGTCGAGGGACTGGAGATCGACCTTGCGGGCCGGTCGGTAAAGCGCGGGGACAAGGAGATCCCGCTTACGGACACGGAGTTTTCCATCCTCGGGCATCTCCTTAAAAACCGCGGCAAGACCGTCACCGCCGCCGACATGTACGAGGCCGTGTGGAACGAGCGCTTCCTCTCCGGCTCGGGCAACACCGTGATGGTGCACGTTTTGAACCTGCGCCGGAAGATCGAGGAAGACCCCTCCAATCCGCGCATCATCCGCACCGTCTGGGGAAAGGGCTATCAAATTGACTGAGAAGCTGAAGGCATCGCGCTCCCTGCGCATGCAGGTCCTGTGGGTGACGCTCATCGGCCTTGCCCTCGGGACACTGGTGTTTTTCGCCCTGACGCAGCTCGGGGCGGTCCTCATCCGCGACCGCTACATGAGCGAGGACGCCGTCAACCGCCGCAAGGCGCGGCTCTACGCGGACTTCAGCCGCTACGTCTCTGCCCAGGGCGTGAGCGGGCGCGACACCGCCGCCGTTGCCCGCTGGACGGCGAGCCACGAGTATGTGACCATCTTCCTCTTTGCCGCCGGGCGCGAGCAGCAGCTCTACGCCGGGGGCATGCTCGACCCCGAAAACCACAGCGGCTACGACCCCCAGGTGCACGGCCGGCTCTACCCCATCCGCTTTTCCGACGGGCTTTACCAGGTCGCCATCGGCGATAACTCCCAGGTGCGCCAGCGCCTGCTTGTGAGCATTGCGTCCTTTGCGGCGGCGGGCGTGTGCTTCCTGCTGCTCTTCATGTGGTATACCGGGCGGCTGACGCGGCGCATCATCGCCTTGTCCAAAGAGGCCGCCGCCGTGAGCGCCGGGGACCTCGAGCGCGTGATCGAAGCGCCCGGGGCGGACGAGCTGAGCGCCCTTGCCGACTCCGTGGACGAGATGCGCCGCTCGGTCATCGAGCGCATGGGCAACGAGAAACGCGCCTGGGAGGCCAACACCGAGCTCATCACCGCCATCTCCCACGACATCCGCACCCCCATGACCGCCGTCATCGGCTACCTGGGGCTTCTGTGCGGCGACGGGGAGGACACGGAGACCCGCGCCCAGCTCGCGTCGTCGGCCTACGTCAAGGCCATGGAGCTCAAGGACCTGACCGACCAGCTCTTCCGCTACTTTCTGGTCTACGGCAAGGCCGAGCTCGACATGGAGAGGGAGCGCTTCGACGCGCGCGTCCTCTTTGAGCAGATGCTGGGCGAGATGGAGTTTGACCTCACCGACGCGGGCTTTACCATGCAGCGCATCGACTTTGAAGGGGAGTGCTCCGTCACGGTCGACCCCCTGTACCTAAAGCGCGTGCTGGATAATCTCCAGTCGAACATCCGCAAGTACGCGGACCCCGCCCAGCCCGTCGTGGCCCTCTCGGAGCTCAAAGGCGGCAGACTCACCCTCACGCTCTCCAACGCCGTCGCCCCCACGCAGACGCGCAAGGAGAGCACGAAGATCGGCCTTCGCACCTGCGAGAAGATCATGAGCTCCCTCGGCGGCAGCTTTACGGTCACAAACGACGGCGAGCACTTCGCCGCCGGGATGACTCTGCCCGCGGAAATTCAATAACAAAGCCGCAGGAGCATAACGCCCCTGCGGCAAATTTTATAAAATCCCCACTTGACAAGCCCATATATGCAATGGTAGAATAACTTGCTATGTGTGTGAAAGGTGAGGACATATGCCCCCACCTTCAACGTAAGTCAAGTATAGCATCGCAAGTTCGTAAAATCAACACCGGCCGCAAAGCTTTTGACAACACGGCCGGGCGTTTCAAAACGATAAGGAGAGTGCGCCAATGCCAAGAGATGTCATGTACGGCAAGACTCTGCGCAAGAGTTTTGCCCGCACCCAGGAGATTATGGATATGCCCAATCTGCTGGAAATCCAGAAGAGCTCCTACAAATGGTTCCTCGAGACGGGCCTGCGCGAGGTTTTCCGCGACGTGGACTCCGTCACCGACTATTCCGGCAATCTGGAGCTGAGCTTCATCGACTACTCGATGAACGAGAAGCCCAAGTATTCCGAGGAAGAGTGCAAGGCCCGCGACGCTACTTACGCCGCTCCCCTCAAGGTCCGTGTGCGCCTGCGCAACAAGGAGACCGAGGAGATCAAGGAGCAGGAGATCTTCATGGGCGACTTCCCGCTCATGACCGACGGCGGCACCTTTGTCATCAACGGCGCCGAGCGCGTCATCGTCTCCCAGATCGTGCGCTCTCCCGGCGTGTACTTCGACAAGACCGTCGACAAGGCCATGATCGCCACCTACGGCACCACCGTTATCCCGTACCACGGCGCGTGGCTGGAGTATGAGACGGACGCAAACGATGTCTTCTCCGTGCGCATCGACAAAAACCGCAAGCTCCCCATCACCTGGTTCCTGAAGGCCATGGGCCAGTACCGCGCGGAGCTGAGCGAGTCGGGCGCCTTTAAGCCCGAGTCCTGCGCGACCTGGCTGAGCTGCGTGGCCGACCCCACCGTCGGCGCCACCACCAACGAGCGCATCAGGGAAATCTTCGGGGAGGACGAGCGCATCATCGCCACCCTTGACAAGGACACCACCCAGTCGAGAGACGAGTGCCTGCTGGAGATCTACCGCAAGCTGCGCCCCGGCGATCCCCCCACCGTGGAGTCCGCCGAGACCCTGCTGGAGGGCCTGTTCTTTGACCGCCGCCGCTATGAGATCAGCGATGTCGGCCGCTACAAGTTCAACAAGAAGCTCTCCCTCTTCCCGCGCATCGCGGGCTTTGAGCTGGCCGCCCCTGTCGCCGACCCGCTGACCGGCGAGCTCCTGTTCGAGCCCGGCACCGTCCTCACCCGCGACCAGGCCCGCGAGATCGCGGACGCAGGCGTCGTGGACGTGCTGCTCAATGTCGACGGCAAACAGGTGCGCGTGTTCTCCAACGGCATGGTCGACCTTGCCCGCTACGTCGACTTTGACCCCAAGGAGCTCGGCATCAAGGAGAAGGTGCGCGGCATCGTTCTCCGCCAGCTCATGGAGCAGTACCAGGGCGACGCCCTCAAGAGCGCCATCAAGGAGTACATCGACGTTCTGATCCCCAAGCACATCGTGGTCGACGACATGTTCTCCTCCGTCAACTACCTCAACTGCCTTGCCCACGGCATCGGTGAGGCCGATGATATCGACCACCTCGGAAACCGCCGCGTTCGCTGCGTCGGCGAGCTGCTGCAGAACCAGTTCCGCATCGGCTTTTCCCGCATGGAGCGCGTCATCCGTGAGCGCATGACCCTCCAGGATCTGGACATCGTTACCCCCCAGAGCCTCATCAACATCCGCCCCGTGACGGCTGCCATCAAGGAGTTCTTCGGCTCCTCGCCGTTAAGCCAGTTCATGGACCAGACAAACCCGCTTGCCGAGCTTACCCACAAGCGCCGTATGTCCGCACTCGGCCCCGGCGGTCTTTCCCGTGAGCGCGCAAGCTTCGACGTGCGAGACGTGCACTACAGCCACTACGGCCGTCTGTGCCCCATTGAGACCCCTGAAGGCCCGAACATCGGCCTCATTAACTACCTCGCTTCCTACGCGAGGGCCAATGAGTACGGCTTCCTCATCGCCCCCTTCCGCAAGGTCGAGAAGGGCACCTGCCGCGTCACCGATCAGGTGGACTACATGACCGCCGATCAGGAGGACCAGTTCGTTGTGGCCCAGGCCTCCGAGCCCGTGGACGAAAACGGCTGCCTCATCAACAAGCGCGTCACCTGCCGTCACCGCAACGATACCGTCTCCGTCAACCGCGAAGAGGTCGACTACGTGGACGTCAGCCCCCGCATGATGATCTCCATCGCCACCGCCATGATCCCCTTCCTTGAAAACGACGACGCCAACCGCGCTCTGATGGGCGCGAACATGCAGCGTCAGGCGGTGCCCCTCATGACCACCCAGGCCCCCATCGTCGCCACCGGCATCGAGCACAAGTGCGCGGTGGACTCCGGCGTCTGCGTCCTGGCCGAGGGCGACGGCGTTGTCACGAGAGTGGACGCCCGCCACGTCACCGTCCGCTACGACGCGGGCGAGACCAAGGACTACAAGCTCATCAAGTTTGCCCGCTCCAACCAGGGCACCTGCATCAACCAGCGGCCCATCGTCTCCGCCGGTGACCGGGTCGAGAAGGGCGACATCCTCGCCGACGGCCCCAGCACCAACAACGGCGAGATCTCCCTCGGCAAGAACATCCTGGTCGGCTACATGAACTGGGAAGGCTACAACTACGAGGACGCCATCCTTCTCAACGAGCGCCTTGTCATGGAGGACGTGTTCACGTCCCTGCACGTGGAGGAGTATGAGTGCGACTCCCGCGACACCAAGCTCGGACCCGAGGAGATCACCCGCGACATCCCCGGCGTCGGCGACGACGCCCTCAAGTACCTCGACGAGCGCGGCATCATCATGGTCGGCGCCGAGGTCACCGCCGGCGACATCCTGGTCGGCAAGGTCACCCCGAAGGGCGAGACCGATCTGACCGCGGAGGAGCGCCTGCTGCGCGCCATCTTCGGCGAGAAGGCCAGAGAAGTCCGCGACACCTCGCTTAAGGTCCCCCACGGCGAGAGCGGCATCATCGTCGACGTCAAGGTCTTCACCCGTGAAAACGGCGACGAGATGAACCCCGGCGTCAATCAGGTCGTGCGTGTCTACATCGCCCAGAAGAGAAAGATCTCCGTCGGCGACAAGATGGCCGGCCGCCACGGCAACAAGGGTGTCGTGTCCCGCATCCTGCCGCGTGAGGATATGCCTTACCTGCCCGACGGCACCCCGCTGGACATCGTCCTGAACCCCCTGGGCGTGCCTTCCCGTATGAACATCGGTCAGGTCCTGGAGGTCCACCTCGGCTACGCCGCGCAGGCCCTCGGCTGGAAGGTGGCGACGCCTACCTTCAACGGCGCAAATGAGGAGACGATCCGCGAGACCCTGCGTCAGGCGGGCCTGCGCGAGGACGGCAAGAGCGTCATGTACGACGGCCGCACCGGCGAGAAGTTCGATAACGACGTCACCGTCGGCTGGGTCTACTTCCTCAAGCTCCACCACCTGGTGGACGATAAGATCCACGCCCGTTCCACCGGCCCCTACAGCCTGGTCACCCAGCAGCCTCTGGGCGGCAAGGCCCAGTTCGGCGGCCAGCGCTTCGGCGAAATGGAAGTCTGGGCCATGGAGGCCTACGGCGCGGCCTACACCCTGCAGGAGATTCTGACGGTCAAGTCCGACGACGTGACCGGCCGTGTCAAGACCTACGAGGCCATTGTCAAGGGCACCGACATTCCCACCCCGGGCGTGCCCGAGTCCTTTAAGGTCCTTGTGAAGGAGCTCCAGTCCCTGTGCCTGGACGTCCGCGTGCTGGACGAGCAGGGCAACGAGATCGAGCTCAAGGACGAGGATGAGGACGACTTCATCCCCGAACTCAAGGACGAGCTTTACGCGGCCGACGATGAGGAGCTGGCTGACAGCGGCTTCTCCATCGAGAACGCCCCCGAAGACGAGCTCGGCGCGGACTTCGGATTGAACGATGATTACGATGAGGAGGATCAGTAATGAGCTATACACCCTTTGACGCCATTCAGATCGGCATTGCCTCCCCTGAAATGATACTCAACTGGTCCTACGGCGAAGTCAAAAAGCCCGAGACCATCAACTACCG